>Ga0209777_10008355_pt1 | contig 11337 bp, 10 predicted proteins | sample FrelakmetHBP12HB_FD_187147 | JGI IMG/M metagenome (GOLD analysis project Ga0209777, IMG submission 187147) | Freshwater lake sediment microbial communities from the University of Notre Dame, USA, for methane emissions studies -HBP12 HB (SPAdes)... | ecosystem: Environmental > Aquatic >...
CGTCATGAAATGATCGGCAGTTTGTTCCACGGGTCGCAATCATTGCATGACGGCCATTTGCCGGTCAAGCATATTGAAGTTAGATTCCAAGGGCACACTTTAGCTACGGTTTCCGGAAAGGAATTAGGAAGCCTGACCGGGGAAATTACCAGCACCCAGCATGACATCCTCATTCCCACTCTGCCGGAAGTGTCTCTCCCGACACCAGAAGTGCCGCCGATCATCGAATCGATTGAAGGGATTCCTTTCACGCCGGCTATGGCGCGGCGCAAACCGCTGGAAGCTCCGGGTAAAAAAGAAAAAGGCGAAAAACAAGGAAAGGCCGCAAAAATTGAACAGCCGCCGGCCGCCGCGGCCAAAGAAGAAGAGGCTAAAAAGTCCGGCGGAGCTAAACCGACTCCTCCCCCAATTCCCGGCCAGCCCCCCGCGGCAGGTCCGGCGGCGGCTGAAAGAGTCGCCGGCACTGCAGCCGCTACGGCTGAAGTCGCTACCGCCACCGCGGCCGCGACAACGGCGGAAACAGCCAAAGCCGAAAAAGGCAGAGAAAAGAGAAAATCCGTGGAGGAAATTCTGACATTATATAAAGAACAAAAATTGGACGAGCAGCAAAAAGAAAATATGAAGGAGTGGCTGTCCGGGATAAAAGATTTAAAAGAGCTGGAAAGTCTTTCTAATCATCCCCTGGAAATGAAAAATTTGCTAATAGACACATTTAATCTTAATGAACCGGGTATAATAAAAAATTCAGAAAATATCAATAAAGCTAGAAGCCTATTAAGACAATACCAAGCATTAGCGAAATCTGACTGGGAAAATATCATATTGAAATTGCAGTCTTCTATTAATTTTGACGCCTTGTCGATTGGAGATCGACAACTTCTATCTTTTATAATGCCCATTGCAGAAAATCCGGCTGCCGGTTCAACATCCGGCGAAGCGGCTGAAACTTCATCAGCGTCAGAGTCGGAAGAACCGGAGACTATCAATGAGCCGATAATTAAGAAAAAAATATCACCTGGCGCAAAGTTATTAATGGACAAATATGGGATTAGGTATGAAGGCAACACATTATTCCTGCCGAATAATGAAGAAATAGATCTGCGAAACGGAAAAAATGAGGAACATATTGCGGTTGAATTCAAAAACCAGCGAAATACCAAAAAAATCTTGATGATTTTTACGACCAAAGATAACAAAAGAATCCAATACACGATAAATGAAAATGGAATTCTTGATGAAAAATCCAGAGAAGAAATACCGCAATAATTATTTGCCTAGTTTTACGCTCATAAAAACATCCCCCGCATTTGCGGGGGATGTTTATTTATTATCTATTTATACATCAATATCTTTTAAAATCCGGATTATTAATTTTTCCCTTGCCATTCGGCGATGAATCGGTAAATAAATTCCTTCATGAATTCAAATCTGGCCCGGGCGAGCTGACGCCCTAGCGCGGTGTGGAATCTTTCCGGCTGCAGCTTGGGATGCTTCAATTTGTAAAGCAGATAGATGAAATATAACTGCTGCCATTGACAAAATCAAAATATCTGCTAATATCCAGAGGGATAGTCCATTGGAACTTTAAACGCCGAAAGGAGATTTTCTATGGCAAAGCTGACGCCGGAATCAGTCGCTTCCGCCCTCGAGCGGATAGCGAAGTCGCCACTGGCAGAGCTGGAAGAACAAATATACGGATTAGATGAAAAAACATATCAACTGATGAAATTGGAAGAAGAGGCGGCGGAACAGCGGCAAGCGGAAATGTTCGTCAGGCATTTTCCCGCCTACGTGGAAAAAGGCTTGCATGATCGGCTGTATTTCGAAAAGAAGCCGCCGGGCAAATACGATCGGCCCGGATACAAGGAAAGCTATTTGCGCCATTTCCGCGGCTTGATCATTGTTTTTGAATTCGAATCCCGGTTCCAACATGGTCCTGGCAGCAACAGCCAGGAATTCCAAGTTCCCGGCTGGCTCCAAAAAGCCAAAGCCAGGCTGGAAAAGCTGGGCTGGCAATGTGAATTCAAATCGCACCTGTTCGTGGACGTCGGCGTCGGCAATACGCTGACCGCCTATCTCTGCATCCGCGATCCGCGAATCAAAAAAGAAAAAGCAAAGTAGCTTTTTCTCAAAAATCAGATAATCACAGCGCTGGCACTGCCGGCGCTTTTTTTCATTCAAATAGTTGGTTTAAGCTTATAGTTATTAATTTTCTTGATTCGCCAATTCAGCAAAAACAGGATGCCAATTAGGATTGCCGGGCCGGAAATTGGCAGGGGCCAAGTCAGATAATACCATTCAAAGCCATTAATTATAGAATTAATGGCAAGAAGGACGATGTAAAGCAATCCGGCCAAAATAAAGGCGATTCCTCCCACGATTTCATATTTCCAGGAGATAATCAATACTATTAACAGAATTAATGCCGGAATATTATGCATAAATAATCCGACAATCGTCTGCCAAAAGCCCATGTGCAGATCAAAAACATCCAATGAAAACATTGCCAGGAAAAGAATGAACAAAATTGCCAGTATCCTGGGAACCCAATAGATGATTTTATGATGATCGCTTTTCATAAACCATTAAATATATTAAACAATTTTACTTAAGTCACCTAGTAATATTATAGGATCAGTCGCTTCTATTTCTTCATTGTAAGAAATTTCCGGAATGGGATTTAAGAGGAAAATCTTCTTGTTATGGACATGGGCGAAGCCGATTTCCATCAGGGTATTACCGCCGATATAATTCTTAATGCCGTTTTTATCGAAATTCAAAACCAGAATCGCATCACTCTCAACAATCTCATGGTAATGATAACGGATATAGTCATATTCTTTTTTTACCTGGGCGTGTTCTTTGCCCATACGCTCGATCAAATCGATCATTTCGCCGTTGGCCTGCCGCACATAATGCTCATGCAGATTGACTTCATGACCGAGTTCCCTAAGTTTGTCTTGGTAATCGACCATCTGTTTGGCGAAGACAGAGCTGGCGACTATTGTGATCATCATAATTTTCTTATTATGTATTAGTTTTCCACTTCTGCATCATTCATTAATGAAATCATATCGCAGATGTAAATAATATTTTAAGCTCCTCAATGTTTTAAAATCTGCAACTTTATTTTTCCACCGACTGCTTCCAAATTCACTTCCCCGCCGATAGGAAACGTAATCTTCGGATCAGTATGGCCGAAATCAACATCCGCAATTACCGGCAGATTATCAAGCTCCTTTTTTGTCTTGATTATTTTGGCAATTATTTCCGGCGTCATTTTGCTGGCTTTCTGGAATCTGCCGATGACTATGCCGCCAACCGCTTCAAATTGCGGCAGATGGATCAGTGATTGCAAATTCCTGTCGAATTCCACGACGGAAAAAGCGCCGGCCATATCGTCATCTTCAATAAACAGAAGGGATTTATCAGTTTCGGGAAAAAATTCCGTTCCCTGCAATAGATTGAAAGTGCATAAATTTCCCCCGATAACAGTACCTTCGGCCGAGCCTTCATTGATGATTTTCCAACCTTCATTTTTAATTAAAGTTCTTTTATCCTGGTCTTTATACCACTCGTCATCGCTCCAATTATCACTCGGCTCGATTTCAAACGGCTTTTCTTGCATTAAACACCGCTGAAAATAATCCAAAGTGTAATCAAAATATAGTTTTTGTCCGAAGCTGGAATAATGCGGTCCGGAATAGCTGACTAAGCCGGTTTTTTGCAGGATAGCGTTATTGAGAATCGTGATATCGGAATAGCCGCAAAATATTTTCGGATTGCTTTTTATCAGCTCCCAATCCAGATATTTCAGCAATTGATTGCAATTATAGCCGCCGATTACGGTAATAATCGCTTTCACATTTTTATCGGTAAAAGCCTCATGCAGATCCTGGACGCGGGATTCAATGCTGGAAGATTTAAAATCATCGCATTCTTCCGCGTGCTTGCCGAAACTTAATTTCAAACCCAGATCCGCAAAACGCTGATTGGCGATTTCTCTCATTTCTTTCGCTATGATCACCAGGGAGCGCGCCGGAGCGACAATTCGCACTTCATCGCCGCTTTTCAATTTTGCCGGATAAATCTTTTTCATATTGAATTTGCTTATTTCGGAGAGGGAAGTCTCCTACGCCTTCGGCTTCGGATGACCAATTCTGCCATTTTCAAAATCCTTCGCTAGAGCTACGGATACAAGTCGTTTATAGGCAAATGATTTACCGGAGCCGCTTTTTAAATAAAGTTCAAAATCTCTAGCTTGTTTTTCAGTCTCAAATGCACCATACCAGACAAGCTTCCATGGTAAATGAGGTTTAGTTGAACGCACTCTTCCGGTATTATGTAATTCAAATCTAGTTACTAAATTTTTAGTATAGCCGAAATAAAAAATATGAGATTTTGAACTTAATAAAATATAGGTATAGTGCATGCAATTCCGTAGCTTTAGCGAAGGATTGCGGAGAGACAGGGATTCGAACCCTGGAAGGCATTGCTGCCTTACGACTTTTCGGGAGTCGCGCCTTCAACCACTCGGCCATCTCTCCAAATAAATTAAGAATTAACTCGCCTGCCGGCAGGCAGGTAATTATGAATTAAGAATAAATTCTTTGAATTTTCTCATTCCCTCTTCCCTGTTCTCCCACCAAATCGTCTCCATGCCCAATGCCGCGGCGGCATCAGTATTGGCCGGAACATCATCCATATACAGGCATTGCCCGGGCAAAACACCGAGACGCTCCGCTGTCAGCAAATAAATCTTCGGATCCGGCTTTCTCACGCCTTCAATGGCCGAATTAACGTAGAGATCGAAATTATCTTTAATGTGATATTGTTTCTCAAATAGCGGCAGAGTCAAAACCGTACCGTTATTTATTATCGCCAACTTATACTTCTGCCTCAATTCCGGCAGCAATCGCCATAATTCATCATTAGCTTCATATTTATCATCAATTGTCCGCAATATTTTCTCAAATTCCACTTCGTTTAAATTGTATTTACGAAGTGTTTCCCGTTTAAAAGCCGCATCATCCGTTACTTGTCCAATCTCGGCATCAATCGCATCAATTAGCGGATCAGGGACATAGTCTCGGCGTTTAAGCAGCAAAACACCCATGAAATCAAATAGAATCGCTTTAATATTATTTTCTCGCATTTTCATTCTTTATTAAATAGTCATTTATGGCTGTTGCTGCCAGAAAAATCCAGAATAAGACCGACAGATCATTTTTGAAATACGGCACGTCCACCAGCCCGTGGATGATTATCTCCGCCATGACCGCGATCAAGGTGATAGATAAAATCCCGGCCGGCAACTTGGACAAATATTTTTTTATGGCGGATTTCAGATTAATCTTGAAATATTCAATTTCCAGCCAGATGACCGCCAGCAGGCCCAATAGTCCCAGCTCGCTCCAGAAATTCAAGAAGATATTGTGCGGATACAGATAAATTTCGAACCATTTGGCATGATAGGGCGCGATTTTGAGCTGATAGCCGGCCAGGCCGGCGCCCAGCAGCCAATTATCGCGCAACATGGCCCACGTTTCTTTCCAAATCTGCAAGCGCACGGTCCGCGACCACTCATGCTGGGAAATCATGCCATAAATCGGATTATGCAAGGCCGGAACGGCAAGAAATATTATAGCGGCTAAAGCTGTAAATATCAAGGCGGCCAGCCTGGTACGCCGCCAATACAGGCTTAGTCCCAATCCCGCGATAGCCACCGCCAGAATCGCGCCTTCTGACTGCGCCAGAAAAATTATCAAGATGCCGAGGATAATGATTATGGCTTTTAAAACTGTTTGCCAATCTTTTCTGAATCTTTCCAGCAGCCAGCCGAAATACAGGATGATTATCGGGCCCAGATACAGCCCCAAAGCATTGGGATAGCCAAACACTCCCGTCACCCGATCCACACTGCCGTCTTTTTTCAGAAACGCCTGCGGCACATCCCAGCCGGAAAACTTCTGCCACAGGGAAAACAGCGAGAGGTATAGCGCCGACAGCCCCAGACACCAGAAAATATTTTCCAATTTCTTCCGGCTATCTGCCAAGCTGACGACTACGGCGAAAAATAGCGCCGGTTCCATGAAATACGCCTTGTAAATTCCTAAGGCCCTGATCTTATCCGGAGAGACGACGACCGAAACAGCGGCCAGGACCAGTATGGCCGCGAGCGGCCAGAATAATTTCTGGCCGCGGATTATATCCCACTTCAGTTCTTTCTTCAGCAGCGCCGCGACGAATAATATCAAGATCATCGCCTCCAAGACCGTCAGAGGAATACCCAAAACGGCAAAACGGATGATATAGGCGGGTAGGAAGGCGCAAATAACATAAACGCCGTTTATCGTCCGTTTGTAACAAAGTATAAAAAACAAAATTGAGAATGCCAGTATGGCCCAGATCATAATCAAAAATAGTTATATTATTATATTGCTAATGGTTATGTGTCATCCCGGAAGCCGACGTTTAGGAGGCTATCCGGGATCCAGGTTAAAATTATTGTTTAATAATAAATAAATTCAATCTGGATCCCGGATCAAGTCCGGGATGACAATTACAATTAGAAGATGACAATATTTTAATTATTAATCCTCTTCACGTTTATAATTTCCAAAATATCCTTCCGATCTATCCCCTTCATAAAATACAAAGCCGCGAAATAGACGATCAGGCCGATGACCACCAGCGTCGGCAGATTCTGACTGTGGAGCAGGGCGACGGCCGCCGACATGATGGAGGCGGCGACCAAATATTTCCCCGCCGCCGCCAGATTCAGACTGATCTTCAGCTGGCGCCGCAAAATCCACCAGGACGACAGCGCGATGAAAACTTCGGTTAGCACGGTGATGATGGCCGCGGCCCAATAGCTGTATAAAGGGATGAAGATAAGATAGAGGATCAGCGACAGGACCGCATCAATCAGATAGAATTTGATCATTTTCTTCTGTAATCCGGCCGAAACGATGGTGTAGCCGAAGAGCGAGCTGAAATAAATGGCGGCCGCGGCCAGTATCAGAATCTTGATAATTATTCCAGACAGGATAAATTGGCCTCCGGCCACGAATACCATGATTTTTTCCCCCAATACCCAGACGGAAAAGATCATGGGAATGGCGATGAGCGCCAAAAAATCAAAAGCTTTCTGAAAAATGCGGCCAAAAACAGCCTTATCCTCCACGTGGAAGCGGGACAAGAGCGGCAGAATCAAGCCCAGGAACAAATAAGGGAACTGCACCAATATTTCCAAGACTTTATAGGAGGCGCCATAAATGCCCACTTCGCTTTGCGGCCGGAACAGCGACATAATGACCGTGTCGGCGCGGAAATAGACCAGCGTCAGCGAGATGGTAATGGCCAACGGCCAGGACAAGCCCCAGATATCCCGCCAAATTTTTCTGTCATAAGCGAACCTGATCGGAAAAAACTTACGGGCTCTGATCAGCAGCAAGAGAAAGTTCACCAGACTGCCGGCCGCCACCGCCAGCATGATGTAATAAAAGCCACCCTGCAGATAAATGGCCAGCCAGACGCCGACGAGCAACACGCCCCGGCCCCAGACTTCGGCCAGAGCCACTTCGGCCATGGCCATTTGCTTCTGGAACAGGCCGATCAGCACCGACTGCAGGGAGATGAAAAGGAAAGACCAGGCGGCGATCATAATGCCGATTTTAATGGCCAGCGGATAAGGCATCAGCCAGGCGACGGCCGCGCCCAAACCCAGAAATATCACTGCCGATACCAGACGCAAAGTGAAAATATTGGCAAAAATTTTCCGCTCATCGGCCTGCGGCCGAGCCAGCAGCTGGGCCGTGGTCATTTGCAGGCCGAAATCTATGAGTACGCCGAAAAACTGCAGAAAAGCGATGGCCGTGGTGTAATAGCCAAAACCGGTCTGCCCCAGATATCTGGTCATCAGCCCGACAGTCAAAAGTCCCAGGATAGTTCCCAGGACTTTTCCTATGATTTGGTAAACGGTATTTTTTGCAACTTTGGAAAACAATGACATAAGAAAAATTATAAAATTATCAAATTTTCGATTTTACAGACTTTAAACTTTACCGACTTTGGACTTTCGGACCTGCCTGCCGGCAGGCAGGCTTTATAGACTTTCGACTTTATGGACTTAACTCCATCTTATCATTATTTACCTGATTTTTCAATTTTCCAAATAAAATGATATAATATTAATTAATGGCAATCAATGAGCAATCAGGCTTGTTAAAAATATAAATAAATAATAAATAAATTTATGCTTTCCATCAGTCGAAGCCAAAAAATCGGCTTAATCGCGCTTTTTTTAGGCAGCGCCATGATCCTCTCCGGCTGCGGCAAAAAACCGGTTGTCCAGCCGCCGATTAATAACAATCCAAATGTCAATGAAACGGCGCCTGCCGCGCCGCTCACTCCGGCCGAGAGTTCCGCCACTTCTTCAGTCATTACGACCACCGGTACCGAGGGCATCGGCCTGCCGGAAAGCAAGACTAAGCTGAAAAGCACGGAAGAATTCAATAATTTAATGAATAACATTAACAGCCAGGGTGAAAGCGGCAATCTTAATGATGTCAACGACAGCGATATCAATAATTTTTAATTATCTATAATCCAATAAATTTATGAAAACACCAAAAAATAATTGGTATCCGGCCGGTTTCATCTGCTTCCTGGCCCTCTGGTTGTTGCCAATATCAGTCGGCGCCGAAACAATTACCCAAGCCAAAATGCAAAGCGCCTGCACTAGCGCCGCCAATAGCATTAAAAGCTATATCAGCAAGCTGGATCCGGCCAGTAAAAGTTATCTGAATCTGGCGACCAGCACCACTCTGATATCTTCACCGCCAATCACTTTCGGAGAAATCAAGTCTTATTTTTTAGTCAAAGCCATGACTGCCTCTACGACGATTGCCGGCTACTGCGCCAATACTGCCGCTACCAGCACCTATCTGTCGCTAATCAATACCAAAGACGTGGCCTTGGCCGTCTTAAACCGCCTTGACGCCTTAAATACTTTTTACGGCAATTTCCGAAGTTTAGCGAATAATTATAATTATTTATTAAATATCTGGAATGACAATCAATTAGGATACCCAAGCGGAATTCTTGCCAGATATAATTTCAATTATGAAAGAATAATGATCAATCGGGCCATACAATCTTCCACCAATCCTCTTGCCTCTAGATTCATTATCTTCAATAGCGCATATTTTGACCCTCTCTTCGGCCAAGACAGTCTGACGGATTTAAAATCGGCTCTAAATGCTTTCAATTCTCAATTGGCCGGCAATGCCAATGTTATCAATACCATCAATCCCGCCTATCCTGAAGCTTTGAAATCCGCCTCTAGGGTAATCGACAGGGCCGCCCAAGAAAATATTTTTATTAGTAGCTTTTATCCTGCTGGCTACGGGGCTTTAAAAGACAGGTACAATGCCCAGGCCAGCAGTACGGCCAATAGTTTAAAAAATGACATAGACTACAAAATCCGGACTCTCGGCGGATATGTTAAAAGAATAAACGGATTGAGCAGATTGAATAATACTGTTACCAGTACTTTAATCACTAAAATCACCAGTGACTCGAGCACTTTGGCGGATATCAAAACTTCAACGATTCCCGGCTTATCTTTTGCGGCTGTCAAAGATAATGAACAGCTGGTAAATAATCTAAAAATCAACGAAATAATACTGCCGGCAGTCGGCTTGGCCATCTCCTATGATGGCAAATTAAAACAGCTTGATGACCTTACTGCGATAAAAAGTCTGATTACTAGCTCAACTATCGTAAACTATATCAAAGCAAACCTCGAAATTGCTGATGACGCCAAGCTGGATCTTATTGTGGCAAGCACCACAAATGTCGACTTAACCGCTTTAGGAACTGTCAATCAGCTTGATTTAGCCGGAGCTGTGCAAGACACCAGTTCAACTAAACTGCAGGCATTTCGATCCAGTACCGATGCTTTCAGCGCCAATCTGGCAAAAGCAGCGGGTAAAATCAATGCCTACCGCCAGCAGTGGTGGAAATTAATTGATATTGCCGCCGCTAAAGGCATGGCGCCGACACCGGCATTAAACAACGAAATCCACGTCTCACACGTGCTTGCTGATTTTGCCAGACGGCGGTCCAGCTATTATGCCCAAGCCAGGCAGATTATTGATAGCCGCAAGGATGCGATGCAGAAAAACCAATTGAAAATAAATAATTTGCTTTATGTGCCGGCGATTCTGGGTCTGCCGGCAATAACTGAAAATGTTTCCACTGCCTTGGATGATTATTACGCCGATTATGTGTCAACTACCATTGATTACCTGGCTTTGCAGGCGGCGGTAAAAAATATCAAAAACGCGGCCATCGCGGAAATTTATATCCCTTTGCAATCAATGTATTACCGCTTTGACAACTATTATAAAAAATTCGATCAACTGAACGCCGCACTCAATGATCCGGATTTCGGCTTAATCACCCAAATCAATGCCTTGCCAACGAGTAACGCGCTAAGAGCCGGATTGATCAGCAGCAGTTCAGAAGCCGCCACCAATCTAGGAGATTTATACCATAACATGTCAGAGACGGTTTTCGGTTTTGTTAGCATTACTTCGCAATTTAACGATTACGCTTCAGTATCTTTTGATAAAGATACAATCAAAAACAACTCTTTACTAGCGACTACCAGCACTCTGAAAACACTTATTAGCAATGAAGCAACGACAACGAAAACCTTTATTTCTATCATCGGCATTATCAATAAGCTTAATTTTGATCTGAAACGGGCGCTCAAATAAAATAATTTCGAATCTGAAAAACCGCTCCAATCGGGGGCGGTTTTTTTTATTAACCAGATAAACCAGCATCAAGCTGGGACATGTTCATTCCTCCCCCTTTATAAGGGGGAGGTTAGGAGGGGGTAATTATTTAATTCAATTTCATTCTCAATTCTTAATTGGAGATGTTCATCTCTGCCATAACTTCTTGGCTTCCTGCCAATAAGAATCGTCTCCCCGGTTCACCTTTAGATAATACCACCACTCCGCGCCCCACAGATAAGCCTCATCAAAGCCCGCCCGGCGGGTAAAAGAAATATTTTCCTTCAGCTGCTTCAGGCTCATGGACTGGTTGTATTCTTTGGCTGTCAGCTGGGACAGATTCTTATAAGCCGGGTGCCAGGCCTCGGCCTGCAATTCGGCCACCAGCACCTTCTTGACCGGCGAAAAATCCTTGATCAGCTGGGATTTGTAATAATAATACGAAGGCGGCAAAAACCATTTGAAATACCCGAAGGTGGGATTATAAACCACCCGGTAAAGCGTGCTGCCCAGGATATCACCGCCCGCG
>Ga0209777_10008356_pt1 | contig 11337 bp, 12 predicted proteins | sample FrelakmetHBP12HB_FD_187147 | JGI IMG/M metagenome (GOLD analysis project Ga0209777, IMG submission 187147) | Freshwater lake sediment microbial communities from the University of Notre Dame, USA, for methane emissions studies -HBP12 HB (SPAdes)... | ecosystem: Environmental > Aquatic >...
ACAACTCTGAAAAAAGGATTTAAGCCTATAATAGAGAAAAAAATCGGCAAGAAAGAAATAAAAATGATTTATACTGATAATCCCAAAATGCCGACAAAAAATATTGCTACCCCAAAGGCAGAAAGGGAAAAATTTGTTTTAAATAATGAAGAGATATTAAGTTTGGCAAGATGGTCAATTATAGTTGAAGATCATTATCAAAAATCAATGGACATGGAATGGGCGAAAGACGGCCGGGACGGGAAGTTATATATTGTGCAGGCAAGGCCAGAAACAGTTCAAAGCAAGAAGGATTTGAAAGTTTTAGAAAATTATGTTTTAGATAAATCCAAAATTGGAAAAGTTTTGACAAAAGGAATGAGCGTAGGAAGCAAAATAGGCTCAGGAAAAGCCAATAAAATATTAAGTACAAAAGATATTAATAATTTTAAAAAGGGTGAAGTTTTAGTAACAAAAGCAACCGACCCTGACTGGGTGCCGGCAATGAAATTAGCTGCAGCTATTGTTACAGATTCTGGAGGCAGAACTTGTCATGCGGCAATCGTGGGCAGGGAATTGGGAGTGCCTGTGATTGTAGGTTCAGAAATTGGAACTAAAATTATAAAAACCGGCCAACCAATTACAATTGACTGTTCGCAGGGAGAAGAGGGAAATGTCTATGAGGGAATAATCCCTTTTGAAATCAAGAAAACAGACATTTCAAATATCGCCAAAACTAAGACAAAAATTTTAATGAATGTCGGCGAGCCGTCAAATGCTTTTAATTTAAGTTTTATACCTAATGACGGTGTGGGATTGGCAAGAGAAGAATTTATTATCATAAATGCGATAAAAATTCATCCGAATGCCTTGATAAATTATAAAAAATTAAAACAGGCATTAAGAGCTAAAATTGATAAGGCAACTTTAGGATATGACGATAAAGTTCAGTTTTATATAGACAAATTAGCTGAAGGCATTGGAGTGATCGGCGCTGCATTTTATCCAAAACCGGTAATTGTAAGGTTTTCTGATTTCAAGACAAACGAATATCGTTCGTTGATTGGGGGAGAACTTTATGAACCGCTAGAAGAAAATCCAATGATCGGATTCAGAGGAGCATCCAGATATTATGATGATAGATTTAAAGATGCTTTTATTTTAGAGTGCAAGGCGATGAAAAAGGTTCGTGATGAATTTGGATTGGACAACGTTGTTCCTATGGTTCCTTTTTGCAGGACCATAGAAGAAGGCAAAAAAGTTATTAAAATTTTAGAAGAAAACGGGCTAAAACAATCAAACGGTTTAAAGGTTTACGTTATGTGCGAAATTCCAGCTAATGTAATTTTAGCTGAAAAGTTTCTGGAAATTTTTGACGGATTTTCAATCGGTTCCAATGATTTAACTCAATTAACTTTGGGTTTGGACAGGGATAACTCGCAAATAGCCAGCGTTGGCAACGAAAAAAACGAAGCAGTTAAAGAGCTTATTGAAGAAGCGATAAAAGTATGCCAAAATAACAATAAATATATCGGCATCTGCGGACAAGCGCCATCGGATTTTCCGGATTTTGCCCAATTTTTAGTTGAGCTCGGTATTGAGTCGATTTCTTTAAATCCAGATTCGGTTTTGAAAACGAAAATAGCAATAGCGGAGACTGAGAATAAAATAAGTAAAGCATAAAAAAGTTTTTATAATATGGCTTTGGAAAAAAATAAAAGAATAATATTAACGGTTGCAGTAATTGTTGTTATGCTGTTATATTTTGCGAGAAAAATTTTTCAGCATTTTCATTAAAAAATATGTTCGAAATTATAACTTTTGGGTCAGCGGCCCAGGATATACACTTAAAATCAAAAGCGTTTAAAATTTTAAAAGATGAAAAGGATTTTGTGACGGGCTCGGGGATCTGTCTGACTTTAGGATCTAAAATTAATATTGAAGACATTATTTTTACCACTGGCGGAGGAGGAACAAACACTGCTGCCACTTTTGCAAAACAAGGATTTAAAACAGCTTTTTGCGGAGCAATAGGAATTGATTCTTCGGGGTTGGAAATAATCAGAGAATTAAAACAATTGAGAATTGATACAAGATTTATTGTAAAAAAGAAGGAAAAACATACTAATCATTCGATTATTATTTATAACACCGGCGAAGACAGAACAATTTTGGTTTATAGGGGAGCTTCTGATATGTTGGCTAAAAATGATGTGGCATGGCGGAAAATAAAGGCAAAATGGTTTTATTTGGCTCCGCTTACCGATTCATCTTGCCCCCACACCAAAGTTTCTGCTGAAACTTCTGGTGTGGGGGTGAATGCGACTCTTTTTGGAGATATTGTTAATTTTGCGCACGAAAATAAAATAAGGGTTGCAATAAATCCCTCAATACAGCAATTATCATTGCCGCCAGAAGAACTTAAAAATATTCTTCAGAAAGTTGATATTTTATTTTTGAACCAGGAAGAGGCGTCATTTCTGACAAAAATCCCGTTTGAAGAAGAGAAAAATATATTTAAAAAAATTGATGAAATATGTCCCGGTATTGCTGTTATGACAAGAGGAGGAGAAGGCGTTGTTGCATCTGATGGAAAATATTTATATTCCGCATTGCCTAATCCGGATAGAAAAATTGTTGATACAACGGGCGCTGGCGATTCTTTCGCTGCTGGATTTTTATCTGATTACATCAGATATAACGGCGATATTGAAAAAGCTATTCAGTTAGGTCTTGCTAATTCCGAAGCCAATCTTTCAGAAGTTGGAGCTAAAACAGGACTTTTAGATAAAAATTTACAATTTAATAGAGTGAAAGTTTTAAAAGAGGAATGCGGGAAAAATAATTTATGCATACAAAAATAATATTCACCCCCACACCAAACGAGTTACGATTTTTTACAAAGTATGTGAGGAGTGAAAATGATAATAAACCAAAATTAAATACAAACGAGAGAAATAATTTTAAGATTAAAAAATCTTTAAATAATAAACTCGTTATGGTGTGGGGGTGAAAAATATAAAATATTATCTTGAGAAAGCTCAAAAAGAGCAATGGGCGATAGGGCAGTTTAATTTTTCTGATTTTACCCAGATGAAAGCGATTTTAGCTACAGCGGAACAAATGAAATCTCCAGTTATTTTAGGCACATCAGAAGGTGAAAGCAAGTTTTTTGGCTTAGAGGAAGCTGTGGCATTAAGAGATGTTTTAAGAAAACAGGCCGGACTGCCAATTTTTTTAAACCTGGATCATGGAAAATCTTTTGAATATTTAAAAGAGGCAATTGATGCAGGATATGATATGGTTCATTTTGACGGTTCAAAACTACCATTGGAAGAAAACATAAAAATCACAAAAGAAGTTTTTAAATATGCCAAAAAAAAAGGTGTTGCAGTGGAAGGCGAGATTGGCAGAATAGGAACCGATTCTTCAAAGCTTTATTCAGAAAAGTTTGAAATAAAAGAAGAAAATCTGACAAATCCAAATCAAGCAAAAGAATATGTAGACAAAACAGGGGTGGATTTATTAGCAATAAGCATTGGAAATTTCCATGGAATGGAGGACTCCGGATCAGATCCTAGATTAAGATTAGACAAACTGGAAGAGATTAAAAAAATCTTAAGGAAAAATATGTTTGTTTTGCACGGAGGCTCTGGCACTAATGAACAGGACGTAAAGAAAGCGATTGAGCTCGGCATTATTAAAATAAATATAAATACTGAAATAAGATTGGCTTTTTCTAAAAATTTGAGAATATTTCTAGATAATAATCCGGAAGAAATAGTTCCGTATAAATTTTTGGTAGATGCAGAAAATTCAGTTGAAAAAGTTGTAGAATTGAAGATAAAGCTGTTTGGTAGCGCGGACAAAGCATAAGTATTTACAAAATTAAAATAATATACTAATATATAAACATTATCAAAAAACTATGACTAAAATAAAATTAGAAAGAGAAAAGTGTATTGGGTGCGGTTCATGCCAGGCATTATGTCCAAAATATTTTGAAATAATAGATGACGGCAAATCGCATATTAAAGATGCGGAGAAAAAAGATATAGAAGAGTTAGAAGTGGAAAAATTAGAGTGTGCTGAATCAGCTGCAGAAGCATGTCCAGTACAATGTATACATATAGAAAAGTAAAAACATAAAAAATTAAAAAACTAAAAATAAGAAATCGATAGTTTAAATTTTATGTTTTTATATTTTTAAGTTTTTATTATCATGATTAAATTATCAGCAAAAATTAGAAAAGAGACAGGCAAAAAAACCAGTGTCTTGAAAAAAAACGGCAGAATCCCTGCTGTTATTTATGGTCACAAAATTAAAAATGTTTTGTTAGATGTTGACTATAAAGAATTTCAGAAAATTTTAAGAGAAGCCGGAGAGAGCTCATTAATCGAACTTAATATAGAAGGCGAAAAAGAAAAAAGGTTAGTTTTAATCCACGATTTGCAAAAAGATCCGGTTACAGATAAATTTATACACATTGATTTTTTTGAAACATCTTCAAAGGAAGAAGTTGAGGTAAAAGTTCCATTGGTTTTTGAAGGGCTTTCTTTAGCAGTAAAAGATTTAGGTGGAACTTTGGTTAAAAATATTTCAGAGTTGGAAATTAAAGCTTTACCTCAGAATCTTCCTCATGAAATTAAGGTTTCTATTGACGGATTAAATACATTTGAAGACCATATTTTAGTGAAGGATTTAATTTTGCCAAATGATGTTAAAGTTTTAGCAAAGCCAGAAGAGATTGTAGTTTCTGTAGCTCAACCAGCTAAAGTTGAAGAAGAATTAGCAAAGGAGATTGAAGAAAAAGTAGAAGATATAGAAAAGGTGGAAAAAGCAAAGAAGACAGAAGAAATTGTTGAAGAATCATCAGGAGAATAGAAAAAGTAGAGACGATTTCATCATTTATTATATAATTATCGTTCCAGCGCTGTGAATAACAGAGCTGGAATTTTTTTTAAAAAAGTATATAATAAAATTATAATTCAGATGAAAAAATATCTGCCAATCTTATTAATTTCATTTATGCTAATAAGCTTAGCTGGTTTTGTTTGTCCGCCGATAGGCAGGTTATTAGCCGAAGATTTAGAAACTCAATGTGCTAAAATTTCTGAATCAACCACAGGATGTCCCAATATAAGTTCAGGTGACTGTAAAGTTTTATTGCAAAAATGCGCAGATTATTACGACCAGCAATCGGCAAAATTGGCCCAAGACCTTACAAAGACATCTCAGCAAAAGAATACACTGCAAACTGCAATTTTACAATTAAAAAGTAAAATATTGAATCTTGAGAGTGATATAAATCAGGGAAAGATTATGGTAAAAGATTTGAACATACAAATATCAGACACGCAAGTTTCTATAGATAAAACTACTACAAATATTCAGGATTCTCAAAATCAACTCACTGTTATTTTACAATCTGTTTATGAGGAAGATCAAAAACCAGCATTTATTATTTTACTTGAAGGAAACCTCTCAGATTTTTTTAGTAATTTAGCATATTTAGATAATCTTAACTCGCAAGTGAGTGATCTTTTAGAAAGCACTAAAAATTTAGAATTATATCTCCAGGGTCAGCAAATAAAAATGAGCGATAGCGTAGATAAAATGCAGAAAACTATAGCTTTGCAAACATTACAGAAAAAAGAGAATGAGCAGAATCAACAACAGCAAAAACAATATTTACAGTTAACAGAGGCGCAATACCAGCAACAATTAAAGGACAAACAGGAAGTTGAGCAGAAAGCAAGTAAAATAAAAGCAATGCTTTTCCAGACAGTGGGTGTTGCAAAGGTACCGACATTCGGAGAGGCAATAGAAGTTGCAAAAAATGTCGCCAATTTAGTTAGTATACGGCCAGCTTTTCTTTTAGCTGTAATAAGCCAAGAATCAGCTATTGGTAAAAATGTTGGACAATGCGTATTAACCGACTCGAATACTGGTAATGGTAAAAGAATTTCCAGCGGAGCGGCAACTATCAGAGTTATGAAACCGACGAGAGATGTCCAGCCATTTATACAAATTACAGCAGCTTTAGGAAAAGATCCGTATAATACGCCAGTTTCGTGTTGGATTCCAGCATACGTTAGAGGCGCCCCAACTGGTTGGGGAGGAGCAATGGGTCCGGCGCAGTTTATTCCATCTACATGGAATTTATTTGTCGATAGATTAAAAACACTACTTGGAGTATCAGCAGATCCATGGGCAATAAAAGATTCTTTTACTGCAGCAGCACTCTATTTATCTGATTTGGGCGCTTCTGCGCAAACATCCGCAACAGAAAGCAACGCGGCGTCAAGATATTATGGAGGTTCGTCAGCTTATGCGAGAAGCGTTATGAATAGAGCTAATTGTATACAAACCTTTATTGATAATGACACAATGACTTCTTCATGCCAAAGTCTTATACTCGGCAGATAATAAAAATTTATATTATTAAGCATAAAAAAATCCGCCAAGAGGCGAATTTTTGCTTTATATTTGATATTAAATATCTGATGCCAATTAAGGTTTTTTAAAAGCCTTAATTACCGGTTCCAAATCTCCATTAATAATTGTCTCTAAGTTGTGCCAGGATTTATTTATACGGTGGTCTGTAATCCTGTTTTGCGGATAGTTATAGGTTCTTATTTTTTCAGATCTTTTTGCCCAGCCGATCTGCTCTCTGCGCTCAGATGTTAATTTTGATAAATCAGCTTCTTCCCGTTGTTGTAAAAGGCGTGCTGCTAAAAGAGTTAAAGCTGTTTCTTTATTTTGCAATTGATTCCTTTCTGATTGACAAGTGACAACAAGGCCAGATGGCTTGTGTAAAATTCTAACTGCCGATTCTATTTTATTTACATTTTGTCCGCCGGGGCCAGAAGATCTGTACGTCGAGATTTCTAAATCAACTGGTGAAATATTTACTTCTGTTTTTTTCGGTTTTAGCAAAACAGCCACTGTTGCAGTTGAAGTGTGGACCCTGCCTTGTTTTTCTGTTTGCGGAACTCTTTGGACTCTATGAACTCCGCCTTCATTCTGCAACTCATCATAAACTTCATTTCCAGATAATTCAAAAATTATTTCTTTATATCCGCCTATTGATGACTGATTGGAATCTAGAACCTTTTCTTTCCACCCCTTTGTCTGGCCATATCTTGAATACATCCTATATAAATCGCGAGCAAAAAGCCCGGCTTCATCTCCGCCAGTTCCAGCTCGTATCTCGATTATCGCAGCTTGCTTCGCCACACCGGAGCTTTCAGCGAAGGCGGGTTCCTCTGGTTTATAATTTTTCCAGTCCTCTGCGGTAAATTTTGAGAAATCTTGTTGGTCGTTCATATTTTAAAATAATATCACAAATTCTTGATTTTGAAAATAGATAGTGTTATAAAAAATTAGTACGCAAGGAAGATTATTAATGTTGGGGTTATTGTACGGGCATACCACTGGTTTAAATGCCGAGCTGTTCTGGACATGATCCCTTCGGTGGGGGATAAATCTCCTTTACAGCGTGGAGGACACTGGGTTCGATTCCCAGTCCCCAACACCCAAACTTTTCCAAAGCTTTATGTCTCAGCGGGTTGAGATAAGCTCGTTAACAATCACGATTTAGGCAGAAAGGAGGTGATTATATGCCTAAGAAAAAAACAAAGGATTTGCTAATACTTGTCCAAAGGGTTCTTGCTGAAGATAACAAGTTCTATTGCAGTCTAGAGGATGCCTCAATAGCAGTTATTAATGTCCGAAATGAACGAATCGGGCTGGAAAAGACAAACGCCCCTGAGACTGCGATAAAGAAGGCTAAGCAGAAAGAGGCAAGACTAGTCAATGCTCTGCTTCAGCGGATTCGAGGATCAGTGGATACTCGTTTCGAAGCTCTTGAAGTCGTCCTTGGCGGACTTGAAGCGTATCGTACTTTCGAACCGCTGGGAATACCCTTTCTGATTACACTATGGAGTTCTCGCAAGCCCGCATGCGAGCACTCCTTTTTTATTACACTATTCCGGGTAGTAGAATTTCGGCCTGCTTCGCAAATCAGCCGCCGGGCTGTCGCCCGAGCGGCCTGCCGAAATTTCACTACCCGGTATTGCCTTTTTTTAAAAATTTTGTTAGTATATTGATATACAAATTAAACAAAGAAAGGTGTTCAGCGAAATTTTAGCCTCAATGTATTCGATATATCTGGACTAAAATTTCGAAGCAATCTTGTTCGCCTCGCTCACAAGACCGTGAAAAAAGATATACATCCAAAATATTATCAAAAATCAAATGTCCGCTGCGCATGCGGGAATGCTTTTACTATTGGTTCGGCAAAAGAATTTATAGAAACTGAGGTCTGCGCTAAGTGCCATCCTTTTTATACAAAACAAGAAAAGGTTATGGATACATTAGGGAGAGTGCAGAAATATAAGGAAAGATTAACTAAGAAATCATCAACAGCTAAAAAAGTTAAAAATCCAAGAGCTAAGGCAGAAAAAAAAGCCCAGTAGAAGAATTTTGGCAGCCTCCATACATAAAGTATGGAGTTGAAGAAACGATGCAGAAATTCTCTACTGGATTAGTCCCGTAGTGAAATTTTGCTTTTTGTCCGTGTGGCATTTTGCCAAAGCAAAATGACCGCAAAATTTTTACTATCGGGAAAGTAAAGCAATAAAAAAGAAGTTAAAGTAGTCATTTGATTATTTGTATAATTTGCGCGTCCTTGTTGTTCTGCAATATACCCGCGTATAATTATATCTAAGCTTCTAAAATAAATGGCAAAAGAAGACATTAAATTGGATATTGAGGAAATGGAAAAGGCAGGTATTAATTTTGGACATAAAGTTTCAAAGTTACATCCTAAAATGAAGACATATGTTTCAGGCGTTAAAAATAATGTGCATATTTTTGATTTAGAAAAAACCCAAAAAGAGTTTGTAAAGGCCTTAACATTTATATCTAAAATTATTTCCGAAGGAAAAGCAATAATTTTTGTTGGGACAAAAATTCAATTAAGGGCTATAATTAAAGATGCCGCAGAAGAGTGTGGAATTCCGTATGTTACAGAAAGATGGCTTGGCGGAACATTGACTAATTTTGAAACAATACAAAAAAGAGTTAATTATTTTAAAGATTTAGAGAAAAAGAAAGAAACTGGCGAGTTGGAAAAATATACAAAAAAGGAACGTTTAAATTTTGACAGAGAAATTGCTTCATTAAAAATAAAATTTGATGGTATAAGAAATATGTCAAAATTGCCTGACGCAGTATTTATTTTTGGATTAGACAAGGAAATTACCTGCGCGAGAGAAGCAAAAATAAAAGGCATTAAAATTATCTCAATAGTCGATACAAATGTGAATCCGGATATTGTTGATTATCCGATTCCTGCCAATGATGATGCAATTTCTTCAGTTCGATATATACTCGGAAAAGTAAAGGATGTTATAATGGACTCAAAGCAAACTGTAAAATAATTCCAAGTTATAAACTTTAAATTCTTGCACCCTTCATATATAAAATATATAGAAGGCTGTAATAGATAAAGTAAAAGAAACAATATTAAATTCAAAAGCATCAGTATAAATAAAATGGTAACTATTGATCAAATAAAACAACTAAGAGAAGAAACTGGGGTTTCTATTACAGAAGTTAAAAAAGCTTTAGAGGAATCAAATGGCGACGTTGAAAAAGCCAAAGAATTATTAAGGACTTGGGGTAAAGCAGTATTAAACAAAAAAACAACAAGGGAAACAAAATCAGGATTAATTGAAACCTATTTGCATTCGAACGCAAAAACAGGCGTATTATTAGATATCAGATGCGAAACTGATTTTGTTGCCAAATCACCGGATTTCAAAAATTTAGCACATGAAATTTGTCTGCAGATTGCAGCGATGAAGCCTTTGTTTGTTTCGGAAGAGGATATTTCGGAAGAATTTTTGGATGGCGAAACAAAAATTTATAAAGAACAGGTTAAAGATTCTGGAAAGCCGGAAAAAATTGTGGCTCAAATTATTGAGGGTAAATTAAAGAAGTATAAAGAGGAAGTTTCTCTTCTTTCACAGTCTTGGATAAAAGATGATTCTAAAACAATAAAAAATATTATTGAGGATACAGTTGCTAAATTGGGTGAGAAGATAGAAATAAAAAGATTTACAAGATACGAAATTTAAGCTCAGCAGAGCGAAAACCCCGCCCTCTATGCTATATGAATAAAATCAAAAGCTTAGAGGGCGGGGTGCTCGCATTTTTTAAATGCTCGTAGAATCAATTATTTTAATCATTTTTATTTTTAGCTTTGGAGGAATTATCCTAATTTTAATAAGGAAGATTCCGGTTTTAAATTCATTACCACAGAATGGTAGTATTGGCATTAAAAAGCATCAGATTATTTTAGATATAGAAAATAAAATAAAAGAGATTTTAGTTTCTTTTGAAAAACAAATATTTTTTCATAAGTTTCTTTCATGGGTGAAAGTAATGACTTTAAAAATTGAAACAAAAGTTGACATTCTTTTACATAGAATAAGAAAAAAAGCGCAGCAGATAGATAAAAAAAATAGTGAAAATAAATAGATCTGCCACCTTAGCTCAGCGGTAGAGTCCCGATGCCGATTTAATCGTGCATCGAGGATCCACGATTTTAAGAAATAAAATCGGGACAACTGTTTTGCGAAGCGGAGCGTAGTCCCCACACCAATGAGCGCCATCTTAGCTCAGCGGTAGAGCAACTGTTTTGTAAACAGTAGGTCCCGAGTTCGAATCTCGGAGATGGCTCCATTGGTGTGGGGATAAAGTCCGCAGTTCGAATCTGCGAGGTGGCTCCAACTGCTTCAGATAACTCTTTAAATCCCTTCTTCGGCTCTGAATACTATTGACAAGGATTTATTTTGGAATAGAATGTAAATTGTAGCTGGAAATAGAATTAAAATAAACAGCATTCTATATAATTTCTATAAGAAGGGTGCGAGAAAATAAAAAATAAAAATATTCTAAAACTTAATTAGTTTCAAGAATATCCACGAAGGTTTCTAACGGTTAGAGATCTTCGTGGGTATTTTTTTCAAAAGAAGCAGAATGGAAAGCATTTTTATAATTTAATACTGAATCTGATTTAGAAAAACCATTCTAAATTGGATAAAAAAATAATATTAGTTTTTTAAAGTTGTTTCGAATTAGACGCAATATTTTACTATATTGAGTCACACATTAAATAGTAGTTTATTCTAAAACTAGAGTAATCAAAACCAAATAATGTTTTATTTGAGAGTTTGATCCTAGCTCAGGGTGAACGTTGGTAACGTGGATACCGGCATGCAAGTCACGGGGGCCGCAAGGCAACCGGCGAACGGCTTAGTAACACGTGGGTACATACCCTTTTCACG
>Ga0209777_10008357_pt1 | contig 11336 bp, 7 predicted proteins | sample FrelakmetHBP12HB_FD_187147 | JGI IMG/M metagenome (GOLD analysis project Ga0209777, IMG submission 187147) | Freshwater lake sediment microbial communities from the University of Notre Dame, USA, for methane emissions studies -HBP12 HB (SPAdes)... | ecosystem: Environmental > Aquatic >...
AAGTCAAGGTCTGACGGGGGCGCCGAAAGGCCTCAGTCATGGGCGCCCGGCTGTTGTCGTTATCCGAGCCGCGACCGTTAGGGAGCGGGCCTTGGGCTGCGGCGAACACCACCGCTCCCTTACGGTCGCGGCTCGGAAAAGGCCGGGCGCCCGAGACTGAGGGCTTACCCCTTGCCTGTGCAAGCTATTGACAGGTGGCGTGCCGCGAAGTAGCCTGCCTTTGCATGAGGATGAAAATGCGCCCTCACAAAGCGCCATTCGTCCTGACCAGGGGGAGTCATGTCTTCGGTCAGGGGAAATCCTGCGGGCGGTGGCGTTGCTGTTTCGCCGGAGGACGTTCTCGAAATCCGCACAGCCGACGGGGCCGTGTCCCGTGTCGCCCTGGTCGGTCCGCGCGTGGTCATCGGCCGGTCGGCCTCCGCCCAGATCCATCTCGATTGCGATAAGGTTTCGCGCGAGCATGCCCAGTTGTTCCACGACCCGTTTAGCCGGTGGTGGATCCGCGACCTCGGCAGCTACAACGGCACTCTCGTCAACGGAGTCGCCATCGGGGAGCGTGTGCTCATGCCCGGCGACACGGTCAGCGTGGGCCGATACACGCTGCGCCTGTGCCCCGCCTCGCGCGCGGCCGACATCGCCGATACGGAGACGACGCGCCCGCTGCCGGTTACGGAGGAGTCCTCGGCCAGCTTGAGCGCGCTGGCCGACCTGGAAACGCCGCGCGTGGCGGCGTCGCAGCTCTCCATGTTGATTGAGTTCGGCCGCCGGCTCCTGGAGCTCCCGGCAGCCCGAGGCCGGTTGCAGGCCCTCGCGCACCTCATGGTCGGCAAGGAGTTCCACGCGCGGTGGGCGGCGGTGCTGCGCCTTCGCCCGGAGTCGGACGACCCGCGGCCGCACCCCCTGTGCGAGCCGGAGTGCCACTCAGAATGGCACGGCTGGTCGCCGCACGTGTCCAAGGGCCTCCTCCAAGCCGTCTGGGACCGCGACCAGCCGGTCCTCGCCTCGAATGTGCCGACGATGCCCGCCGACGTGAACCTCTCCCTCTCGCCGGACGTCATGCAGCTCTCGGCCGTGGCGTGTCCGCTCGGGCGCGACGCCCAGGGCCTGGACGTCCTCTACGTGGTCCTGCCGCCGGAGTTCGGGACGAGCGAGTGGCTGGCCCTGGTGTCTCTCGCCGTGGAGGAGTGCCGACAGGCCCAGTTTGCCTGGGCCGCGCGGGAGCAGGCGCAGCTCCATGCGGCCATCGAGCGTGAACTCGAGCAGGCGCAACTGATCCAGATGCGGCTCATCCCGGACAGGCCGTCCGTCCCGGGGCTCGAAGTGGCTATCGGGTTCGAGCCGTGCCGCTGGGTCGGCGGCGACTATGTCGACATCGTGCCGATGGCCGACGGGCGGACGCTCCTCGCGGTGGCCGACGTCTGCGGCAAGGGCCTCCAGGCGGCCATGGTGGCGGCCGGGCTCCACACGATGGTCCGCGCGGTGCTCGGCGCGAGGCTGGGCCTCGAAGAGCTGATGTGCGGCCTGAATAAGCACCTGGGCGCGTACCTGCCGGAGGCCTCGTTCGTCACGATGATCGCCCTGGCGCTCGACCCGAAGACGGGCGACCTCCAGTGCGCCAACGCCGGGCACCCCATGCCGCTTGTCTTCGACGCCCAAGGCGAAGCGCGATGGCTCGATGTCGGCGCCAGCCTGCCCCTGGGCGCCATCGGCACGCCGATAATCCCCGGAAGCGCCCGTCTCGAGCCCGGCGAGCTCCTGGTCCTCTTCACGGACGGGCTCACGGACCTCCACGCGGAGGACGGTGAGCGATTGGGCGTCGCGCGGCTGAGGGACCTTGTTCGCTCCGTCTACACGGAAAAAGCCGACCGGCCCGTGGTGGACATCGGCCGGCACCTGACGGCCGCGCTGGAGAAACGGCGCGGTCACCGGTTCCCGGAGGACGACCGGACCTTTCTGTTAGCCCGGCGCCAATAGTATGGACCTCATGTGTCCCCTCTGCGGAGAGACGTTCACCCGCCACCAGGCGGCGCCGGGGGCCGACGTCGTTTGCCCGCGCTGCAAGTCCGGGTTCTCGAGCGACGACGCCACGACGATCGGCGGCGAGGCCGCCGCGCCCGACGGCGACGCTGCCGCCACGGTCTCCGCGACCTCGGTCCCATCGCCCGCGGCGTCGCCGTCTGCCAGTGCGCCGGCACTACCGGAGATACCCGGCTACACGATGCTGGGGCAGGTGGCGCGCGGCGGCATGGCGATCGTGATGAAGGCCCATCACGCCGCCCTCGACCGTGTCGTCGCGATCAAGGTCCCCCTGCCTCGCCACGTTGCCAACGCCCGGGACCGCGAGCGGTTTCTGCGCGAGGCCCGCTCGGCCGCGCGGCTCCGTCACCCCAACATCTGCCCCATCTACGAGGTTGGCAGCCACGGGGACCTCCCCTATATCGCCATGGGGTACATCGAGGGCGCGACCTTGCGCGACTGGGCGAAGCGGACTCGGCCAAAGCCTTACCAGGCGGCGCAGATGGTGGCGCGCCTCGCGAGGGCGGTCGGCTACGCGCACACGCACGGCGTCGTTCACCGCGACATCAAGCCGGCCAACGTCATGGTCGACGCCGAGACCGGCGAGCCGATCCTGATGGATTTCGGCCTCGCGAAGGAGCTGGCGGAGCAGAACGTCCAGATGACCCGCGCGGGTCAGTTCATGGGCACGCCCGCGTACATGGCGCCCGAGCAGGCCGCCGGCCGCACGGCCCAGATCGGGCCGCGCACCGACGTCTACGCGCTCGGGGCCGTGCTCTACGAACTCCTCTGCGACCGCCCGCCGTTCCTCGGGACCCTGGGTGAGTTGCTGCACAAGCTCCAGCACGAGGAGCCCGCCTCGCCGCGGACGATGGTGCCTCACCTGCACCGGGACCTGGAGACGATCTGCCTGAAGGCGCTCGCGAAGGAGCCGGCCGCGCGCTACGAATCGGCCGTCGCCCTCGCGGAAGACCTCGACCGGTTCTGCTCGGGCGAGACGATCCTGGCGCGCCGGTCGAGCGTCTTCACGAAGGTCTATCGGAAGATTCGTCGCCGGCCGACCGCGGCGGCGGCGATCCTCGTGGCCCTCGTCGTGGCGGCGGCCGCGGCCGCCATCACGGTCCGCGCCACCCGGACCTACAAGGTGGCGGCGGTCGGCCGCGCCTTCGAGTCCGCGCTCGATGCCTCCGACTGCACGGCCGGCAGCCTGAAGTCCGTCGAGGCGCGGGTCGACGACCTCGCGCGCCTCGATCCCGAGCAGGGCCAAGCCGCCCGCAAGCGTCTCTACGACCGCTTCGCCGGCGCCCTGGCCGAATCGTTCAAGAAGCCGCACCTGGAGCCGAAGGATGCGGCCGCGATCGAGGAGACCCTGGCCGCACTCCAGACGCGGGCGCCCGACCTCGTGCCGCCCTTACGGAAGGCGTTCAAGGACCGGCTCCGGCGCTGGGTGACCCTGTTCACCCTGGCCCCGCCGTTCGCCAACCTGGATAAGGTTTTCGGGCCGTCCAAGGTCACCGCCGATGCCACCGCCCTTGTGCTGTCCGCCGATCAGACGGACCCGCTGGTCCGCACGCGGGTTCCCGTCACGGGGCACCTTCAGTTGGAAGCGGAGTTCGCAGACGGCTGGCAGGCCTCCCGCGAACTGGGCCTCCTCATGGGCTGCGAGAAGACGTGCAGCTACACGTTCGTCCTTCGGGTCGGAAGGCCGACTCTTGACAGGGGCGCCGCCCCGCTCGCCACGGCGTCTTCGTTCGCCGCCGCCCGGGATACCGGAGACCCCGTGGTCCTGGAAATCCTTAAGAACGGGGTGTGCCTTAAGGACCAGGTCCTCCCGGCCCGGTCGCTGCCCGAAGGGAAACTGCGCTTGGTGGTGATGCGCGAGGAGGGACGTCTATCGTGCCAGATCAACGACAAGCCGCCCATGGCGACGCAGGACGCTTTTCCGCTGCCAGTGGACGCTTCCGGCGTTTGCGGACTCCGCTGGCCGAAAGCGGTCCGCCTCGTCAGACTGGTTGGCAGCCGGCAAGACGTTCCCCCTGTAACGAGCCCACTCGAGCGCGGTGACGCGCTCTACGCCGAGCGCCAATACGGCGAAGCGCTCAAGTTCTACCGGGATCAGGCCCTCGCCTCGGACTCGGCAGCCGGGCGTCAGGAGAGCCGCTACAAGGAAGGCCTTTGTCTCCAGGAGCTCCACCGCGATGAGCAGGCCTCGGGCGTCTTTGAGGCCTTGGCGGCTGAAACGGGAGACCCCTGGCCCGCGATGGCCGCGTGCCAGCTCTATGCCATGCGTCTCCGCCAGGGCCGGTTCGGCGAAGCCGAAAGCGTCTGTACCGGCCTTGCCACGCGGTATCGTTTCGAGCAGCTGGCCGCGATCGTCCCGGAAGATGTCCGCACCCGCGCCATCGAGTACTACCGAGGGACAGCCATGGGCTTCGGCCTGGTCGCGCCCGAGCGGAACCGGGCCGAGAAGCTGGCTCGCGTCCTCTCCGTCAACCCTATGATGGGCATGGGGGAGGGGTACGACCTGTGGTCGCACTTAGCTCTGGCCAGGGTCTACCGCATGGAGGACAAACTGCCGGCCGCCAAGGAGGTCCTTCGCAGGATCATAGCTCAGATCATAGCAGACCCCTTGCTCGACGGGCCGCAGCTCCACTACATTATCGCGGAGTATTGCTGGCTCTTGACCGAGATGGGCGAGTCCAAGGCGGCCCTGGAGGAGGTGGATCGCCACCTCATGACCGGCGACGGGCAATACACGCCGAACTGCAACCAGCTCATCCTGGAACGTGCGAGGCTCCACGCCGTCCTGGGTCAATGGGAACAGGCCGAGAAGGAACTCCAGGACTATTACCGAGCCACGGACGAAGCCGACGACGATTTCCGTACGTACTCCCGCGCGTGCCTGATGGACGGGTTCCTGCGCCAGCGCAAGGGCGATGTGGCCGGCGCCTTGGCGGTGTGGAAGCAAGGGGCCGAACTGGCGCACAAACCCCTCCCGAACGAAAGCGGGCAGCGGTATGCCGGGAGCGGCATGGGCCTCCTCCTGGGCCAGATCCTCATCGGACTTTCGGACCAGGTGACCGAGGGGGATTTCGACGTCCTCCTCGATCATGTGGCGAAGGCCTTGCCCGAGTTCGCGCCGGGCGTCAGCGTCGACGAGGGCCGGGGTGCCCACATCACCAAGCAGATCATGCGCAACCTCGTGCCCATCCGGACGCCCGTGATCCGCGACATGTGGCGGTCGCCGCGCGGCCGCGAGCTGGCGCGGCGCATCGCCTTCCGCGAAGCCTCGATCCGCGACTGCGTCCTTGGCCCCGCCACCCTCTTCATGGGCGAGCTCATGCACCAGGTCGTCTTCGCTGACGGCATGTCGGCCGACCAGGAAGAGATCGTCTGGAACCTGATGGCTGATGGTTTCAAGGCCTTCGAGAAGGAGGAGCTCCCCGCCCTGGTCTACGTGTGGATCTTTGCGACCCTAAAGGGGAACGTCGGTCCGGCTGGGTGGAAGGGCGTTCAGGCGTCCGTGCCGAAGAACCTCCGAGGGCCCCTGGCCTATGTGTTCGGCGTCCTCTACGTGAAACGCAACCAGCGGGACCAGGGGATCGAGTTCTTCCGGTCGGCGATCGCCGATACCGCGCCCGACTCGAAGGTCGCCCGCCTGGCGCAGGACGAGATAGGGAAACTCGGGGAGAAGCCCGAGAAATGAGGTTCCCTCACGGTTTCACCTGCTGATTCCCGTGGATTACTTGTGGCGCAGCCCAAACCACTACGGTTTCCCTCTGCTCTTGATCGGGGACGAGTGGGTCACATCCTATGAGATATTGTCCCTTGTGCTTTCCGCGGGGTTCGTGATCCTCGGCACGCGTATGCGGCGCTATTCTTTTGCCTTGTCCGGCCTGGTGGGGCTGGCTGCCCTCCTCTTTCTGGCTACGAACGGCCATTTCAAGAGCTACCTCTCCTGGCCCCTTGCGCTCACGATTTCGGGGGGTATCGCCATGGCGATAGGAGTGGTACTGGTCGTCGTGAAAGCTCGGAAGGATCCGCACCGGGAGATCTAGTGTAGTGCTTCAGGATTAGTATCGCGATGGCGATGGGGATACAGAAAGAGAATGCTATAGTAAGGCATGCCGATCACAACCCTACGTTCCCACCAGCCGAAACACACGGGTCACCTGACGCACACCCCTTTGGCTAATGCGACTCCCCGACACTGGGCCAACAAAGCGTTGACCGCCGAACACCGGATGGGTAGCTTTTGACCAGCACCCTGGGGGAAAGGCGCAGGCCTTCGCCGACAAGCGCGCGCTGAAGCCGCCGCGCCGTCCTGCGCGCGGCAGGCACCGCGCTGGAGCGCCACGTGAAAACGAGCCTTCGCCGAGCCACGTTTCCGGCCGGGCAAGGGCCGGGCCGTCGTGTCGCTCTCGCGCCGCTACGCGCTCGTGAACGAGGCCGGGGGCGTCCCCTTCCAGGCCGCGCAGGGCATCCTGATCCGGCCGGTTCAGCCGGCCTGGCCGCTCGTGCGGAGGAAGCTGCACATCGCCGCCAATGGCGACGACGCCGTCGAGGCGGTCGATGCCGTGATTGCGATTCTTGGGCGGTGAATGCAGGGGCATGATTCGCCCAGAATAGGTGGCTGCCCAGGATGCGCTGCGGCGCCTGTGGGGGACATTGAGGATCCTTAAGGAGAGGATTTTATGCATATCTCCCCAAACTTTGTATCACATGTTTTCACGGTGACCGCCTCGAGAATGCGAGGGATTGGATTTCGGAAACGCAAGCCTGGAATATTTACCTTGCCCCTTAATGAAGATGTTCTGGGTTGGGTGGGCCTCAATACCGCCAACTATGCTGGCGGCGTTCTGGAGGTCAACCCTACCGTTGGCATTCGCCACCAGAAACTTGAAACCCTTGTGAGTAACCTATTGGGTTTGAAACCACACGTATACATCCCCCCGACGATATGTACCCCTATAGGCTATCTGATGCCTAAGAAGCAGTTTGCAGCTTGGTCGTTTGTGGTGGGGACTGACACTGAAGCCCTGGTCTCGGAAATGGTGGAATCGGTTGAAAAAGTCGGCAAACCGTTCATGGAACGGAACGCGAACCTTTTGGCAATATATGAAACGATGCGGAGTTCCGGACTGGGCTTAGCACACCAACTCGACTACCGCATTCCGGTCGCATGTGTGCTCTTGGGTAAGAATACGGAAGCAGGAGAGTTTCTCGATGCCAAGCTGCGATCAATAAGTCGGAAAGGCGATGCTGCCAGTATACTGTTCAGGGAGTTTGCAGCCAGACTGCGTGAAATGTCTGGCCGGCGCGACGCATAAGAACCGCCATCTGGAGGTCACCAAGGTCAAGAACACCGGAAGGCCGTAGAAACGGCCCAGCCGCCTATTATGGAACTGCCGGGCTTCCGGTAATGTTGATTGTCGAACTACCCCGGCCGGTGCAGCCGGTATGGTCGCCAACGGCGACGGTGCCGTCGCCTTTCGCCCCAACGGGGCGGCGGCGTGTAGCCACGGGTGGAGCGGCGCGGCCGCGAGGCGGCCCGACGCGGAACCCGTGGAAAGCGGATGAGGAGAACAGGTCCAGGTTCTTTTCCTTTTTCGCCCCGGCGGGGCGAAGGAGATTGGTGGAACGCCGAACGGACAACGATGCCCGGCACCTGTTCCCAGATACTCATGCACACGGATCGGCCGCGCGGTCGGGCGATTCCTCCGCCCCTTTGGGGCGGACGCAACGAAAAACAAACTGGTCCAGGGGTTGCGAACCGTTTCCACGGGTTGCGCACCGGCCGCAGAACAGCGGCCGGTGCTTCACCCGTGGCTACACTCCGTGGCCCCGTTGGGGCCGAAGGGACCATGACAGGAACAACGCAGCCGTTGGATGTTGCCGATTCCCGGCCCGTACCAGTGCGGCCGCCGCGCCGCGGATTGGAGTGAAACGTGAACCATGCTTTCGGCCCGGTGCCCGCCAATGCCTTACAGCACTCGATGAGGACGAGGTCGATCTGTAAGACGCTACTCAATCAGCAGGCCCACCTGTTCCCACTCGGCCCAGAGGGCCTGAAGGCGGCGCTGCCGCTCCTCGTACTCGCGGCCGAGTGACTCCACGCGCCCGAGGTCGCCCGCCTCGCCGGCGGCGGAGATCTCGGCCAGGCGCTTGGCCAGGTCGGCCTCCATCGCCTGAATCTCCGTTTCAACGGCCTCGTGGCGGGCCTTCAGGCGGGCCAGTTGATTCGCCTGACGCCGGGCCTCGCGTTCCAGGGCCTTGCGCTCCTCGTACACGCGAATGCGGGCGGTCTTCTCGTCGTCGGGCGACGCAGCGCCGGTCTCCGCGCGGCGCTCCTCGCGCCACGTGAGGTACGCCTCCCACCCGCCCTGGAGGCAGCGGACCTCGCCGTCGCCAATCGCCCAGATGTGCGTGGCCACGGCCTGCACCAGGTACCGGTCGTGGCTGACGAAGAGGATCGCGCCGTCGAACTGCCGGAGCACGTTCTGAATGACCTCGGCGGAGGGGATGTCGAGGTGGTTCGTCGGCTCGTCGAGCGCCAGGACGCTCGCGCCCTGCACGACCAGGCGCGCGAGGGCCACGCGGCTTCGTTGGCCGCCGCTGAGGCGTCCGACGGGTTTGAAGGCGTCGTCGCCGCTGAGGAGCAGCATCCCGAGGAGCGTCCGCACGCGATGGGGCGTGAGGTCGTTGCCGCCGGCGGCCATGACGCAATCGAGGGCGCTCGCGGCGGCGGGCAGATCGTCGTGCGTCTGCGACATGTAGCCCACGTCGACGTTCGCGCCCCGTTGCACGTCGCCCGCCAGGGGCCTCATCTGGCCGATCAGCGTACGCAGGAGCGTGGTCTTGCCGATGCCGTTCGGGCCCAGGAGGGCCACGCGGTCGCCGCGGTGGACGGTGAGTTCCTCGACCGCCAGGAGCGGCGCGGCAGGGTCGTAGCCGACCGACAGGCCGCGCGCTCGCAGGACGAGGTCGCCGGTGCGTGCGCCGGCCTCCAGGGAGAGGTGCATCGCCTTGTGTTCCTGCGGGCGCTCCATCGCTTCGTCGCGCAGGAACCGCGCGAGGCGGGTCTTGCGGCCCTGGGCCACGTCGACGCGCGCGGCCGTGACGTTGCGGCGGATGTACTCCTCGGTCTTCTGGATGAATTCCTGCTGGGCCTCGTAGCGGCGCTGGCGCTCCAGGTGCCGCTCGTCTCGCTGCGGCACGTACCGGCTGTACGAACCGCGGTAGGTTTCGAGGCCGCCGAACGCGATCTCCCACGTGGTCGTGGTCACGCGGTCCAGAAACCAGCGGTCGTGCGAGACCACGATGATCGCGCCGCGGAAGGCCGAGAGCCACTCCTCCAGCCACTCGATGGAATCGAGGTCGAGGTGGTTGGTGGGCTCGTCGAGCAAGAGGATGTCGCTTTCCTGGAGGAGGAGCGTCGCGAGGCAGACGCGCGTCCGCTGGCCGCCCGAAAGTTGCGCCAGCGGGCGGTCCCACATCTCGCGCGGGAAGGCCAGGCCCGTCAGAATCTGCTCGATGCGTTGCGGGTAGCGGTATCCGCCGCGGGCCTCGAAGTCGGCCTGGAGGGCGCCGTAGCGCTTGAGGAGATCCGGCTCCGCGCCGGCGGCGGCCAGGCGCTCGGTCATGGCGTGCAGGTCGGCCTCCATGCGCCGTAGGTCGGCGAAGACGTCGAGGGCGGCGTCGTGGAGAGTGGCGCCCTGGAGGGCGGGCGGTTCCTGAGGCAGGTAGCCGAACCTCACGCCGCGCGCGCGGTGGACGGCGCCCGCGATCGGCTCGAGCATGCCGCCGATGACCTTCAGGAGCGTGGTCTTGCCCTCGCCGTTGGGGCCGACGAGGCCCACGCGGTCGGCCTCGCCCAGGTAGAACGAGACGTTCTTGAGGACCTGGCGGTCGCCGAACGAGTGACAGACGTTTTCACCGATGACCTGCGACATCCAAACCTTTCGCCGTAGGGCGTAACCCCTCAGAAGGGGTCAACGCCCGTCGTTCTTCTCTCCCGTTCTTCCGGTCGGCGCGAACTTCTCGAACGGGGCCTTGTAGATCAGCACGCGGTTCCAGTTCCAGTCCCCGAGGTACAAGTTGCCCTCCGGGTCGAACATGGCGTCGAAGGTGTAGCCGGTCGTATCCCCCAGCGCGAATTGGGGGTGGATGTTCTCGCGGTAGTTCAGGTATCCCAGCGCGAAACGCGAATTGCCGTAGGGGTTGGTCCCGAGGATCATCCGGCCGTGTCCATCCAGGGCGGGAAGGAATGGCTGGGCGCCGTTCTCGTAGTCCGCCGCGCCGCCCGAACGATTCGCGGTCCCGGCGTCGAACCGGCCCGCCGTGCCGTAGACCGCCTTCGCCTTGATCCCGAAGGCCGTCTGCCGCGGGCGATCCGGGATGTCCTTCGCATCGAAACGCAGGAGCCGTGTGCCCATGCCGTCGTCGCCCGTGGGCTTGTCCAGGACCCAGAGGTCGCCCTCGGCGTCCACCCGAAGGCCCGACACGATCCACAGCGCATCGGCCGCGATCTTCGCCGGGCGGGCGCGAAGGTCCGCGGGAGCGAGGTCCGGCTTTCCCAAGACCACATCTACATAGGGCCCCCGGCCCTTGTCTTCTTCTCCGTCCACATTGACGAGCCGCAGGGCACGGCCGCCGTTCTCCTCGGCGATCCAGATCCGGTCCCCCGTGCCCACCGGGGCGAAGAAGAGGAAGTCCTGGAACCTCGGCTGAAAGGCCGCGCCTTCCTTCGTCTCAAGGCGCGCCAGGGAGACGTTCTTGACGGGCTGCATGTCCGGGCGAAGCGGCCCCTGAAACGCGCGAAGGGCCGGCGGCTGGTCTCCGGGGATGCCGGGCAGGCGGCGCATGGTCGAGACCCACAGGCGACCCTTGCCGTCGGTCCGCGGATAGGCCATGGCGATCTCGCGTCCGTCCACCTCGGGCCCCCACTGGCCATCGGCCGCGCGGCCAACAGCCGGGCCGTTCACGACGCCGCGATAGTCGTTCCACCATAGCAATCGATACCTGTCGGTCACCACGAGCTGTTGTCCGTAGAGCGCCAGGCCGGTGACCCCCGTCAGGGCATCCGGGGTGCGCTCGATCCGAGCGTAGAAGACGGTCTCGTGCGCGTCCCAGGGGACCGGCTTTGCCTGGGAAGAGGCCTCCACTTTGGCCTTGGCGTACCGGCGGACGGTTTCCGGGTGCCAGTTGTCGATCAGAAAAACGTTTCCCGCCGAATCCACGTCGATCCCGGTCAGGTGCCCGGGGCCGTTCCCCACGCGCCACGTGACCTGGTCTTTCGCGATGTCGTAGAAGATCGCCGT
>Ga0209777_10008358_pt1 | contig 11335 bp, 11 predicted proteins | sample FrelakmetHBP12HB_FD_187147 | JGI IMG/M metagenome (GOLD analysis project Ga0209777, IMG submission 187147) | Freshwater lake sediment microbial communities from the University of Notre Dame, USA, for methane emissions studies -HBP12 HB (SPAdes)... | ecosystem: Environmental > Aquatic >...
CAAGCGGGGTATGGGGCATGGGGTATAGGGTATTGGCCCCCAAACCCCAACCCCCAGACCCCATGTCGGCTCTTGGACTTCTCGTCGCAACCGACCATTCGTGGTCGAGGGTGAGTGCTCCGGTAGCGTGGCCGCCGTCGTCCACGACCATTGGAAAACGAAACGGCGTGTCCAACTCCGTCGTTGCGGAATCCGTGTCCCAGATGCGCACGTTCCAGAAGTACTGCCCGCCGCTCAAAGGCAAAACCGGAATCGAAAGACCGACGCGCTGCATTCCGCAATTCAATGACAGGTCGGCGCCGTCGCGGCCGGAATTGAAGGTCGCCAGGTTTTCGCCGCCCGCCGCGCGGCGCAGGTTTAGTTCGATCGCCGACCGCGCCACAGCACGCCTTACCCTGAGCAGCAACTCGACCCGCACTTCCTCACGTGGATTGATGCACAAGACGCTCTTGTCATTTGCGTCGTAGAGCTGCAAGTCCACTAGCTCAATGTTCCTCTGATCATTCGGCTCTTCGACGTACACGTCGGTCGGACGGTGCGACTGGGCTTGCGACATCGCGTTGAGGTAGTGGGTGACGGCGTCACCCGGCAGCCCTTCAAATGTGACGCTGCCCTGCTCCAGCACGACTGTGCGCTGGCAGATTGTCCGCATCTGTTCAAGATCGTGCGTCACGAACGCGACAGCGGTCCCGTTGCGCACGAGATTATGCATTCGCTCCAGGCAGCGCAGTCGAAATGCCGCGTCGCCGACGGAAAGCACCTCGTCCACGAGCAACACATCCGGCTCGACGTGGGCGGCGATGCTGAAGCCCAGCCGTGCGTACATGCCCGAGCTGTACCGTTTTACCGGCGTGTCCAGAAACCGCTCGACCCCCGCGAACGCGACGATGGCGTCCAGCTTTTGTCGAATCTCGCCGCGGCTCATGCCCAGGATCGTTCCGTTGAGATAGATGTTCTCGCGACCCGTCAGGTCACCGTGAAAGCCCGCGCCCACCTCGATCAAAGCCGCTCGACGCCCATGCACCTCGACTTCGCCAAGATCAGGACGAAGGATGCCCGCAAGCAGTTTGAGAACGGTGCTCTTGCCGGCGCCGTTGGGACCTATGATCCCCACCGCCTCGCCGCGCCCGACTTCAAAGGATACGTCGTTTACTGCGAGAAACGTCGAATCACGCTCCCGCGGAACGCGACCGAAAACCCGACGCACGCCGTAGGTCAACAAATCGCGCAGAGAGTCGTGGCTTTCCCCGATTCGGAAGCGCTTGGAAACGCGGGAAAATCGAATCGCCGTCGCCATCATATGCACTCCGCGAAGCGATACGACGCCCGTCGAAAACAAACCCATCCGCCCGCCAGTGTGATTCCCGCGACCGCCGTTGCGTAGAAGAACTCCGACGCCTCTGGCACGCGACCGAGGAGAATGCAGTCCCGGTATGCGGAGATGATGGGCACGAGTGGGTTCGTCGCCATTGTGCGTCCTAGTAGCGAATCGCCCGACGGGATCGGAACAACCACCGCCGAGAGAAACATCCACAATTGCAGCACCACACTGACGATCTGCCGCACATCGCGATAAAAAAGATTGGCCATCGCCAGCATCATGCCCAACCCGACGGTCAGGGCGATCTGAACGATCACCACCACCGGCAGGAACAGCAAGGCCGGATGTACAACGATTTTCCACGACCCCTGGAAGTGAAAGTACGCCATTAGTGCGACAAGCACGGCCATGGCGATGCAGAAGTCCACCAGTGCACCGGCCACACAGGAAAGCGGAAACACTTCTCGTGGAAAATGGACTTTGGTAACGAGGTTGCGGTTGGCGACCAGTGAGTTCACGCAGCCATTGAGGCTTGAGCTGAAAAACGTCCAGGGCACGAGCCCGGTATAGGCAAACAGCGCGTAGGGCATGGCAATTCCCAAGGCCGCCGACATGTTGACTGCCCGCGTAAATACGAATGTGAAGACCAGCATCATCGACAGGGGCAACACGACCGCCCATGCGACGCCGAGCAACGACTGTTTGTACCTGACGCGCAGGTCGCGCCAAGTCAGGCTGACCAGCAGGCGCCAAATGCGCCGGAGTTCCGAGGGTTCATCAATGTTTTGCCATGTGCGCATGCGCACGTCGCCTCCGTAACGAAGGTTGCCGTTTGACTCAACGATCTTATCGGTCGTCTCTGGGACGATCTTCGTTCTTCGATTCGTGTAAAGTCACAAACGTCGGCAACGCTTGCCGGTACGACGCCGGAACTTAGAATCCTTGCGGCGGCGTCACACAGAAGAGTCGGGATGCGGTCGGGCGCGGGATTGAAGTTTGGCCGTCGAGCCGCGGGATCTGGCTTGCGCGGGAGGCGTGCGTCGATGAAGCAACCATCAGAGCGGTTGTAGCGGCGGTGGGGGGAGAAGAAAGAATACAGTAGACAGGAGACAGAAGACAGAATGGGGGACGGACAGCGAACACCGGCAAAGACGTTTCAGGACTTGATCGTCTGGCAGAAGGTCCACCAGTTTGTGCTGGATATGTATCGGCTGACGCAGGGGTTCCCGAAGACGGAAACGTACGGGTTGACCTCGCAGTTGCGGCGTGCATCAGTGTCCATCCCCGCGAATATCGCGGAGGGGTTCAAGAAGCGTGGCCGCCCCGACAAGAGCCGGTTCATGAACATAGCCCAGGGATCACTGGAAAAGTGCCGTTACTACCTTCTGCTGGCACGGGACTTGGGGTACTGTGATTCCGACGGCCTGCTGCAACAGGTTGACGAAGTCGGTCGCATACTGGATGCCTACGCCCGGTCCATTCTGTCTCCTGACTTCTGTCTCCTGTCTTCGTCGTCAGTCCGCCGGTTGCGGAGTCATACCAAGCAGTTGCCGAAGGCGATCAGTGCTCACTCGTTTCCCGCGCGGCTGGCCGCCAGATGAACTCCATCGAATCGCCGCAAGCCCCGCGCTTGCGATCTCCCTATCATAGAGTTCCCTTCGCAACGTCGGCCGACCGTCGCAGACATTGATGACTCCGTGGTGATTCATCCCCATGAGACGGATCATTGCCTCCACGATGTCGTTCAAATGGATCAGGTTAACGTAGGCGTCGCCGTCGGTCCGCATCGCACCAGCGGCCAAATGAATCCGCGCCGCCAGCTCCCGACCCGGACCGTGAATCCCGCCCAGCCGCAGAACCGATACGGAAGTGTCCGAGTGCAGCCCGCCGTTGCGTGCGTCAAGAAGCGTGCGCTCCGCCTGAACCAGCGCCTGACCGTCTTCGTCCGGCGGTTCGGTTGGCGAGTCCTCATCGACCATACTTCCATCATCCTGGGCGTAAACCCGCGTCGAGGAGGTGTAGAGAATGCGACGAACCGCAGTACCGCTGCACGCATCTACAAGGCGGCGTGCCCCATTCGCGTACAATTCAAGGTAGCTTTGTCTGCTTCGGCCCGCCGCCACGCAGAAGCAGACGCAATCCCGATCGGCTAGCGTGTCGTGCAACTTGTCGGCGTCGTCAAGTGACAGCACGGCTGGCACAACGCCCAAACCTGCGATCTCCGAGACACGAGACGACGTCGTTGTCGTTGCGACCACGTCGCATCCTTCGCCGGCGAGCCGTTTCGCCAAGGCGCTGCCGACGTACCCGCACCCCAGTACCAAAACTCTACGACAGCACTGTTGATGGGACGTGATCGACGCGGTGGATGATGAATGCTCATCAGGCATTCGAATGATGTCGCACGATTTTTCCGGTACAGAGATAGACGACATCCTCGGCGATATTCGTGGCGTGATCGGCGATTCGCTCCAGGTTTTTCGCCACGGATAGGGCGTCAAGAAAGGCGGCCACCAGCGCCGGGGACGCGGGGGCATCGGCGACCACCCGGCGGATGATCTGCCCGTAGAGCGCATCGACCGCGTCTTCGTCGTGGAAAACCCTCTGTGCGTCATCGACCGAGGCCTCGCCAAACGCCTTGACCGCATTGCGCAACATATTCTTGACGATCGGACCCATTTGCTCAAGGTCCTTGTACAGGCTGGTCAGCGCCCGGGCATCCAGGTGCCGCGCACGCTCGGCGACGTTCACCGCGCAATCCGCGATTCGTTCAAGGTCGTTGTTCACCTTGAGCACCGTGCAGAGCAACCGCAAGTCGAACCCGACGGGTTGATAGAGCGCCAGAAGTCGAATCACTTCGGCCTCCACCGCGACTTCCTCGGTATCCACGTCGCGGTCCCGCTCCAGTATCCGCCGGGCCAATCCTGCGTTGGCTTCGAGTAATGCTTCGCACGATTCGTGCAGCATGTCCTCGACAAGACTGGCCATGCGCAGCGATCGCCGCCGAAGGTCGTCCAAAAGATCCACGAAATGTGCGGTCATGGGATCATCCGAACCTTCCGGTTATGTAATCCTGGGTCCGCTGCTCGCCGGGCATGGTGAAGATCACCGCTGTGTCGCCAACCTCAATCAGCTCCCCCATGTACATGAACGCCGTGCGATCGGAGACGCGGGCGGCCTGTTGCATGTTGTGCGTCACCAGTACAACCGTGTATTGCGACTTGAGTTGGTCGATCAAGTCCTCGATCCGTGCCGTCGCGATCGGGTCCAACGCCGAGCACGGCTCGTCCATCAGGAGCACGTCCGGCTGCATGGCAATCGCCCGCGCGATGCACAAACGTTGCTGCTGCCCGCCGGAAAGGGCATACGCGCTGTCGTGCAGCTTGTCCTTCACTTCGTCCCATAGCGCCGCCTGCCGCAAAGCTTGTTCCACCAACTCCTCGATGCTTCCGCGGAATCCGTTGATCGCCGGGCCCCAGGCCACATTCTTGAAGATCGACTTCGGGAAAGGGTTCGGCTTCTGAAATACCATCCCGATCCTCAAACGCAGCTCCACCGGATCGAATCCCGCGCGATAAATGTCCTCCCCGCAATAGAACAGTCGGCCCTCTACCGACGCCCCCGTCACAAAATCGTTCATCCGGTTCATCGCCCGCAGCAGCGTGCTCTTACCGCATCCCGATGGGCCGATGATGGCCGTGACTCGCCGGGCGGATACCTCCATCGTCACATTCTTGACTGCGGCGAACCGCCCGTATTGGATCGTGAGATTCTCCGTCCGCAGAACCGGTTCAGGCGGGTGCGGCTCCGAAGTCTGGCGGCGCGAAGCCGGAACCTGCATGGCGGGAATCGGTGGAACATTCCTCTCCCGCCTCGGCTGATCGCTTACCTCGTTCACCATGCCTTCTTCCGTTGATGCCACGCCCGAACGCCAATAGCTACGGCGTTCATTGGCAGAAGGATTCCAAGCAGCAGGATAATACCGGCGGCCGCCAGGCGATGAAACTCCGGCTGAGGTCGGTCGATCCAGTCGTAAATCTGAAGCGGAAGCGCCGTGAACGCGTCCATCGGACCGCTCGGAACAAACGCAACATACGTGAGAGCGCCAAGAATAAGCAGCGGGGCTGCCTCACCTATCGCTCGCGAAAGTGCCAGGATGACCCCGGTCATTATGCCGGGCAAGGCAGCCGGAAGAACGTGCGACCACACCGTTTGCCAGCGCGTGGCGCCCAATGCGTACGCGGCCAAGCGGATGGACTTGGGCACGCCCGCCAAGGCTTCCCGGCTGGCGATAATGACCACGGGAAGTACGAGGAGCGCCAGTGTCAATCCTCCCGCCAGGACGCTTCGTCCGAGGTGCAGCCATCGAACAAACATCGCTAGGCCGAGAATGCCGTAGACAATGGAGGGCACGCCCGCGAGATTGCTGATATTGATGTGGATGAACCATCTGAGGCGTCCAGGGCGGGCGAATTCCTCGAGATAAACCGCCGCGGCCACGCCGACGGGAAGGGAGACGACTACGGTGACAAGCGTCAGCCAGAGAGTGCCCCACAGCGCGCTCTTGATGCCGGCCTGTTCGGGGTTCAACACCGATGGGAAATTCGTCAGGAACGTTGGGGTCAACGACTCCCAGCCCTCTTTCCCTATCCGCACCAGGAGCACTCCGAGAAACAGGACGCCGATCAGGCTGAGCAACGCGCACATCGTGGCGACAGCCGTTCCAATTCGTCGCCGGCGCTGAAGGCGCGGCACAAATATCCCGGGCGCCACGCTCATTCGTAAGCCTCCCGGAACCCCCTAAGAACGCGGTGGGCGATCAGATTGATCGCCAGCGTAATCGTGAAAAGCGTCAATCCCACCGCGAAAATAGACTGATACGCGATTGAACCGGCCGGAGTGTCGCCTTGTGACACTTGCACCATGTATCCGGTAAGCGTCTGTACGCTGACAAACGGATTGAGGGTCATTTTTGGGGTCATTCCGGCGGCGATCGCCACGGCCATTGTTTCGCCGGTCGCCCGCGCCAGGCCGAGCAAAACCGCGGCCATCACGCCGGAGAGCGCCGCCGGCAGGACGATTCGTGTTGACACTTCCAGCTTGGTGGCGGAAAGGGCGTAGGCCGCCTCTCGAAGGCTGCGCGGCACGGCCCGAAGTGCATCATCGCAAAGCGACGAGATCGTCGGGATGATCATGACGCCCACCACCAGTGCCGCACTGGCGGCGTTGAACACCTCGGTATTCGGAAAAAGCGGTTGCAAAACGAGCGGAGTGACAAAGGTCAAAGCGAAATACCCGTACACAACCGTGGGTATTCCGGCGAGGATTTCGAGAAGCGGCTTGAGTACGCTGCGCACCGACGAGGGCGCGTACTCGCTGAGAAACACCGCGGTGGCCAACCCGATCGGCAGCGCCATCAGCAGGGCCCCTCCGGCGATCAGGAATGTGCCGCAAATGAGCGGCAGCACGCCGAAATGCGGCGGCGCATATAGCGGCGTCCACTCTGTGCCCGTGAGAAACTCCGTCAGCAGCGACCAATCGCAGCGGAAAAAAAACGCCGACTCGTAAACGAGAACCCAGATGATTCCCGCCGTGGTTGCGACCGAAACTGCGGCCGAAAGGAAAAGGGCCGCGTGGATAGTGCGTTCCTTGAATCGTCCGAGCGTCGATAGCATAGGTCCGCCTGACCGGGACTGCGCGCGTGTTCAGGAACGCACTCTCCCCGCAGGAGAGATGGTGGGGTTGAGTGTGAAAATCCGGAGAATGGGAGCTCTATCCTCCTCACCCTGCCCTCTCCACTCAGAGGAAGTGGGCTTCGGGATTCGCTATCAATGGTCCTTGAAGACCGCGGAGAGATCGGTCACACCTTTCGGAGCCGCGCGCATGGCCGATCCCGTGACGCCCTTAGCCAGCCGTTCCATCCCGACTTTGTACAGTTCGTCACTCAAGGCCACGTAACCCACGCGCGGGTGCTCGACGATCTCCTTCCCGTGCTCAAGGTAGAACTCCAGAAACGCACGCACTTCCGGTCGCTTGTAGGATTCGGCGTTCACGTACAAGAATAAGGGCCTCGACAACGGTTTATAGACGCCGCTGCGGATCACTTCCGTTGTCGTCGGGGCGATCGGCTTACCGTCGCCGCTGTCGATGGCCACAAGCTTGAGTTTGCTCTTGTTCTCCTGCCAATAGGAGTGGCCGAAGTAACCCAGAGCACCCTTGTCGCCAGCCACACCTTGAACGAGCACATTGTCGCTCTCGCTCGCGGTGTAGTCGCTTCGAGAGGCCTTCTCCTTGCCAACAATCACTCCCGTGAAATAGTCAAAGGTCCCGCTGTCCGTCCCGGGGCCGTAGAGCTTCATCGGCAGGTCCGGGAAGCCCGCGCGCACGTCCTTCCAATTGTTGATCTTGCTGCCCGGCTCCCAAATCCGCTTGAGTTCCGCGATAGTTAGCTGGTCGCAGAAACTATTCGACGGGTGCACCACAACCGAAAGACCGTCGATCCCGATGGGCACTTCGATGAATTGAACTTTCACCTTCTCAGCCCGCGAAAGCTCGTTCTCCTCGATCGGTCGCGAGGCGTCGCTGATATCCGTTCGCAAGGCGGGCTGATCGTCGAGGAATTTCTTGAATCCTCCCCCGGTGCCGGAAATACCGACGGTCACACGGACGTTTGGGTATTTGCCTTGGAACATCTCCGCGGCGGCCATCGTGATTGGCGCCACTGTGCTGGACCCATCCACCTTAACCGAGCCGGATAGTTCCGGCCCGCCGCCGAACGCGTGGCCCGTGCCGCCAAGGACTCCTACAACCACAGCCAGCGCCAAGCAATGCCCGGCCAAACGGCAAAAAATCTTGGCCACATTCTTTACATTGAACACAGATAACCCTCCATTGCGGACCAAGACCTATCTCTATACTGGTAACGCGAGCGAATGCGGCCCGCCGTAGACCCGCATCGCATACCTATCGTTGCACAAAGATTTCACGGCGCAGGCGCACAAACCCCGACGCGCTTACGCACCCCCGTTATTTATTTTCCGGCCAAAATCTGATCCAATGGAATCAGGTCGGTGAGCACAAGTCCGGCGCCGTGCTTTATGAAATCGAGTCCCGCCGCGACCATGCTCTTGCGAGCGTCGTACGCACAACTCGTCCCAAGCATCATCATCCCTGGAACAACCCACATAACCAGCATCCCAATACGCACAAACAACCGTCGCTTCGTCATTCTATCCGCCTTTCAACTGGTCCTAAGTTAAGATTTTGTTAAAAAATGATCCGCACCCGCACTCCGCCGATGATGGCGTCGTGCGCTATTCGATCTCCGCCAGGATTCTCTACGACCTGGAAGTCAGGGCTGATGATGATGCAAGGTGTAAGCTGGTACGAGTAGTACCATTCGTACACCGTTTCCCGATCCGCAAAGGGATGGATCTCGTCGCCGTAGCGCTCCGAAAGGATCGACTGCGCCACACCGAAGGCCGTGACATCCTGATCCCGCGTGGGGATCAAACCCTTGTACGACATGCCGACGGCCCAGTAGTCCGTGATCTTGTTAGAATCAGCATGCGCATGCCCGTACCGCGCATATACCCCCAGCCCTTGCGTGTCCTTCGCGTCGTCGTTCTCCTTCCAAACCATTTGGTCGGCGCCCAGGTAATACCCGCTGTCGCTGGCCTTCGTCCCTGCTAGCCGCCGTCCGCCCAGCGTATCCGTGAACAGCGGTTTGGAATTGGGGTCATACCACCAACCTAACCGGAGGTTGCCCGGCATCGGCCCCTTCGCCGACGACCACTTGGGCGTCACGCCCATTTCCCACAGCCCAACGAACAAAGCTTGACGGTGGAACGCGGTGTCAAACCCGGTGCGGCGCGGAAGGCTCTGCGCGTCAACCCCGGCCATCTGGAAGTAAAACCAGTCGATCGGCTGGAACTTTACGAAACCGCCCAGGCCGGTTCGATGTGGAATCGTCATGTCGCGTATGGAACCTCGGTTGAGGAAATCCTTGTCCTCGTGGTTGGCGTAAGCGCCGACGTCAAATAGGTCTTTGTTGGTCGTCAGCATGCCGAGACGCAGCTCGATCTTCTTGTCCAGGAACTTCTGCCAATACCACCATTTCTCCACGGAAATAACGTGGTTGCCGCCGGCGTCGGCGTTCACGTTCATCAGCGCCTCGACTCTCTTGGGATTGAGTCCGTCCGTCCAGGTGCCCTTGCCGGCCCGCATGAAAAACCCCGCATCCTTCCAAAGGCCTAGCTTCCCAAAGTCCAGCGCTATGTCGAGGTCGTAGCTGCCTGAAAGCTGCTGAGCGTCATGGACGCGCAGCCCGCCGTGGAAGTTTTGTTGAAATTGTTGATTCAAAAAAAGGTCGACTGTTACTCCGTCATCTTTCAACTTGTTTCGCAGTCCGCCCCAATCGCCCGTGAGGTTCTTACTCGACCAAAAATCAAACGGCTTTGCAGCCGCTGCATCAACTTTGGCGGGCGACGTGGATGACGGTTCCTCTTTTGAAGTCGCAGATGACGCCTTCGAACCCTCACCCGGAGGGGTATTCGACGGCGATACCTCGGCGTCTTTCTTCTGGCTCTGTGAATCGCCGGACTTGGGGGCCGTTGTCGCTTGTCCGCGAGCTTCGACTGAGGGAAAGATAAGAACGCCGATTGCAAGAATGCAATATCCCAACGCACGCATCCTTCCGGCCGATCTACTTAAAGATCCGCGACGAAGGCAGCCTGGTCCTGAGTTGTTCAAACCGCAATCAATATGCACGTTTCGTGTTCCTTCTTGCCCGCTTGACATGGATGGCTCGCAAAACTGGCAGGGATGGCCCACGCATTACCCGTTCGCGCAGGTCTCGCTGTCCTTCCAACACAAAATTACCCAAATATACTGAACTGCCCAACGCATACCTAAAAACAGCGGCCGCGAAGCTTCGGCACGCTTTCTCCCTAAATCACCGTCTTGGCCGATTTCCGGGTCTAGTCTCCGCGCCAGGATCAAGACCCAAATCAGCGGTTTCCGCGCTGCAGCTACGCCCTATCGATTTATCGAGCTTTGTACAGGAACATTATTAAGATTTTGTGAATACTCCGCATATTCTGCGTCAAGAAAGCTCCTGAAAACCGATCCGAACCAGCCGGACCGCAATCGAGCCGCTAAGACTCGCTAAGAGGCCACGGCCTCCGTCGCGCGCTACTTGTCGTCGGCCGGGTACACCCAATCGGCTCCGGCCGGGGCGTAGTCGAGTAATTCGCTCTCCTTGAAGTAGAGCGAGATTTCCATCCTGGCCGATTCCGGCGAATCGCTGCCGTGCACCAGATTGAAGGTGCGCGATGCGCCGAAGTCGCCGCGAATCGTCCCCGGGGCGGCTTCGTAGCCGAACGTCTTCCCCATCAATGTCCGGGCGACGTCGATGCAACGGTTGCCTTGCAAGACCAAGGCCACAACCGGACCGGACGTAATATAGTCGATCAGTCCGGGATAGAACGGCTTGCCCTTGTGCGGGGCGTAGTGCCGCTCGGCCAGTTCGCGGGAGATTTGCATCAATTTCATCGCGGCGACGCAAAGCCCTTTGTCTTCGAAGCGTTGCAGGATGCGCCCGATCATACGGCGTTGAACGGCGTCAGGTTTCAGAATAATCAGCGTTCGTTCCATGGTATCTGTTCAACAAATCTAAGTTCCAAGGCGGGCGGTCCTTATGAGCCGACCATCCTAACGGAGCGTAACCCCACAAGCCCTTGTGGTACTATCCTCAGGCCATCGGGTGCCTCCGCACTCTACGTCGCACTGCGCGACGGTTCAAGCGGGCACCGCGGTTCCCAGGTGTCCGCGGTTTACCAGATAAGAAAGCCCCGACGGATCATTTGCGATCCGCCGGGGCTTGAGAGTTCTATTGATGGCGAATAGGAACTGCGAGCCCTAGGAGTCTGTCCGAGTAACCAATCTCCGATCGCGTCAGCATTTTCGGGACAGGGGTTCAACCACGGCGACGGCTGTGATCATTGGCAACTGGCG
>Ga0209777_10008359_pt1 | contig 11334 bp, 10 predicted proteins | sample FrelakmetHBP12HB_FD_187147 | JGI IMG/M metagenome (GOLD analysis project Ga0209777, IMG submission 187147) | Freshwater lake sediment microbial communities from the University of Notre Dame, USA, for methane emissions studies -HBP12 HB (SPAdes)... | ecosystem: Environmental > Aquatic >...
TGGAGTCGCCATTCTCATGGATATCAACGAGGAATGGCTGACAGGTAGAACGTATTTATCTATGATTGAGGAGTAAATGGGTCTGGATACGGGGCCAAAGATTTACAGAAAACATGGCACACAACCTAAAATAACCAGCATTGCAACAAACGATAAGGATTTTGAGAGATTGGCAGGCGTGAAGATCTGGGCCCCCCTCTAGATAGGATAAGATGGCTTGTAATTGGTTGGTAAAATAGTTTATTAACCACAGAGAAGCGCAACTTTCTTTATTACCAGCACCTGAAAGGATCAGCATATTTGCCTCCTTGATAATAGTCGTCTCCGTTCGTTCGTCCTCTGTGCGCTCTGCGACTCTGCGGTTCTATTCCGTAAATCACCAGGGTTTGATTATACAGCTACGATTACTAACCACAGAGGCACAGAGCTCACAGAGACGCGCAATTTACCTTATTACAAACACTTTGAAAAAAATTAGCATGCAGTATCCCTGCAAATAGTCGTCTCCGTCCGTTCGTCCTCCGTGCGCTCTGCGACTCTGCGGTTTATTCCAGTAAACCACCGGTGGCCCGCCCGTGGCTAACACGCCCCGCCTAACATAGATCGCACCTTCGAGCTCTCCCGGGTCGGGCGAGGAGGCGCTGGGGTACATTGCCGGGAGCTTTTGGAGATGATTCCTGGGTGGGTGGAGACTTCGCAGGGGCCTACGGACCTACTAAGTGGTAGATAAGACGAGCGAACTAAAACCGATACAACTTGTTTACTTATCTGTCCCCACAGGAACGTTTATGAACCATCCGCCTATGAGAACAATGTGGCGTGAAAAGCATCCGAGAGTTACTAAAGCTCTAAAAGACTGGCGAAGGATGCCGGTCTGAGGCCAGGAATATAATCATGAACTTCAAGCTAATTAGCAATCTGAACATCAGAGCGATCGCAAGGCTGGCCAGCGACCCGCTGTATCGGAACTCTTTCTTCATGGCCTTCACCAGCATCTTTAACGCAGGATGCGGCTTCTTCTTCTGGATGATCGCAGCGCGACTGTACACCGTCGAGCAGGTGGGCCTGGCCACAGCACTGACCTCATCGCTTGGGCTCGTCATCCTCTTCTCGATGCTCGGCTTTGACTCCGCAATCATCCGCTTCTTTCCTTCAGAGGATAGAGGAAGGGTCATTGGCACGAGCCTGATCGTGACCACAGTGACCTGCATCATTGTCGGGATTATATATATCCTGTTGGTCGAGATCCTGGCCCCCCCCATGCTATTCCTGAGGGAGCCCAAATTCGCCCTTACCTTCCTGCTGATCGTTGCTTTGAACTCAGTGACTTACATAGCCGGAAACGCCTTCATCGCAAACAGGAAAGCGGACCACTACTTCTTACAGATGCTCTTCATGGGGCTTCGGATTCTAGCCCTTGTCCCCCTCGCGTTCCTTGGGGTCTTCGGGATCTTCGGGTCCATTGGCCTGGGATATCTGGTCGCCTCCTGCTTCAGCCTGGCTGCGCTTCAGAGGAGCATAGGAGCTATCCGGCTTGAGATAGATTGGGGCTTTTTACGCAGGTCTTTTCGTTTCTCTTCCGGGATCTACGTATCGAGCATACTGTCTGTGGCACCCACCCTGATCATCTCCTTGATGGTGCTGAACATGCTTGGAGAAGCGGAGGCTGCCAGGTACAACATAGCTTTCTTAATAGGCAACCTGGTGCAGATCATCCCGAGCTCCTTCGGGACCTCGCTCTTCGTGGAAGGCAGCCACGGCGAGGGTCTGAGGAGGGGTGTTCTGCGGGCGGGTTGTGCGAGCTTCGCCCTCTTGGTGCCTGCGGTGCTGGCCCTGCTCCTCTTCGGAAACAGGCTGCTCGGACTCTTAAAAGGAGAGTACGTGGAGGCTTTCGATTTGCTGAGGATCTTCGCTCTTTCGAGCTTCCCTATGACTGTTTATTTTCTATTCGTTCCCTTCCAGAACGTGAGGATGAGGGTTCAGAGCATAGTCAGGCTGAATGCTCTGCGGTGCGTGCTGCTACTGGGACTAAGTTACGTGCTGATGCAGCGGTACGGAATCCTTGGGGCAGGATACGCCTGGATGGCGACCTATGGGGTAGTTGCGCTGGTGGTAGGGTGGGTAGCATGGAGGGAGAAGTGGATATAAACAAGGTACATTAAACGCCCCATTTCGAATAACTGGTCCGACCAGAGAAAATGGTATGTGTTTATCTCCGCCTCAAGCGTCTTATAATTTGAAATTACCTCGTTTGATGATAGGTATTTTCTGGCTAAGCGGGCCGAAATTTGGATAATTACAAAAACAAGTTATTTCTCGCCCTGGATTTTGCTCGAAATAATTGCTTTTTTACAAATTTCGAGTTCTTTTTTGATTCTTATCTCCCAGGACCGTTCATTTATTATAGTTTTTCTTGCATTCTCGCCAAGCCTCTTTCTTAGATTTGGCTGTGTATATAATATTTCTAATTTTCCTGCAAAGTCGTTTATGTCTCCCACCTTTGCTACCAATCCATTCTCCATATCCTTTACCAATTTTTCAATTTCCCCGCTACCAAATACAACCACTGCTTTACTACAGGCCATGGCTTCTTGTATGGAAAGATTTAAATTACTCTTCAATGAAGTTCCAATAACTACATCGGACATATTCAAATATTCCTTTATCTCCTCCACCTCCTTTTCCCCACAGAATTTTACCCAGTTTTGAAGATTTTCTCTTTCAACCAGCTCCCTTAATTTATTTTCCTCCGTTCCTTTTCCTACGATTAATAATCTCGCGTCATGTGGATATTTGATATTCTCCATGAATCTCTTAAATCCCATTATGCCGAGATCAACCCTTTTATAAGGATCTATTCTCTGAGTGGAAAGCACCACAAATCCATATTTTTTCTCTTCTACACAAATGGGTGCAAAAAATTCAGCATCGACTGCATGTTCTAAGATTTCACAATTTATCCCGCATTCCTTATACATCTTATAGGTATAGGATATTCCAGTACCATCATCGACAATAAGAAGATAAGATGGTCTGGAAATTTTAAGGAGTATGAGTGCTAATTTCGCAGACAACGCAGATCGCATAGAGATCTTAAATAGATTTCCAGAATCTTGGATTATAATTATCGGGATGTTTAAACGCATAAAATTATGAAAAATATTTGTAAGTATTGCACCAAGCAAAGTTCCATGTATATAAATTATTGTGTCTTTTTCTATACGATCTTTTAGAAATTTTGCAACATTTAATGCATATCCAACAAGAATAAATGGTACTATAGGCGTTTTAAGGGGTTGAAGACGTTCAATACATTTAGGATAATCTATTCGGATAACAGGTATCTCAAATTTTTCGTCAAATTCTTTACAATATTTGCCGAAATTAGGTGCGATTATTATCTGTTTCAGCAAGAATGGATTAATATTTTTAGATAATTCGACCATATGTGTTATAGAGCCGCCTTTCATCGGATAGAACTCAAAACCCACGCGTATTACGGAAATAGGCTGATTTATGACTTCTGAATGAACCAAACGTCATCTCCTCCATTGGTATATAGTTTTGAAATTGAATAATCATTGTATAACCTCATGAAGTCATTAGCATAAAATCTTCCTACATTACGCCATACAGTGGAATAGACTATTTTGTCTATTTGGTTCAAAATAAGATATGTGTTTGCACTCACAGACTTTCCTACTAAATCTGAATCCCTATATCCGAAGTGATCTTGTGTCTGCTGGTACGGTGATATCTGCGTTCTAGACGCACCGAGAATCAGGTCCGAGAATCTTGATGGAGAAGATATGATCGATAACAAATTAGAAGTATTTCCGTCGATTTTTGCGAAGGTCCAATCGAAGGAACTGACATCTTTATAGGTAACATGTGGAGATGGAACATATAGGTTCGGCGAAGGGAAAAATGCAAAAATGCTTATTATAGATGCCAAAAAGATTACAAAAACACATAATGTGTATCTGAACAGCTTCTTTTTATAGAGCATCCTACTATCCCAGTAGCCTACAAATATAGGCACAAATAATCCAACGTAAGAAATAAACCTTTCACCACCAATTGCACCGAGGCCTGGTACTAGGCCAAAAATCCTTCCCAAATATAAGAAGAATCCAAATCCTGAAACGGCGAAAAGTGCTAGGAGAGGGAAATTCCCGGTTTTTCTGTAATCTTTGGAGTTAATAAAATAAATAAATGAAAAAGCTGAAATTGAGAATAGAATCAAATCATGTCCCATTAATTTAAATATGTACCAAAAAAAATCAGTCATACTAAGAGCAAGTTTTGAAATACCCATATTCACGAGATCTAAATATCTGCTAGGATCATTTCCAGTCGTAATAGCCAAGTAAATAAATCGAATATTTTGCGAAAAGAGTCTGAATGAAATGATCCACATAAAGAAAGCAATAAAAAGAACCGAGATTAGGTTTATAGGTATAGCATTCCTTTTTTCAGTTAAAATAAATTCGCTTTTCTGAATATAGCAGATATAATATTGTGCAAAACCTACAATAAAAAAGGCTGCAATAAGGTACACAGCAGTTAGCAGATGAAAAAACGGGTACATGATTATAACAATAAGTAAAGTTATTTTATAATTTACGTTGTTGCTTATTCTATCTCTAAAAAACAAATAAAATACTATCGGAATCAAAAATATGCTCCATCCATTCGGCATAAGATACAAAGAATAACCATCAAAAAGGATTACTATAGCAGAGGTCAACGCGATTATTCTTGCATTTTGATCGTCCAACACAGGTTTCGATAGAACGTATATCAAGATTACGCCTAATATTGATATTAAGGCAGTACTATAATTGGCAACATCTACCAATGGGCTGTTTGATATTAGAATTATTGATGAGATTAAAATATGTGTTACAGGATAAAAGTTCTCTGATGATACATGGCCGGAAAAAATGATTTCCCTAATAATACCAAGATGGGTCATATGGTCCCCGTGAAACGTATAATAACCCCGTATGAATGGAAGCCATTGTAGGGTTAGTCTGTTCAATAATAATATTAGTAGACCAGAAATCCAAATCCATTTCTTTGAATCATTCTTGCCGATCTGATAGAATATCAGTACAAGGCCAGCTAAATTATTGAAGATTAAAAAGAACCAAACCGATAGAGGCATATTTTCATATATGGAAAGCTCGTAATTTACTGCAGGATGATAATATGTGTATACTATTATAGATATTATTATAAAAAATGGCATTATAGCGAATGATTTTAGAATATTTTGGATCAGATATTCTCGTTTCATAAAGTTATCTCCATAAATGATATTCAGCATGGTAGAAATCTAGCGTGGGCTATTCAGCTCTTTCCTTATACTCGATTTGTTACGATTTTCTCTGATCTCTTTATATTTCACGATCGATTACTTCTACAAAAAGCGTAATATCAAATATAAAGGATCATCTGAAGATGGAAGAAGTTGATTTTTCCATGTTTACAGTACCTTTTCATAAATCTTCACAGTCTCTTTTGCAATATTATCCCAAGTGAACTGACCCGCATACTCACGTATGTACTCCCCATCCCACTCGGTCTCCAGCGCCCGCCGGATCGCCCGCGCCAGCCCCTCCGGGTCCCCTGGTTCGACAATGATACCAAGCATATCGTTGAGGATAATCTCGGGCACACCGCCCACCCTGGTCCCTATGAATGGCTTTCCACATCCGAGCGCCTCGAACATCACAGTAGGGTTGCCCTCGCTCAAACTTGGCAGAACAAACAAATCAGCGGCGTTCATCCAATATACTAACTTTTCATCCGAAACAAAACCAAGTAGCTTAACGTAGTCCCGTAGGCGGAGATCTCCTATTTGCGTTTGGAGTTCCTTTTTAAATGGACCGCTACCACCTATGAAGCACAAGACATTAGCTCTATCTATTATATCCTTTTCCATAGCTTCTATTAAATATTGAAATCCTTTCCTTTCGATCAAATTTCCAAGGCTGAAGATTATTTTTTTATTTTCTAGGAGTCCAAGATGAGCTCTTGCTTCTTTTCTATCAATGACTTTGAACTTATTTGGATCAAATCCATTGGGAATAGGGCAAACGATTGAATTAAATTCCGTTAAAAGTGGAACATCAATTTTATTAACTCTAATCAATGCGTCGGCATTCCTCCAAGTCCAATAAATCTTCTCATTTTTTGAATGGTACTCTTTTAGGAACCACTCTCTATTTTCGTGGATAGTGATCACTACAGGGACATTATACTCCTTAGCTAGCTTAACTCCTACATATCCAGAAGGCCAAGTAAAATGAGCATGAATTAAATCAAACTCTTGTTTATTATTTTTAATATATTTGTCAAATTTTTTAAATATTTTATCACTCAGACCGGTGTTTCGTCCATCTGGAATAAGATAAAGCATTGAGACTATATTAACCTCTACATTTTCAGGTTTTCCTTTCAAACACACTAAGTTTTCCTTTGAAAACTTTTCTACATGTCTGAAGTATGAAAATGGTAAATGCGTAGCAAATTCAGAAAGATAGTTATGGTAAACAAGAACTGTAATGTTAGAAACATAATTAGCAGTAGCATCCGCCAGTCCTTTTACAAAAGTGTGACATTGAGGCGCAATTACAAGAACTCTTTTTACATTTCTCATTTTATTACCTAATTACCTAAACCTTTCCCTAATTTTTGAATTTTCCATCGTCTCTTTTGCGCTTTCCGGCCAGTTCTCTATAAACGACACCATAAATTCAGTAATATCAATTTTATCTTTGAGCAGTCTTTCCCTCTTAGCTTTCCATTCCTCTTTTAGATTCGGCATCTTGATTAATTCGACTGCCTTTTCTATTGCCTGATTGGATCCTTGATCGTATCCAAATATCAATTCATATTTGTTCTCCAATTCTACAAAATTGCCAAATTTCTTCACACCGGAATGCAACATTATAGCAGGGGTTCCAAGACAGGCCGCCTCTGTAACCATCGTTCCCGTATCGGCGACTATCAATTTAGAATAATAAATAGCATCGTGTATCCTGCTTTTTGGGATTTTCAAAACGCGATCCTTTATTTCATCAGGAACTCCCGCTTCCGAAGAAATAAAAACTTTTGCGTATTTTTCCAGTTCATTAACTAATCGGGCTTTGTCGCTATTGTTAAATCCAACGATACCGAAATCATGCATCGCATCAAACGCATTGAACCTCAGCAAAACATATTCTTCGTTGCCTTTTAGACCAAGAAGCCCTTTTATGCTCTCGTCGGGCTTATAGTAATTTGGACCCAGGTATGCAAGTTCCTTGAAGCTGTTCACACGTATCTGCTTCTTGCCCAGATCGTCCCTGAATGACTCCGGCGTTATTATCGCATCTACGAAAGGCAGGTAAAGTTTGAATTGGATTGAATATGATATCTTGTTTACCTTCGGTTCCGAGTCTTCGAATTCTATGCACTTGGCTCCTAACAGAAAAGCAGTGAACGCATCATACACCCCCATGCCTGTAACTATGTCTGGTCTAAACTTACGTAATTCCTTGAAAGCTTGAAGGACATCGTACGGGACTGAGAGCAATTTGCCTAATTTAGAGGTGGTCGGATTCGAATAAACCATGTAATCGAGCTTCAGTTCACTTACAACTGCAATTGTCTCTCCATAATCCCTTACCAGAAGCTTGACCTGATGCCCGCGCTCCTCCAGCTTTTTTATTATGTTCTTGTAAAAATAAACTTGCGCCGGAGTGTTGGCAAATACTGCGATCTTCATTATCCCATCTCTGCCAATACGGCATCACTGAATTTCTTATAAGTCCACATGGGGCTGTGCCTAATCGCAAAGCCGGCAAAATCGTACAAAAGACTTTTCTTTGAATAAGCGTCAAACAGAGCTGAAGATGCGTTTTGTGGATGATATGAATACTTCAAATCGATCTCAGTGGTTCCCCATCTTTTTTTGAAATTTCTTAAACCGGACTCGTTGTCGGACGACCTGCCGAAATCGAACCGCGAAAAGCCACGAGAGCATGCATCCTCTATGCTCGCCCATATGAAAGCGTTATACGGATGGACGCCCATATATTTTGGATTGGCCGCTCCATAGCCGTAAAGAACGGTGTCCTTGAAATATTCCATGATTCCGCCTGCAATGGTGTCACCTTTGTATTTAACGATGTACAATGAAACAGATTCCCCAAGATTAGCAAAAAGTGCTTTGAAAAACTTCCACGGGTGACAGGGCACGCCTAAGTCTTTTTTGGTCATGCAGTTTAGCTCGTAAAATTCCTTCAAGTCTTCAATATTCCTGCTGCATGAAACCGTTGTGCCCATTTGCTTCGATTTTTTTACCGCCCATCTAACGCTTCCTTTATCCAGTTTGCTCCACACTTGCTCGGGCTTGCTCGAAAGTTCCAGAACGTGAGTATAAAAGGATCCGACTTCCCTAAACCTTAAATTATTTGAGACATCCCGTATCTCAAGGTATTTTGACTTGGCGGCTTCTGAAATTTGAATGGCCTTATCTAAAGCCTCATTACTATGGGATTCATTGCCAACGTATCCGCAAGAGTGCGAGAATGGAAGTGATGAAACGTGGGAACCGAATAATTTGCTTTTCACATAAAAAAGCGGTAATTCGCCTGTAACCTTCTCATTATCGTCTACTAAAAAAATATATTTTGAATCATAACCGAATGCACTTTCCAACACAGCTTTCCATTCCGGAGTATGGTATATTGTTGCCTTCTCGCAGCCTTGCAGGAATTCATTCCATATATTGGTTCTAACTTCCGAGTTTATCTCCAATATATCACCTCGCAATGTCTGAGAGTTTTACTATATCGATATCTCCCGTTATCGCCATGTAGTGGCTGCCGGGTCGGGTGCCATTCTTGGCGATATCCGCAAGGCTCCTTATCTGAATGTTATTTTTTATTGCCCAATCAATTGTATCAATCAGTGACTCTTTAAGAAGAGAAATGCGCTCCGGATGTAGCTGCAAGACAAAAACGCCCCCATCGGTCTGCAAGGACATATTAATTGAATCGATCCAGCACTTAGAAACCTGCTTTGCACCAAAATTCATCCGGTCCACCAGAATCTCATCGTCCGGCAGTGCTACTGGAATTTCCATGATTTGCCCATTTTTTGATATTTTTGGAGTATTGTATTTCATTTTATATAATTTTATAAAGTCTGCCACCAACGGATACTTTGGAGAGTCTTTGGGGATTGTATCAAAATAAATAGGGTACGAGGAGTCGTATATCATACCTGCGTCGCCTATCGCCTTCAGGACGATGTCGTTTATTTTGAGATACGGAGCGCGAAACCCATATGTTTTAATCTTATTTTCCTTGAATATTTCTTGGGCTCGTTTCAGATGAAAAGCTATTTCTTCTGCCGATAATTTTGTGTAATCTACGTGATGGTAGCCATGCACGGCAAGCTCTATTCTGTCGAGATCAATGATGTCCAAAATATCAGTATTGTGCGATAAGACGCTGGCGGTTATGGGAATCGTTGCATTTATATCATACTCCTCAAGGGTTTTCGACAAAAATTTCAGGTTAGAGTGCAAATTATTTCTTACCAGCCCGTATCTTTCCACTATCGAAAGACATCTCTTCACTGTATTAGGCATTCCTCGGTTGGTTATGCATTCCAGGAAAAGGTTGCAAAAGTTGCTCATCTAATCTCCGCATGATATATTATAATTATAATCATAATTCAACAGCAAGCATATTTGTCTTGTTTTCTTCCATGTCAAAATACATAGCAAAGAAAAGGAACTGTACCCCTAGTCCCAACACAATTAGCGTTATTGTAAGTCTCTCAAAGAGCAATTGACCTGCAAAAATTCTCATATATACCGTCCAGATTCCCGCTAGCACACCTATGAGGGTAAGGATTGCGCCAAACACATAGAAAAAAACGAGCGGATGGAAGTTGCGCATCACATACTTTACCTTGAGCCTCCACACAAAGTCGGTGAGAAGAAGCCACAGGCCATTTACTATAAAATTTCCATATTTTATTGTGGATCTCTCGTTTCCATATCTTGCCGGTATGGGAATGTCCATCGTCCTTAATTCGTAAGCATTTAATTTCGCAAGCATGTCGTTCTCGAAAAGATATCCCAAGTAAATTTGATCAAGTGGTATCCGGGTTAGTGCCTTTCGACTTATTGCGGTATAGCCATTCTGGGGGTCGGAAATGTGCCAATATCCCGATGAAATCTTAGTGAGCAGGGTGAGTACGCTGTTTCCAAAAATTCTCCATTTGCTCATTCCCTTCAATGCCTCGCGCCAGTAAAACCGATTGCCCTTCGTATAATCTGCCCTGTGGTCGATTATCGGATCGAGGAGCTTAGGCAGCTCTTTTGGGTCCATCTGGTTATCCCCAGCAAAGACTGCCATTAGATCCATTCCGTCTTCTAGCCCTTTGTTATGGCAGCTAATAATTGACCCACCAACACCCGTATTCTTCTCGTTGTTGATGAGAAAAATTCTTTTGTCGCACTTCATCAGTTCCTCGACGACTTCTTTTGTCCTGTCACGGGATGCGTCGTTGCAAACGTAAATGCGATCAATATAGTCCGGTATTCCCTTTAGGGTCTCGCCTATCAGCAGCTCTTCATTATATGCAGGAACAGCAACGCCGATTTTGTGGTTTTTGTACATTTAAATTTCCCTATATTTCATGATAATTTCGCCCCTTAGAAGCCTTTTATGTTTAGCTGCCTGGGCAATCTTTAAGCATCTGGTCCGCATACTGCTTCGTGCGAAGCACCACGCTGCCCTGGAGCCGCTCGTTGTAGGCGGGGAGCAGGGCGGTGATGGAGAACATAAACATGGAGGACTCCGATCGTTAGGTTAGTGGGGTTTGAAAGGGGTTTGGGGTTAAGGGCTACTACTACTACTACGTTCACCACAAAGATCGATAATTATAACCAGAAGCTACGGAATAGAACCACAGAGGCGCAGAGCGCACAAAGGACGAACGAACGGAGACGACTATTACTCAGAATCAAATATGCTGTTGCTTTCAAGTGCTGGTAATAAAGAAAATGGCACGTCTCTGCGGTTAATAATCGTAGCTGAATAATTAAGACTCAGTAATCGTCTCTGTGCGTTCTCTGTGAGCTTTGTGTACTCTGTGGTGAAAGCTGTAAACCCATAGTATTCTCCAAAGGCGGAAGGAAACAGAGCCATGCAGTTTTTATCAGATTATTCCTTTCTCTCTCAGAGCGGCTTTTACCTCGGCCATATCGTTCTTCAATTCGACGATATCATTTTCCAGTACCCTGTCGAACTTCCCGTTTATATC
>Ga0209777_10008360_pt1 | contig 11333 bp, 10 predicted proteins | sample FrelakmetHBP12HB_FD_187147 | JGI IMG/M metagenome (GOLD analysis project Ga0209777, IMG submission 187147) | Freshwater lake sediment microbial communities from the University of Notre Dame, USA, for methane emissions studies -HBP12 HB (SPAdes)... | ecosystem: Environmental > Aquatic >...
CCGCTCCAACGCCCGGCGTATAAGCAAGCGACAGATCCCGGCGGCTCGTCAGGGACACCTTGGAGTGGACCTCGATCTTCCCGTGGAACTTTTCATGGAGTTCGAGCGACTCTTTAAAAAAATCTCTCTGGATTTGTCTGCGGCTCATGGTTCCCCGGCCCTTATCTCTATGAACGTAATGAGAAGCCATGAATCTTGTTGTTTTAATGAGGGCACCATCACAAAAATCACGGTACCGGGGAGTGGGACGGTCCCGGGTATCTGCCCCCGCTTCCTTTTGTCAGGGAAGGGGGGCATCATAAACTATGTCTTATACGGGACGCCAAGTACAGAACGATCATCATTGGTGGGAAATAACGCAGGAGAGAAGGAAGCGGCGCTTGCGGAGGAGTCCTGTGAGGATGCTGCACATATCCGTGCGATTGCCGGCCGGCTCAAGGGAGCCGGGAGCCGGGGCGAACTCGGGACGGCCATCGCACGCGAGGTGCTGAAGTACACCCATTTTGAGCTGCAGGTGATCGGCGGGCGCCTGAACAACGAGATCGCACGGCTGCCCTCTCCCTACCGCGAACGGATCCGCCCGTACTTCCTCGACCAGATTTTCGGGACACACCACCGGCTCCTCGCGCTGTACCGGAACGGACACCTTGACGGGCTGACCGGGCCGGTCAAAGACCCCGTAACTCTTTGCGCCTTCTGTGACATGCTGCCCGCAGGGTGTTTTGTAACCGATGACTGGTCGGAGCTGTATCCGCATCTCGCGCAGCCGAGGAACCGTCTCTTCTATTACCTGATCGCAGCATGTGCGATGTTTGTGCTCGAGGAACCCGGGCACCCGGTCGGGATGCCGTTTCCGGGTGGGTTTACCGTGGAAAAGCGGGGCAGTGAATATTATTGCCTGATCCGCGACCGGGAAAAGGAAGTCCCGCAGTCGATCTGCAACTTCTGCCCGGCAAAGCAGAGCGAGGAAAAAAAGATCAGGTGACCGTGAACTGGTGCTTTTTAAATCCCCTTTTTAAACTCTTCATCGATCCACCGGACAATTTCGTCCCTCACGCTGCGGTACCCCGCGAGCACGTCCGCATCGTTGCCCGGAGTGAGGTGGGGATCCAAACAGCCCTTATGGATCATTGTCCTGGCATTGGGAATGACCGGGCAGACCTGGTGTGCGTTATCGCAGAGGGTCACGGCGATATCAAACCGCATCCCCGCGACTTCATCAAGTGTCTTTGAGTGGTGATGGGAAATGTCGATCCCGATCTCCCGCATGACCTCGATCGCGCGGGTGCTGACCCGTGCTTTCCGGGTGCCTGCGGAAAATACCTCGTAATGGTCACCATATTTTGCCCGCAGGTACCCCTCAGCCATCTGGGAGCGGGCGGCATTTGCCGTGCACACAAAGAGGACTTTTGGTTTTTTAAGCATCGGGTCACCCTGCTGTGGATCCATCTTTCATCAGATCGGTTGAGTTACAGGATTATTAATTCATACAATGGAATGTCAGCCTGCGGTTCTTGTAAGGCAGATCCCCAAGATGACGACAATTCCTGTTCTGGATTGCATGATACTACCAGCACCGGTGTTGTAACGAATCTGTTAAAAAGAATGGGTAGAATGATAATTTTTTCGCGGTTATTCCGGGAAGATTACAACACGTCCTTCATCCGGGCCACATATTCCTCCAGTTCCCGTTCCATCCTGTCCGGCCGCCCGAGGTTCCGCTCCACGATCGCAACAATCGCACTGCCGACGATAACCCCGTCTGCCCCGGCACTGGCACAGGTTTTTGCTTGATCCGGTGTGGAGATCCCAAAGCCCAGCGCGAGCGGGATCTCCGTGTATTTCCGGACCCTGTTTAAGAGATCGATCGCCCCACTCTCAACGGTATCCCGCACGCCGGTCACCCCAAGCACTGAGACGAGGTAGAGGTACCCGCGGGCTTTTACAGCGATCTTTCTGATCCGCTCGTCAGAAGTGGTCCGGGTAATAAGAAAGATCGGGTCGATGCCGTATTGGGCTGCGGCATTGCAGACCTCGTCCGACTCCTCGACCGGCATGTCGGCGATCAGGATCCCGTCCGCGCCCGCATCCCGCGCTTCCTTATAGAACCGCTTGATCCCGCGCCGGTATACAATGTTGTAGTACGTGAGAAACACGATGGGGACCTCGGAGAAAGTGCGGATCTCTCTCACGATCTCAAAAATGAGCGATGGTGTCGTGCCTGCGGCAAGCGCCCGGTCGTCGGCTTTCTGGATGACCGGTCCATCTGCTACCGGGTCGGAGAACGGGATGCCCAGCTCGAGAATATCGGTCCCGCCGTCGATGAGCGCCTTTGCGATCCGGACGCAGGTGCCCCGGTCCGGATCACCACCAACGGTAAACCCGATGAACGCGGCTCTTTTGGGCTTTTCAAACACGCGGGCGATCCTGCTCACAACACCCGCCCCCGCATCCGGGCGACCTCGGCCACGTCCTTGTCCCCGCGCCCGGAAAGGTTGATGACTACGATATCATCCTTATCGAACCGGTCCGCATTCTTCATCACGTATGCAACCGCGTGGGCGGACTCGAGCGCCGGGATGATCCCCTCAGTCTGGGAGAGGAACGAAAACGCCTCCAGCACGTCCGGGTCGTTTACCGTGGAGTAGGTTACGCGCCGGCTGTCTTTTAACATCGCGTGCTCCGGTCCAACCCCCGGGTAATCGAGGCCGGCCGAGACGCTGTGGGTGGGGAGCACCTGCCCGTCCTTGTCCTGCATGAGGTACGAGAGCGCCCCGTGGAGCACCCCTGCCTCACCGGTGCAGAGCGTTGCCGAGTGCTCGCCAGTTTCTATCCCTTTTCCTCCTGCTTCCACGCCAATGAGCTCCACGTCGTCTTTTAAGAACGGGTAAAAAATCCCGATTGCGTTCGAGCCGCCGCCGACACAGGCGACAATGGTGTCGGGAAGCCCCCCCTCTTTTCTCATCACCTGTTTTTTTGTTTCCCTGCCGATCACCGATTGGAAATCCCTAACCATGCGGGGATACGGGTGCGGGCCGACAACCGACCCGATCAGGTAGTAGGTGTCCTCAACATTTGCCACCCAGTCGCGGAGCGCCTCGTTGATCGCGTCCTTGAGCGTGCGGGTTCCGGACTTGACCGGGATGACCTTTGCACCCATCAGCTCCATCCGGAAGACGTTGAGCTCCTGCCGCTGCGTATCGATCTCCCCCATGTAGACCTCGACAGGAAGGCCGAGCACGGCCCCGACGATTGCCGTCGCAACACCGTGCTGGCCGGCACCGGTCTCGGCAATCAGCCGCTTTTTGCCCATGTGCCTTGCCAGAAGCGCCTGACCGAGCGTGTTGTTCAGCTTGTGCGAGCCGCCGTGCACGAGATCCTCGCGCTTGAGGTACATCCTGCACCCAAGCTCACGGGACGCGTTCGCACAAAACGTCAGAGGCGTCTCCCGCCCGGCATACTCTGAAAGCAGGGCAGCAAGTTCGCGGGTAAACTCCTGTGTGCGGCTGACCTTTGCATAATTATTCTCAAGTTCGATCAACGCACCCATCAGCGTCTCTGACACGTACTGCCCGCCATAGGTGCCGTACCGTCCTTTCTTTCCCATTTCAGGCACCCCTGCATGCAGCGATAAATGCCCTGACCTTTTCCTGATCCTTGATCCCTGGGGAGATCTCGACACCGGTCGCGACATCCACCGCGTAAGGCTGAACTTCCCGGATAGCACCGGCAATGTTTTCCGGGTTTAACCCCCCGGCAAGGATGACCGGGACCTTCGAGCGCAGGACAGCGTCCCGGGCACAGGAAAGGTCAAACGCCTTCCCGCCGCCATGGCTCTCGTCAATAATGATGGCATCGCAATCACCGGGCCGGGGATCGTTGCATCCGACCGCCCGGATCACTTTCACCCCGGTGCCCGTTCCGAATGCAAACGGGTGGAATACCTGGACTGCGTCAGGGCCGGAAGCGAGGATCCGGGCAAGATCTTCTTCTGATTTCGTGTGGGTGACCGCAACCGTTGTCGTAAACGGCCCCACCGCTGAAAAGATCTCCTGTGCATGCGCAAGTGAAACCGTTCGTCTCGATCCGGGGGAGCATACGACGACCCCGATGGCATCTGCCCCGCAACGCTCGGCAAACAGTGCATCATCAGGGCGGGTGATCCCGCAGATCTTTACGCGCATACAAACTCTCCCAGCTTTTTTTGCGGGTGTTCATCTGACATGATGGCTGAACCGATAAGAAATGCGTCGCAATACGGTTTCAGTTCTCTTACGTCATCAGCTGACCGCATGCCGCTTTCGGATACCACCAGCCTGCCGGATGACCTGATCCCCCCCGATAGCGTGCGGGTGGAGGAACGGTCGATGGCAAACGTTGTCAGGTTTCGGTTGTTGATCCCGACGATGGCGGCACGGGTTGCGAGCGCATGTTTCACCTCGGCTTCATTGTGGACCTCAACGAGCGGTTCGAGCCCTGCATCAAAGGATGCGTCGACAAACTCCGGGAGCCGTTCTTGTAACACCGCCGCGATGAGGAGCACGGCATCCGCCCCCAGCGCACGGGTCTCCTCCACCTGCCGTGTATCGATAATGAAATCCTTTCGCAGCACCGGCACCGCAACCGCCTCTTTTACCTGCGCGATGTCCCGGATGGAACCGCCGAACCAGTGGGGCTCTGTAAGGACGGAGATGGCCACGCACCCTGCGCCGGCAAGGGCTCTTCCCATCATCTGCATGTCGACATTGCGCCGGATGACCCCGCGGCTGGGCGAGGCGCACTTGATCTCGGCGATCACGGCTGTCGTTCCGTTCCTGCTGCGGATCGCGCCGGCAAGGCTGGCATGGTCGTTTCGGGCAGGTTCCGGAAACGCTGCCGGAAGCCGTGCGACCCGCTTTTCCGTGCGCCGGATGATCTCATCGAGGATCATGTCGCCTCCCACGTCGCATCGATGAGGGCATCCAGCCGGGCGCGGGCACTCCCCGAATCGATTGACACTTCAGCAAGCCGGATCCCCTCATGGAGGTCACGGGCCCGCCCCCCGAGATAGATTGCTGCGGCAGCGTTTAACAGTACGATGTCGCGGGCAGCTCCTGTCTCACCTTCCAGCACGGAGCGGAGGATGCGTGCATTCCCTGCTGCGTCCCCGCCGGCAAGGTCGTCCGGTGAAGCGGGTGCGATGCCGAACGCATCGCAGGTTATCGTGTAATTCCGTAGTGCACCATCATAAAGTTCGGATACCAGCGTTTCGCCGGTCGTCGTGATCTCATCGAGGCCGTTCCCGTGCACGACCATTGCGCGGGTGAGCCCCAACAGCCCGAGCACTTCTGCTACCGTGCCGGTCAGCTTGGGGCTGTACACGCCGAGCAGCTGCGCCTGCGCCCCGGCAGGGTTTGATAGCGGGCCGAGGATGTTAAAGATCGTTCTGAACCCGATCTCCTGCCGTGCTGCCGCGACATGCTTCATTGCCGGGTGATACACCGGGGCAAAGAAGAACGCGATTCCCACCCGCTCTACAATCCGGGCCTGGACTGACGGGCTGGTGACAAGGCTGACTCCCAGCGCGGCAAGTACATCGGCCGAGCCGCACCGGCTGCTCATCGCACGGTTGCCGTGCTTGACGATTGGGACACCGGCACCCGCGGCGACAAATGCACAGGCCGTGCTGATGTTGAACGTCTGTGCGCCGTCACCACCGGTACCGCAGGTGTCGACTAGTGGTTTTTCTGTTACCGGCTTTACCGTAACAGCATGGGCTCTCATTACGCGGGCAAGCGCGGCAATCTCTTCTGCAGTCTCGCCTTTCATGTGCAGTGCGGCAAGGAATGCACCCGCCTGAGCAGGTGTCGCGTTCCCGTCCATGATGGTGTTCATGGCAGTGGCCGCTTCATCCGGCGCCATGTCCTTTTTTTCCACAAGCTTTGCAAGGATATCTCCGAATAGGATCTCCGGTGCCATGATCAGGTCGCCCCCTTTCCGTCGAGGAAATTCCGGATAAGCCGGTCGCCGTCCGGGGAGAGGATGCTCTCAGGATGGAACTGGACACCGGTGATCGGGTACCGGGTATGACGCACGCCCATTACGTACCCGTCGTCCAGGCTTGTTGCCGCGACCTCCAGCTCGGCCGGAAGTGAATCACGGACTGCGATGAGCGAGTGGTACCGGGTTGCCGTAAATGGGCTTGCCACCCCCCCAAAGATGCCCCTGCCGTCATGCCGGATTGCCGAGATCTTCCCATGCATCAGGTGCCGGGCGCGTACAACTTCCCCGCCAAACGCGGTGCAGATTGCCTGGTGGCCGAGGCAGACTCCCAGCGTCGGGATCTTTTTACTGAGCGTACCCAGCACCTCGAGACAGACCCCGGACTCTTCAGGAGCTCCGGGTCCCGGCGAGAGGATGATCCGGTCGCAGCCGGTCTTCTGGAGTTTTTCAAGCGGCGTATCTGAGGTGAAGACGACCGGCGCCGCGCCGAGTCTGCCCACCTGCTGCTCAAGGTTGAAGGTGAAGCTGTCAAAGCAATCGACAATCAGGACTTTCATGATGCCACCCCGGCTCGTTCGACCGCCTGTTTCATTGCCGCCGCTTTGCTCTCGGTCTCATTCCACTCATTCTCGGGAACGGAATCCGCAACAATACCCGCACCGACCTGGATTTTCGCGCACCCGTTATGCACGGTGATTGTGCGGATCGCGATTGCGAATTCGAGGTTCCGGTCAAACCCGATATATCCAACAGCCCCGGCATAGAGGCCCCGGGGTTCGCCTTCCAGCCCGCTGATGATCTGCATTGCACGGATCTTGGGGGCCCCGGAAACGGTTCCTGCGGGGAAACATGACATGAACGCATCATAGCAGTCGAGGTGGTCCCGCAAAATCCCCTGCACGGTCGAAACGATGTGCTGGACGTGCGAGAACCTTTCAATTCCCATGAACTCGGGAACTTCGATGGTGCCGAACCGGCACACGCGCCCCAGATCGTTGCGTGCAAGGTCAACGAGCATCGTGTGCTCAGCCCGCTCTTTCTCGTCGTTGAGGAGGTCCCGGGCAAGGTCTTCGTCCTCTTTCTGGTTTTTCCCCCTCGGGCGGGTGCCGGCGATCGGGACCGTTGTCACGCGCCGTCTCTCCACCCGGACAAGCATCTCGGGACTTGCTCCGATCACCTGTTCGTCGCAGAAGTCGAGGTAGTACATGTAGGGGCCCGGGTTTATCTCCCGCAGCGCCCGGTACAGCGGGAACGGATCTTTTTGCACCGGGCACTCAATACTTCGCGAGATGACCGCTTGGAAAATATCGCCTGCCACAATGTGCTCTTTTATCTGTTCCACCGCTCGTTTGAATTCCTCTCTTTTTGTGTTCTCTGTAAAGCGGGGAGAGTGTTTTGTGCGGGATAAAAGTTTTTCCTCTCCCGGTTCCGGTTGCTGCACGATGGATTCGATCTGTCCGGCAAGCGACGCGATGGATGCCACACACCGCCTGTACTCTGCCGCGGGATCGGAGTCATAGGTCAGGCACGGGCTGATGAAGAGGTATAGGTTTTTTCCGGTGTGGTCAAATACGATGCAGTCCGTGGTGAGCATGAACCGGGCAAGGGGGGATCGCTCCTTTGAAGAAGGGTGTTCATCCCGTACTTGGGAAAAGAGGGTCGGGACGATATCGTAGGCAAAGTACCCGACCATCCCGCCAAAGAACCGTGGCGCTTTCACGTTCGTGTAGTGGAACCGGGAAAGGATCGACCGGATGGCGTCAACAGGGTTCTTTCCTTCGGGAAACTGGGCGATGGATACAAACGGCTCGTCACCCGAGATCTCAATCGTATCGCCGATAGTGACAAGCAATGCGGGTTGTGTGCCGATAAACGAGTACCGGGCGATCTTCTCGCTGCCGTCCATGGACTCTAAGAGAAATCCCCGGTCAGATTTGAGCGCCGAATAGATCCGGAGCGGGGAAATTTCTGGCAGCGGTAGTTGTGCGCAGAGCGGAATGACCAGCGGTCGGGGCTGGGTATCCACAATTGTAATAAATTCATCAATTCCAAGGTTCAGGGTCAGTTCGTTTTTTGTTAATGCAATGTCCAGTCCACCGGCATCACCGTCCAGAGCGTTGTGCAGCAACGCAAGGCAAATTTTTATAAGGACTATCCCCGCACACGGTTTTTTCCGAAACACCTAGAGATCCCGTTCATGGCGGCAATTGTCTGGCTTAACCGTGTACTTTGTATATATTTATACATTGTTGTATTTTTTTGATGAATGATGAGCAAAATTTTACGTAGCGCCCGATACCATGGTAACTATTCCGGTCCGCATATGAGCCAAAAATTCTTTAATGGACCTTAACGCCTTTACTGCGCAGCTGCTCGGATTTCTTCTTTGAACATTCCTCACACCGGAACTGCGGCGCACTGTCAGAGGATTTGTCATAGTCGCCCGACCTGACGAGCCGGTACCCGCGGGCGACCTTCCCGCAGTCTGCACAGGTGATGTTCTCTTTTACCTCCCACTGGGCGGCGAGCGACTGCGATGTGAAGATAAACTGGTCGACCCAGAAAAAGATGAGCCCGCCGATCAGGTTTGCCACAATCGCGGCGACCAGCTGCCCCATGGACGCGAGCAGGACACCGACACCGGCAAGGATGGGGGTGCTCGCCTGCCAGCGCAGGAGGTAGAGCCCGTAGCGTTTGCTATTGACCTGCATAGTGGAAAATTGGTGCCGGACATAAAAGCGTTGTGCCCGGGCAGGAAGATTTTATATTACTTATACCACGAGTTAGAAGGAATTGTATCATCCGCTGATTCAGGGAAAAGTCAGTGGGCTTTGAGTCTCTGGGACAAGGATGATCGGGATCATCACGTTTTAATCATCGTCTTGTCCGCAAAATCCGGACCCGGGTTTGTCTGGGGCGTGACGGTGATTAATTACTGAAATTCCGGGTTTTTTCATAGAGCTGTCGAAAGAACCATTATTGGGGGATATCATACCATTCTTGATCGCACCATGATGGCAATGGCAGGTGGCAGCTAGTGGATCTCCGGAAAAAAACCTTGGCAATTATTTGCCTGACCCTTTTGAGCCTGCTCCTTGTCCTCCTTGCATTGTCAGAGGTCGTTGTCCTGGGCGGCTTCTCAGATACCGAGCTGCGCAGTGCAGAAAAAGACACAAACCGGGTCATGGTTGCGTTTGTGGATGATATCAATACACTGGATGCTATCGCATCAGACTGGACGTCACGGGATGATACCCGTGCTATGGTAATCAATCCAACATCCTCCGCACAATGGTCGAGGTTCAGCGATGATACTTTTGAACGTCTCCAGTTCAACTATATTATCCTCCTCAACTCCTCCGTGGCACCTGTTGCCGGCAAGGGATATGATCTTGAATCTCACCGGCAAATGGCCATTCCTGAAGAACTCAACGAATTTTTCTTGTCAGAAACCATCCGTCTCTTACCGGGAAATTCAACAACCGGCATGATGGGAATCATCCGGAACCGGCAAGGCCCCCTTATGCTGGTGATCCGTCCTGTGTATGCAGATTCCATGCAGTCCCGGATTATCGGGTATATTTTTATGGGGCGGTATCTCGATGCCGCCGAAGTGGCCCGCGTCTCATCAATGGTGCAGCTCCCCCTTGAGATATATGATTATCAAACCCCTCAGATGCCCCCGGATTTCAAGGCTGCATCAGGTCAGCTGGTGCCATTACAGGGTTCGTTTATCCAGCGCGAAGCAACCGAACACATGACGGTTGATGCACCCAAAACGTACCTCGTGCTTGACAGCACCACACTTGGTACGTACTCCCTGATCCGGGATGTGTACGGGGAACCTGCGTTAATCGTCCGGACCAGTATTGCCCGCGATATCTATGAACAAGGCAAATCGACAACCCTGTATTTTGTCGAACTCCTTATTGCAGCCGGCCTGATTTTTGGCCTTGTTACGCTTTTCCTGCTTGAAAAAACGATATTGTCCCGGATCTCCGTCTTAGGTTCCCGGGTGGGATTTATCGGTAAAAACCGGGATTTCTCTGCCCGTGTCGCAATCTCGGGCGATGATGAGCTTACTGCACTTGCGACGGATGTCAATGGGATGATTGAGGAACTCGAGGTGTCCCAGAACCAGATTCACCAGCGCTTGGTCCAGCGCGAGGAACATTACCGGCTCTTCTTCAACAGCATCACCGATCCTGTCATTATCTGCCGGTTTAAGGAGGGGGAACTGTTTGACACCATCATTGAAGCAAATGATGCGGTAATTGATGTTTTGGGGTATTCACGTGAAGAGTTGTTCACCCTGTCACCCGGGGCGTTTATCATAAATGGTGAAGGGAACACCTCGCTCACTAGTCGACTCTCGACAGAGGGGCAAGTCACGTTTGAGTCCGGGTATCTCACCCGGAGCGGCAGGCCAATCCCCGTCGAAATCAATGCCCGTGTCTTTGATTATTTTGGCCAGAAAGCTGTTCTTGCAATTGCGCGGGATATTACAGAGCGTCATGACATTGAACGGTTAAAAATGGAGGCGTTCCAGCAGATCGAAATGAATATGCAGCATTTTGCCATCCTCAACGACCATATCAGGAACCCGCTCCAGGGGATCATCGGAACGGCGGACCTGATGCAAGACGAAAATTCAGGGAAGATTATACAGCTGGCATATGCCATCAATGACATCATTGAAAAACTTGACCGGGGCTATCTAGAATCCGAGAAGATCCGGGAATTCCTACGCAAGTATTACGGTGTCGATAAGAAGTAATCACAAAACCACGTTTCAATAACAGATGATGTTGCCACAAACACCGTCATAATCCTGCGTTCAGATACTCCGCATGGTAAGGATAGTATTATTATCTCAAGTTTAGAAACGCAATGTTTGCCCGAAAATTCCGATTAATATTTTAGATTACAGAGATATCATAGCGAAATCTTCATTAAGGAAAAACTGCGCGTGGCTGGTTATGGGATCAGGTAATAAAGACAGGATACGGAAAATTGCCGCTGTTTTCATCATCCTGAGCGTCATCCAGATGGCGGGAACCTATGGGTGGTTCACATCTGGTGTTCCCCTGATTGGGGTTGCTGATGCAAAAAATGATGGGGGTAACGGGAATTCCGGAGGGGACCACGGTGGAGGTAACTCCGGAGGTCATGGCGGTGGTAACTCCGGTGGTGGTAACTCCGGTGGTGGTAACTCCGGTGGTGGTAACTCCGGTGGTGGTAACTCCGGTGGTGGTAACTCCGGTGGTGGTAACTCCGGTGGTGGCGGTCATGGCGGAGGATCCGGCGGAAGTTCTGGGGGAGGATCCGGCGGCGGTAACTCCGGTGGTGGT
>Ga0209777_10008361_pt1 | contig 11332 bp, 11 predicted proteins | sample FrelakmetHBP12HB_FD_187147 | JGI IMG/M metagenome (GOLD analysis project Ga0209777, IMG submission 187147) | Freshwater lake sediment microbial communities from the University of Notre Dame, USA, for methane emissions studies -HBP12 HB (SPAdes)... | ecosystem: Environmental > Aquatic >...
TTCGCAACGACTTTGGAGCAAAATGGAGGTAGGCAAGACTCACTTTTGTGCCTGAAATATCGAGCTGATACAGCTTGTAAAAACGCCGCAAGATTGTCCCTAGGGCATCAGGAGCAAGCTTTGCGCCGGTGCAGTGTAGGATTTCGATAGTCTCTGGAAGATTATTGAAGAAATCGTTTGTGACAGCGCCCTTAAGAAAGAGGTTTTTTAATTCTTTAAAGCGACAAATTTCTATGGCGACATCTGGGGATTGATCATATTCGGAACAAGAAAGATCTAAGGTTTCGACATGGGTAAATAGTGTTGCAAGGTATTGTATAAGGGCAGGTTCAATGTTTTTGCAGTCTGATAGATTCAGCTTTGTAATATTTGGAGCGATGTTGTAAACGAAATCAGGAAGCGAAAATTTTTTTGCAATGCTATCTGTCTCTACTTTTGAAGCCTGCTCGGATGACGCTTTTTTATAGAATTCTATCGCTTGGCGAATATAGGGTTCTGCAAATCGATTAAGTTTGGCTTTTAAGTTTTTATCTAAAAGCGGGCTAGCAAGGCTCTTTGGATTTGTTTTGATGTGGTCTGATAGCTCTTTTTCTGACAAAAGAAGGAGCTCGGATTCAAAAACAGCCGGCTGGTTCAAAACGATGTTTTTTGTCGACAAAGAGATGGCTTGCTCCTGTTGTGGAGCACTGAGTGAGAGATTGGCACAATTGACAACAAGTTCATCGATAGGTTTTTTTGATGAGGATTCACTTGACTCTTTTGCCTTATAACTTGCTGAAGAGGTCGTTGACACACTCTGAATATTCATCTGTTTGCCTTTGTTTTCTTTTCTGGCTCACTGTTTGGATGGTGAATCTTTATGGCGAGTTGTTGCATTGCTTCTGTCAGTGCACATTCCCCATCTGAATCATCAAAAAAGAGGAGCTCTTCGTCGACATCTTGTTCAAAAGTAAGGTTTGGCAGAATTTTTTTGGCCTTCTCGACAACCTGTTGCAAGTCATTTTTGGGGTAGCCATTACAAATAATTTTGCCAAGTGTGTTTGGAAGGTGTTCCAAACAATCAAGTGAAATGGTGTTGTTGCAAAAGGAGATGTTGAGCCAGCCAAGATTCACAAGTCTTTTCAGACCAATTTGAAAATTCAGGGGTTGAAAAAGATAGCATTGAGCGCAATTAAGGCTTGTTATGGAGGGTGGTGCAAAGTGAAGAAACTTGCCTTTGACGGCTGTGTGAGAAACCTCTAGTTTTTTTAGCTGTTTTGCGGAGTTGAGCCAGACTATCAAATTTTCTTCGTTGAGCTTTCGACAATCTTTGCAGGAAAAAGAAAGTAATGATGGCGGAATGGCCCGCAAGCATTGGCCCGTGATGCGAGTTTGTGATAGGTCCAATTCCTTCAGCTGAGTTGCCTTAGAGAGAAATGATTCCAAAGCCTTTTCCTGAAGGTTTCTACAGCCTGAGCATTTCAATGAGAGCAGAGAGGTAGGAATTTTTTCCAAGAAAGCCCCTGATATTGACGTATTGGAAAGATTCAATTCCTTGAGGTTTGCAAGCCGCTCCAAAAAAGATAAATATCTTCCCTTGAAATGGGGGCTATCAGAGCAATTGATGGTCATAATAGATGGAGGAAGGCCACACCTGAGAAAAAGGCCTGTGACTTTATCCCCTGAAATGCGCAGCTCAGAAAGGTGGATGCGCTGTTTTAGAGCCACAAAGCGCACCTCGTCCAAGTTTGGACAATCTATGATGACAAGTTTGCTAAGAGTAAGAGGTACGCCTTTTAGAAATTCTCCCTTTATTTCATTTGAGGAGATGAGGGATAACTCTTGCAGTTGTGCCATTTTCCCCAGCCCAATTTCCAGAAGGGTATCATCTAATTGAGAACAATTTGAGAGAGTGAGTTTTTTGAGCTCAGCGAAGGGCTGGAAAAGCCAAAGTCCTGTAATGGAGCAGTAAAAGAGGGAAAGTTCCTGAAGGTGAGGCAGACGGTGAAATATCAAATCGACTATCTGATCTGACACCTCTTCCCCTGCTAATTTCAACTCCATAATAGTCTGTGGAAGCGATTCAAAAAAATCGGGCAGAAAATTCTTGTCGCATGAGACGGTGAGCTTTTTTAATTTTGTAAAGTGGCTTAAGGCTTGAGCAATGGTATGGTCACACCGGATCTCATCAGGCAAGATCGAAAGGGTGATGCTTTCCACATGGGGGAAAAATTGGGCAAGTCTTTGAAAAAAGCAGGGGAGGATAAAGGGGTGGATAATCGGAAGCAGATTGAGATCAAGCGCGCAAATTTCCTCTGCCATTGGAGTAAAGTTTTTCAGCACTTGAAAAGCCTGGTCGTCATCATTTTTAATGATAGATAAGCCAACAGGTGGTGCTGTTTTTGGCCGATCTCCTTTTTTAGGCCAGTAGCTTTGATTGTCAATTTTGCATTCTTCATTGTACTTTTTTGAAATAGTGGTGATGGCTTGGCGTATGCAGAAGGTGACAAATCGAGGAAATCGGCCTTTCAGAGCCTCATGGAGTATGTGTTGATCTGAAAATGGATGAGATTGGAGCAACTTGTAGAGTGTATTATCGGAAAGTTTTTGTAAGTAGGCTATGAGGTTTTCCTTCGAGCCGAAAAAAGCAACTATTTCGGCGTTTGACCCAGAGGCTGCAATGTGAAGAGCTTTATTTTGGGAGCCCTTTTTAGAAGGAAACCAGACAGGCTTTGATCCAGTTCGGACGATTGAAAGTCCCGTTGCAAAGTTTTGGAAAGTCCAGACGGCGACTTTGCAAGTCTTGTTCGTTGTTGGCTCTATTTCAGTGTCATTATAAATTTCTGAAACTTCGAGGTCCTCGTCGCTGATTAATTTGTCATGTGAATTGGTGGTGCATGTAGATATAAACATTTTAATATCTTTATTATTTCGATCTATTTTCGCTTTTTTAAATGTTTAATACAATTTCTTTCTCCTAAAAATAATCAGACAAATTAATCTTCATCATCTTCATCTTCCGGCTCGTAATACATGGAGTAGTCCTTTCCTGGATTTCCCTCGATGGTTAAAGAGGGACTTGCCGAACCACTGTGGAAGAGCTTTTTTTGGTCGAGATAGCGTCGCGCTTCTTCTAAACAAACCTTGGTGTAGCCGTGGCAGATGATTTTAGTTAATGTTTTTGGGAATTGAGCAAGGGTTTTCCTTGAGAGATTAAAGGAGCTTCTATTGTGAGAAATATTTGCTTCAACCAGGTTTGGCATATAGGAGAGTGCCGAAAGTATGGCGTCTTTTACAAATTCTGAACAGGAAGAGCAATCAAACTGAAGGAGTGATGTGAGGTCAGATGTAAAGCAAGTGCCATCGATTTTCGTCGTTGAGATGTTGAGGGAAGTCAGCTTTTCTGCTTTCTTCAAGAAAAGGCCAAGATTTTCATCGGTCAGTGCTTGGCAGAAAGCGGCTTGAACCTTAAGCAGCGACTTGGGAGCAAACTGTAAACACTCTCCACTCAAATTTGTGCTGCAAATATTGATCTCTTCGAGCGCTCCTGTTGCTTTCAGACAGGCTGTAAGATTGGTGTCAGTTAGCTTTCGACACATGGCGCACTGAAGCGTGAGCAATGTGTGAGAGACCCATTGCAAACTTTTTCCATTGAGTTTTGTGCTCCCGATATTCAACTCTAAAAGGTGTGGTGCCGCTTTCAGACCAGCTTCAAGATTTGAGTCAGTCAATTTTTCACAAAGAGAACAATCGAGCGAGGATAGTGTTTTGGGCACATATTTCAAACACTCACCTGTTATTAGGTTATTGGCGATGTCTAATTCTTGGAGGGAGGGACTGTTGCGAATGATGTGTATCAATGTTGCGTCATCTATGGCGCTAAACCGGCAGGAAAATTTTACGAGTGTTTGAGGCACTATTTTAAATTGATGGGTAGAAATGGGAGTGGCTGAAATATTCAACTCTCTGAGTTGTGTAGCTGTTGCCAAACCTTTTTCTAAATTTTCCTGAGAAATTGTGCGCCATTGAAGGTTGAGTCTGAGAAGTGATTTTGGAAGAAATTGAAGAAAATTTCCTGCCATAGGAAAACTTCTTTCAAAGCGTTCAGCTGAAACATCTAACTCCACGAGGTTTGGCAAATTATTGCTCTGCAAACAGTCTGTGAGCAGCTTTTCATCCTCTTTCATCGGACTCAATTTGAGCCTGTAGATGGAAAGATCCTTATTGAGTGGAAAGGCAGATTTTTCAATCACACGACATAGAGCCATCTGTTCAAGATTATCTTGTGGAAGCTGAATGGCTTGTTTGTGTTCTTCAACTTCTGCAGGTTTGGAAACAACATCCATTTTCTCATTGGCGGATGTTGGGCTAACGCAAGGAGAGGTCATGTCGATGAAGAGAGCTGATTGGTATGAAGGTATGTGTTCAGGGGTATTTAAAGCTTGCCTCTCCGATGGAGCTGTGGCATCTACTGCAGATCTCCTTCTTGGTTGGTATGTATTCGCGCTATTTAGAGCTTGTGGCTCCGATGGAGCTCTGACATCTACTGCGGAACAATACTTTGTAAATAGCCGTCGGCTATTTACGGCAGGATCGTCACTTGCATCTGTCAGAGCTGCATCTAGTGCCACTGCGCTCACATAGCGCGAACCCATACCTGTAAAGAGCCTTTGGCTATTTACCTCGGGGTGGATCTTTGCAGCTGCCTCAGCTGCATCTAGAGCCACTTCGCTTACATACCCCTGAGCACATACATATGAAGTAGCTGTGGAAATCGATTGAGTTGGACTTACCATAAGGGTTAACCCACGAGATAAAAATTTTTCGTCACAAGACTCATCTCACGAACATCTTTTTCATTATAGCCATCGCAATAAAGCTTGTCTAAAGATTGGGGAACTTCATCGATAAAAGTGGCCAGGTTTATTTTTGGCTTCATGTCAGAAATATCGAGCTCTTGAAGCAAGGTTGTTTTTTTTAAACACGCTATGAGTGCATTTTGGTCGAGGTTTTGGCAGCCTTTGACAATTTGAGTTTCAGCAATGTGGCCGGTGCATTTTTCAAACAATCTCCTGTGATGGAAGTATTGGCAATATTGAGCTCGAAAAGCTGTTGCGGACGTGAAAGCAACCGCTGAAAGATTTCTTTCGAAATATTTTTGCAGCCGAGATTTTCTCGTCGACTGAAGTTGTTGACACAGAAATGGTTGCAAACGCTGCAGCAGCCTCTTTCACATCATAACTGGCTGAAATACCGACACTTTGAACTATCATATTTTTAACTCATTATTACTACATTATGATTGTCCACTTTCGTACAACTTTAGCACAAGGAGTAGGAGCGAAAAAGCAGGACGATTCTTCCCCGAATAACAGCCTCATCTATCGGAATTTGTCCATCGTCGGTGACGATGGCACTATGTTCTTTGATAAGGTGGCCGAAAAAAGCAGCTTCATTTTTTGTGATGAGGAGAAACGCATGATCACTCGGTTCGCTGGCCGTTTCAACGATGATGATATCGCCAGCTAAAATCCCTTTGTTTGAAAAGGAATCGGTTTTTGAGATAAAGCCATAATAGATGCCCTCTTCTGGAAGAAGCTGAGGGAAAGCAAGCTGTTTTGGTTGGATGAAAAGCTCAATTTTTTCGCCTTTTGTCAGATGGCCGATAATGGGGATTTTTCTTGAATCCGCCTTTTCCTCATCTTGGGAAAGCCGAATCCCGCGCCATTTTTTTTCTGAATGTGCAATGGCTCCTTTTTCTTTTAAGATGCGGATGAATTTTGCTGCCGTTCCAAGGGAGATGGAAAAGTGGTCCATGATCTCGCGCAAGGTCGGACTATAGCCCTTTTTTTCGCTGTAGGCGCTGATATACTCTAAAACTTCATGCTGACGGGCTGTGAGCTGCTTCATACCACTCTTTGCGAAAAGGCTTCCACTCAAAGGCAATTTTATCAGCGAGAAAGGCTATCTCCCACATGAGCAGTGCTGTTGCCAGCACATCGGAAACGAAATGGCCTCCCTGCAGGATGCGACAAAGAGAAAGGACTCCTCCCATGCTAAAGGCGATGACAAGACCGAAGAGGGCAAGGCGTCTATTTTGCATCCTTCTTCCGAGAAAATAGATCCAAAAAAAGTAAAAACCGCAGGTAGAGTGGCCTGAAGGAAAGGATTTTGAGGGCTCAAGTTCTGGACCAAAGTAGGGTTGCCAATGGGGGCGAAATTCTTTTTGCCCGCCAAATTGCTCAACCTGTTTTGGCCGTGGTCTGCTCGTGGCCTCTTTGATGAGGGGGGAGACAATGGCTCCGCCGATGATGAGAGTAAAAACACTCATGAATGCTGCCTGGCGCCATTTTTTCCAATAGGGAGAGGTCAAAGAGAGAAGATAAACCGCACCCGATGCGGCACAGACTGCTTGGGCAGGGAAAAACCCGTAGTGGTAGATAAAGTCCCAAAAGGAGTTTGAATAAAAGCCATTATAATGAGAATCAACGACGCCTGGTGGAAGCGGAGTATAACTCCAAGAGGCGGTTGCCAGATCAATCTGGGCAAGCCATGGGCTGATGGCAATAAAGAAGAGGATTGGACAAATCCAAATAAGCTGTTTTTTCAAGAAGAGCATATGTAAAGTAAAACCTAAATCGGCAAAGTATTGTATAGTAACCGTATTGTTTCCCAAAAGAGGTAAAAACGTATGCCAATCATCTGTGCTGCGGCATTTCTGCTACTGGTTTTTTTACTATTCAAACTCGAAAAGGCACGGAAAAAAGAGGAGACACTCGTTGCAAAAAATCATGATCTTGCCAAAGAAAATATATCCCTGACAGTGCGTCTTGAAGAAGAAAAAAAGCAAAGTGTGGAAAAAATTGCCTCTATTTTAGAAGCGAAGGAGGAGCTCAAAAGCTCTTTTAAAGCCCTTTCCCACGATATTTTTCAGTCATCCCAAAACAGCTTTTTTTCGATGGCCAAAGAGACCTTTGAGCAGTATCAGAGCAAGTTTTCGGGCCAATTTAAAGAAAAAGAGGGCGCTATCGATGGGCTCCTTAAACCTATTCGGGAGTCCCTTTCCAAAGTCGACACCCAGATATCAGAGCTTGAAAAGAGTCGAATTGGTGCCTACGCATCACTGCATGAACAGGTTAAACTACTTGCCATGACTCATCAGCAGCTCGAGCACTCAACATCCAATCTTTTAAAGGCTCTCACAACACCCCATATACGCGGCAGGTGGGGAGAGATTCAGCTCAAAAGGGTCGTTGAGATGGCTGGTATGGTTGAGCTGTGTGATTTTGTGACACAAGAGACCCACACAACAGATGAGGGAGGCAAAATCAGGCCAGACCTAATCGTTCGTCTGCCAAATGAGCGGACGATTGTGATTGACGCCAAAGTGCCGCTGACAGCCTATCTAGAGGCCATTGAAATGCAAGACTCACATCTCAAAAACCAGAAAATGCAAGAGCATGGCCGGCAGCTCAAAAAGCATATGGGCTTGCTTGGAGATAAGGCCTATTTTGAAACGGTTGAAAAAAGCTGTGAATTGGTTGTCCTCTTTTTGCCATCGGAGACCATCTTTCAAGCAGCGCTTGAACAGGATCCGACCCTCATTGAGTTTGGAGTTGAAAGAAAGGTGCTCATTGCAACCCCAATCACCCTCATTGCCCTTTTGCGTGCTGTCTCTTTTGGCTGGCAGGAAAAAATGGTGGCGCAGCATGCCGAAAAAATCTGGGATCTTGGGCGAAGTCTTTATGAGCGGCTGATAACGATGGTCGACCATATGGATAAATTAAAGCGATCGCTTGATTCAAGCTGTGATGCCTATAATAAAGTCGCAGGATCTCTTGAAAGTAGAGTTCTTGTTGCCGCACGCCGCTTCCAGGAACTTGGGGTCGCAAAAGAAGAGCTTAAAAATTTAGAGCCAGTCGAGAAGACAACAGCAGCGTTAACTATTGACGAGTAATATGTTACAAGAAATAAGTGTCCCGGAAATTTTTTCCTTTTCAGCCTCTTTTTTTTTCGAAAAAGGCCACCTTACCAAGGTTGATCTGACTCCTCTGGGTCAAAAAGTAACCAAGTGGAACCTCTTTTCCTCCTCACAAGATGACTTTTTGGCGATTTCAAGGTGGGTGGAAGCCTACTTTGCTGGAAAATCCTGTCATCTGCCGATCTCATTGCCCTTTCCAGAGGGCTCCTTTTGTAGAGCCATTCTCCAAGGAACTCAAAAGATTCCGTTTGGTAAGTTGCTTACATATAAAGAGTTATCAATATCTACCGACCACCCCTCAAGCTTTCGCGCTTGCGGCATGGCGCTTCATAAAAATCCTTTGCCTCTTGTTATTGGCTGCCATCGAGTCATCCATAGCGATGGCAAAATAGGCGGTTTTGCTTTTGGAATTGAAATTAAAAAAGAATTAATGGAACACGAAAAAAGATTTTTGTTTTCAAAAAATAATTAATAGTTACAATAAGGAAAGGTTCATAATAATATTTATAGGGGGTTCCAATGCAAGAAAAGCAATTGGTAGACCGCATTGCCCATCTAGAATTTGTCAATGATCAGATCGCAGCTGAGCTCCTTGAGTTAGACAAACTTCTTCGCGCCATCGGCTTTTCCGACGGCGTGAAAAGTGTGAAGCTAGCGGCAAAAGAGATCTTTCAGCAACAAAAAAATCAAGTTCAGGAGTACGACGGGGAAGAATTTTTTGAATAGTTTTGCGAGTATGTGTTCACGCTATGGAAGCGAAGCATCTCTTGATGCAGCTCTGGCAGATGCAAGAAGCACTCGCGCAGTGAATAGCCTACGGCTATTTACAAGCGAGTGATTCGCAGCAGATGCCTGTGCTCCACAAGAGAGGAGAGCTTTAAATAGTGTGAACACATACGTTACTTAAGATATCATTGTTGGCATGAAGCAACCACCAACAGAAAATTCCTTTCTTCTAACGTTGAGTTCCTATCGTTGGATTTTTTTAAAAGATTCTGAACATCGGTTTGTCATTTTACGCCAGCTTGCCTCCCAGCCCTTTCGTTATTTCTTTCGCTTTCTTCGCTCCCTTTTTCAGAAAAGAAACTATCAGCGCGATGGGGACTTTTTCTTTTACGGACTTTCTTCAATAGATCAATTTTTGGAAATGGCTGCCGATCCACAAACGATTCGGGTCGTTGGTTTCTCCTATTGTGAAAAGCCCTTTGATTGCCCCTCTGGCCGCTTTTCTGCCGATTGTCTTGCCTCACAAGAAAACCCTATTTGTCGCGACTGTCCTCTGAGTAAGGCCAAAAGGCTGTTGTCTGAAAAGGCGGTCATTTTATCGATCCCTGATGTGCATATGATTGGCAAAACTCTCCTTGAGCTCCAGGCCAAAAATCCCAAAAAACAGCTCCTTTTTTTGATTTCCTCATGTCCTTTTTCGCTGACCCTTTTTTCCAAGTGGGCCCATTTTGCCTCTTTAAAAGGAATTGGAGTGGCCCTTTCGGGTCGCACCTGCACTACGTTTGACGCATTCAAGCTGGCAGAAGGGGGCCATAAACGGTTTCGCACGCATCTGAATGAGCAGACTAAAAATCGCTATGAGGAGTTATTGAGCTCGCTTTCTCAAAAAGTGGCAGGCAATCGCCAAGATGATAATCAAGCAAGAGCCTAAGATCACAGGGCAATTACCCCAAAGAGAATAAAAAGTTGTGTAGTTGAAGGACGAGAGTGTGACTGGAAAGGCATCGATTTTTTGCTCGAGTCCACTATCGTCGAAGGCAAGCACCGTCCTTCCAAGACTATCGAATGCCCCCGAAAAGCCAAAATTACAGGAGCGAAAGAAGGGTTTGCCATTTTCGAGTGCGCGAATGCGTGCCGTTTCGAAGTGGTAGCGGCCCAAAGACGAGTTTGGATACCAGCCATCGTTGGTCACATTGACAAGAGCAGTTGCTCTTTGAATGGCAGGGTCGACAAGCCATTTTGGAGGAAAGGTGTCTTCATAACAGATAGAAGGTGCGACAAGATGGGGCCCAATTGAAAATGTGCGTGTTCCATCGCCGCGAAGGAATGAATCATAGAGCCCATATTGTGCGGCAAGGCCTTTGAGCCAAACAAAGGGGATATATTCTCCCATAGGAACTAAAATCTGTTTGTCGTAGCGAGCCTGAGCCGTTGCCGTGAAGCAATAAACAGAATTAAAGTAGACGCGACACTGTTCTTTGAGGCTATATTCATCTGTTTCAAGACCGATGATGACATGGCAGTTGAGCCGTGACGCAAGGTCTTGGGCCAAGTCAAAATGGCAGTAGCTTTTTTTGTTAGCGTTTTGAAAAATCCCGGGCGTGCCGCTCTGATCCCAAATCTGCAGTGCCCGCTTGACATCTTGAACTTCAAAGAGGGGCGATTCAGCAGCAAATGGCACTACCATTTCTGGCAGAATAACCATGTCATAGGCGCCATCTTTATAGGGTTCTGCAATCTCTTCGATTCCTTGCCAACAGTCCAGAACGCGCTCCAATATTTTCTTTCGCTCATGTGGGCAATCAAGCTCTTCTGGAAGATCTTTTGTATGGATGATGAGAAGTTTCAATGGGGTACCAACGCTTTCATCGTAGCGTTTCATCTCCTCTTTTCTCATCTCGAAAAGCAAAATGCTTGCTATCGCCGTGACCGCGAGTAGCGCGATCGCAAAACCCCATTTTTTCCAAATATACCAGCGGGCTATGGCTGCGCTCGACAAAAGTGACAAAAATGAAAGGCCGAAGATGCCAAAAAGGCCAATAAGCTGGCTTGTAGCATCATTTGAGGCAAAAGCCATGCCGGTAAAATTGAAGGGAAAGCCTGTGAAAAGAAAAAGCCTGCTCCATTCAAAAATGGCCCAGAGGGCTGGCAAGAGAAGGAGGGAAAAGATCGACTGAAGGCGCTCTTTTGTGACGAGAAGCGAAAGAATGCCACATTGAAGTCCAAAAAGAAAGGCAAGGGCAAAATAGACGCCCCAAATGTAGGCAAAAGGGTGAGAGGTAAACCAAAAAAGTTGCAAAAGTTGAATGGAAAAGAAAAAGGCGGTCCCAATCCAAAAGCGCTGCCGCTTTGTCAGATCATGAATGGCAACAAAAAAGGGGGCCCAGCCCACTGTTGCAGCAAGAAGTCCAAACAACGGATATTTGGCAGGCTGGCCAAAGGCCAGAAGAAAGATACTGATGAGAAGTGCGCCAATTCTAAAAAACATAACCCTTAACTTTTGTAAATGTTCAAGCTATTTGCTGCAAGAGCGTTACTTTCGGAGGCATTCCGAGTTGTGCTTGTTTTTAGGATCGAGATGGATCTTTCTGCCCGATTTACCCCATTGCTCCTCACCCATATCACAGAGGATATGGGCTTCGTCGC
>Ga0209777_10008362_pt1 | contig 11331 bp, 9 predicted proteins | sample FrelakmetHBP12HB_FD_187147 | JGI IMG/M metagenome (GOLD analysis project Ga0209777, IMG submission 187147) | Freshwater lake sediment microbial communities from the University of Notre Dame, USA, for methane emissions studies -HBP12 HB (SPAdes)... | ecosystem: Environmental > Aquatic >...
TCCCATCATCGCTTACGGGGTTGGGGGTGAATCGTGAGTGCACCTCCGCCCGCGCTCTTGAAAACACCATGTGCACCAGCGATCACGCTGACGACGCGTCGCTTCTGTAGGTTGTAAAAGGTAAGCACATGCTAGCAAGACTAGACCGAGGCCCGATCTCAGTTTCAAGTCCGTCGGCAGCGCTAGGAAGTTTAGATGAACCCGTAAACAAATACCGGCAGATTCGCGATGTTCAGAAAGTGTACCCCGGAGGAAGAACTGCTATTATGTTGCGCGCGACGCGCCTTGAACCTCCGACAGCCGCCCGCGTTTGCGAGCTCCTTGAGAGGGGCGTTGACTGGAACCGCCTCATTATCCTTGCGCGTCAGCATTTCGTAATGCAACTTCTCTATTGGCATCTAAGAGAGAGTCCAAAATGTAGCACCGGCGGTATTCACGCAAGAACTGCAGCGCGATTTTCGCGCCAATGTCGACCGTAACCCCTACCTCGCCAGCGAGTTACTGCGGCTGCTCCCGCTGTTTGAGACGGTTGGCATCCCCGTCATAGTTTTTAAAGGGCCTGTTTTCGCGGTGAACGTGTACAAGAATATTGCGCTTAGGACGTTCGGCGATCTCAACATCCTTCTTCGTAAGCACGACCTTGCCCGTGCGACAAGGTTACTCGCGTCGGCAGGTTATAAGCAGTGCCGCTCAGGGGATTATGTCAGGGACAAGCTGGACCTTCGACAAGCTACAGAATGCAAGTTTGTAAATATAGCGCAAAAGCACCTCTTAATTGACGTTCATTGGGATTTGTTGCCTCCACGAGTCGCTTGCAAGCTGGACGTCGCCAACGTGTTCAGGAACGCACGCTTTGCACAACTCTTCAGCCGCAAGGTATGCACGTTGTCGCCTGAAGATTTACTCCTGTACTCCTGCACATGACATAAAACATGTCGAGTAGCGTCTCCGTTGGATCTGCGATACAGCAGAAATAATTCGCGCGCTTCCACTAATCAATTGGGGCGGTATTATGGAGAAGGCGCACCGTACGCACAGTAGAAGAATGCTCGATGTCGGCCTTCTTGCCGCAGTCGACCTTCTTGACGCACCCGTGCCCGGATACGTGTTACAAAGGATAAAGAGTGACAGTTCAGTACAGAAAATTGTTGCGCAGGCAAAATGGCAGCTTTTCGAAGAAACTCAGACGCCGCGGGGCTCGTTCTTACTCTAAGGACTATGCAAATGAGAGGGCGTCTTTCGGACAAGCTTAAGGCTTTCTTGTTTGTCGCGCTGGTGCCTTCATCAGACGATTACGACGCACTGCCTTTACCGCCGCAGATCAGCGGGCTCTATTTTGCGATACGTCCCTCGCGACTTGCGCTAGGAGGCCCATAGCTAACCGGATACCGCTTATGAATTGAAATGCTGCTGGCGTAGGAGCAACTCAGCAGTTCAAGACTAGCTTTGGCTCGCATGTCTCAGACCGGAGCGAGCCTGCAAGTACGTCCGCGAAGGCGTCACATCGAAGGCCCTAAGACAGGCTCGAAGCACGTCGCGATTGTCATGCTAGGTTGTCAAGTCAACCTACCGCTACACGATAGCTGTGTGTATATCAAGCAGATCATGCTGAGCCACGCGTTGTATGCGCGCCTTTTAAACCGTTCGATGCTACGGGCTAGCAGCCAGCGACGCGGATTCGCAGCGTCGCAATAACTGCAAATATGATACATCCAAAAAAGCGCGTTGCTAAAACGTGCAAGAGCACGTGGCTAAACGATCCTCACTCTTGAAGACTCTGCATGTAGCGGCACGCTGTCAGCCGGACGAGGCCTGCGATAGCGTTTCGCGAGCGTCGGCTTCGACTAGATGAGCAACAGTCTCGATGCTGTCGGGAGTTCGATGGATCTGTAAACAGCGAACGGGGACCGTTCTCGCAAGCTGTGCGGATTGAAAAAGATGTATCGCAGCCGACGACCCCTCCGATAGTTCCGCACGATATGAATGCCGGACAAGGGCAAAAGTCGCTTCACGAGGAGAGAGCGACCCTATACGCGTTGTTTCCCCTTCGCTCAGCACGTAGATCCGTCTGAGAGGGCGAGGATGCTGTGTAAACCGTTCCGACGTCGGAACAGCCCGCTTTTCAGATGCAGGTCGGACGCGCTCAAATCGTCGCGGGTCGTGTGACAACGCGGTCAGCGTCTCTGGCCACACGTTTAGTTCGGGGTAAGCGGGGACCACCATTGGAGTATCACTCTCGAGATAAATCGATACGAGGTCATCAGCGACCAAGGAGTGCCCTAGCGCGTAGAGCTTTAGCGCCAGCGTGGACTTGCCGAGCCCGGACTTCCCTATAAATGCCACCACGCCGTCGTGAATCACAAGAGCGCTTGCGTGCAATACGAAGCGCCCGCGCTGGTGCAGGAGTGTTGCGAGGTAGTCAAGAATGAACGCGCTTAGCGTCGCGTGATCGGTCCCACTCTGCGGCTCGAGGATGATCTCCCGTCCGCCCCGCATGAACATCGAACAAACGCCTTCTTGAAAGATGAATGTGCCCCCAGGCGTGATGCAGAAGTTATCTCCTGTAGCGATCGGCGTGGTAGAAGCCTTGAGTGCGTCGACGTGCCCGAAGCGAATGGTGACATCCGCCTCTCTCTTGTTGCACGATGGGAGGTTCGTAAAAACTAGTTCTGACTTGAGACACAAGCCGTGGACGGCGTACCAATACATTCGTGCTACCTCTCGTATCTGCACCTATAAAAACTGGTGCGCAACACGTCCGATCTAACGTATCGAGCGATGCACGGCCGCACGCGTAGCGATAGCTGCTGCCACGTTCCTTTTAAGTTTGACGCCTGCGGCGTTGCACACCTCATGCGAATGCGAGCTCGCACAACGTGATCGATTCTCTCAGAGGCTTTTTTGATAAGAAATCACACCTGCTGCACCGCGCTAATGTTTGAAGGACAGCAAACCAGTTGCGAATTGGGACGCGTGAGTAATTCCGCGTCTTAGAACAAGGTTCAGAAAGCACCAAAAATACGCAAAATGAATTTCTCGTATTACTAGAGCTAGTTTTTACTAGTTCAGCCTGACATCATATCAGTAGTAGGTCCAGCATCAAATAGACTCCCATCATCTCCCGCCGTCAGACCTCTGATAGTTCCTTTCATCTCAAGGTGGGGTTCTTCATAGGTTTTTTTAGTAGCGTCCATATCTACCTCTCCTGTTACCAAATAGACTACAAGGTTTGTTGGCGCGTAACTATCATTTCCTAGTTTTTCTTCAATATAACACTACTGATCTGTTCTTGGAATATTGATGCTCTCCTGCAGGCTGCAAAGATTAAGGCTACAAGCGCTGTGTTGTTGAGGCTGAGCGCGACTACCCTTCGTCTGGATCTATTAACAACGTTTGTTATCCGTCGCTCCCACAGTGGTGCGCCTCAGCTCAGCGTGGATATCTACAGAAAGTCGGCATCTGCCGTCCAATCAAATACTTGGTCCGTTGCGTGTGGCTGGTTCTCAGCAAAGGCATACCAACACAAGACTCCATGAATTGAACAGAGTGCAAAAGAGCTGCAATGCTCGCATGAGTCTATGTATGTTTTAGCGTAGGTTTGCGAGGCCATTGTGAACTCTGCAGTGCACAGACTAGTCGCGCCAATAGCCGCGCCTATGTGCGTTTTGTGTCACCCCCAGAAGCAAATCCCGTTTCACGCAGCCAGAGCCCCAATACGATGGCGTGCCATATAGAACGTAACTTGCGATGATCGCCCTGAGCTAACTGATGACACATCTCGCGTAATGCTGAGCTGTCGGCGTACGGTTCAAGCACGTCTGAATTGGTGAATAATACATCCTTAACTCGTTCTCGATCAAAAGTGAGCAACGCGTGCTCGATATAAGGATTGGCCACCGCCTTAGTGACGCGCCACTGAACTTCCGCGGGCAGGAGGTGGGCAAGGGCATGCCGCACAATGGCGCGGGGATACCCGCGGCGGATCTTTTGCCCCGGCGGAAGGGCAAGGCAAAACTCAATCACGCGGCGATCAAGGAAAGGATGGCGGAGCTCGAGCGAGAAGCATGCCGCTTCTTTGTCCACCGTTTCTAAACCGTTTTGAATTGATAGTTCGGTCAGATTGTTGTAGTGCGATTCTCGCGAGCTTCTCGGTCTGCCTTCCGCCGCCCCTGCGTGAGCTTCAATACGCTTTGCCAATTCGGTGCGCTTAGCAAAGTCAGCGCTGACGAGCCGAAAACTCGGCACCCGAACGTACGGGCGTCGATGGCGGATCCTACGCCATACTCTCCGGGCCCCGCGAGGAACTAACGGCAACACGACTTGGTAGAATAGCACCTCTCTTTTTGATTCTCCGTAAAACTTGGAAAGATCAGCAAGCTCTCGTAGCACCGTCAGCCAGTTCCCTCTCAACGCAAGGTCAGCTAGGGAGCCTGCACCGTGGGAGACGACGACATCGCCCCACTCCCCACTCAGAAGGACGCGTAGTCCAGAGTCTTTGGCAGCTTCGTAAATCTTCCAATAGGTGATTGATGTTGGAGTAAGCCCATACACCTCCTCTACATGCCAGAATCGACGAGCGACCTCAGTGAACAGACTCAATTGATCGGGGTGGACGTAGTGCGGCTCGAGATTGCCACCGGCGAGAACCGCGTGGATATAGTGACGTTCATCAACTTCCTGCACTTCGTCGAAGATGGCAGAGAAGGTATGAAGACGTGAGACGTCCCCTTCCTGCTGCAACAGCTCACGCGCGACACAAACGATGCTGGAGGAGTCAAGCCCGCCGCTGAGTTCCGCGCCGACTGGAAATGCACTTCGCAGACGGCACCGCACGGCCTCGGTGAAGAGCTCGCGGAAGGCACGTTCGTACTCCTCGTCGGTGTTGAAGTGAATTTCCCTCGTGGGATCGAGCGACCAGTAAGGGCGGAGCGTCACTTCTTTTTGAGTAATCGTTATAGCATGCGCTGCAGGAAGACAGAGGACATTTCTGTACGAGGTGACAGTGCGATCATCACAACTTTCGGTTAGATAGCACGCCACTATTGCCTCGTTGAGCTCACGGGGCACCTCCGGCAGGCAAAAGAGCGCTTTGATCTCCGAGGCGAAGGTGAAGAGTTCATCCGAACAACAGTAGTAGAAGGGCTTGACGCCCATGTGGTCACGGGCACAGAACAGGTGCTGTTTTTCATCATCCCAAATGGCGAAGGCGAAGTCGCCGATGAGGTGCTCGGCGCATGACTCGCCCCAGCGCTCGTAGGCATGGAGGATGAGGGCGCTGTCGGCAAGCCGTTCGGGCGGGGTGGTGATGTTGAGCGTTGTGATGAGCTCGTCGCGGTTGTCGATACGGGCGTCGGCGGTGAGGGCGCGGTGGCCATCATCACTGACTAAGGGGAGGTGTTCGTGGAGGGACTCGGGGGTGGTCCAGAGCATGCGATGGCCGAGGCCGATCGGTCCGGAGTGCCAGGTGTCCCAGCCGTCAGGGCCGCGGTGGGCGAGGCGCGCAGTCATGCGACTGACGTCAGTTAGATCAACGGTTTTTCCATCGACGTGATAAATACCAACGATGCCACTCATCTCTGACCTCTGACGAACGCTGTCATCTTGCAGCAGAAGGTGCCTTTTAGCATAACGTCAAATCGCCATCGCTCCACTGGCGAAAACATAAGAAACCGACGAACCTCATGCATCATCGACGATGTTCAGGAGATCGTGCTCAGCAAGCTCTGTAAGGAGTGTGAAAAGGTCACGCTCGCAGCGATCCGCGTCGACGTCATACTCATCAAGGAGGGCGTCGCGCACCGCACGCACCGTGTGGGGGATTTCGATGAGGTCCCAGATTCGGGCGCCGACCTTATCGAGGCCATAGTAGACGCCATCGGTGAGGTTGAGGATCGCGGCCTCTCCGCCGAGATCGGCGGAGGCTTGTCCGGCAGAACGGACGACGATGGTATCGAGTGAGATGTGTGCTTCGACGACCATGCTTATCTTTCTCGTCGCTTCAGGGATATAGGTAGCGATTGTTCGTTATTTGCTGGTTGCCTCCGGGCACGCTCCAGCGATCGTTGCCTATGGTTTTGCCTGCACAGATGGCACTCTCTTCTTCAACAACTCGTGCAGTTTTTCAGCGCCCACGATCTCTTTCTGGTCCAGATCCCATCCAGCGGGAAACAACACGAATGGCTTGCACTGGGTTCCGCCCAAGCCTCCGTGACTCCCGACCAGCTCCTCGAATGCGGCGACCTCATCTCTCTGCGGGTCATACGCACTGTTGACCAAAATGTCCGGGACGTAACGAAAACCATCGGTGCGCTTTAAGTGGTCGGCAGCGCGCAGGCCGAAATTGGCTAGTGGGTTCTCTCCCTCATAACGTTCATCGCGCAAATAATATGTGCCTTTGGCGCCGATGGCGATGGGTCCGTGGACGTGCGATCGCACCATGACGAAGCCTATCCACTCCTGGCTGACCAGTCCTGGAACTAGAAGGGGAAATGCGTCGCTAATCTGTTCATAGCTCATACGTTCCTGCCATTCCGTAAAGTATATGAGGCCCAAGTTGCCCGACGCTAATACGATAACCTGCGCCTCTTTGGCAGACGTTTTTTGGCTTCGCGGTTTGCGCTCAACCTTTTCAACGACCGGTTTGACTTTTTGAACCACGTACTGTTCTCGTCGAACAATCGGATCAGCAACGGCTTGGCCAAAGTGGTCTTGATTTGAGTCAAGAGCACTGAATACTTTGACGTCCTCACCAATAAGTGTCGTCACAAGGCTTTCGAGGTTGAAGCCACACCGCTGCTTGAAGGTCGCTCCGTTCGCCTGTCCGTGGTCAGAGAGCACAACCAATTGATAAGGGCGCGGAGCATAGCTTGTTGCCTGTTCAAGCCGGTGAAGCTGCTTGTCTAACTGCTTGAGCGCGCGCAACGAGGCGCTGTCAGCGATGCCATTGTGATGGGCTATTTCGTCGTACGCTACATAGGTCGCATAAACTACGTCGACGCGCCCCACAATAATGTCGCCTACTATCGAATCAGTGGTAATCTCGCGCAGAAAAACGTTGGCACCGGCGCGAACCAGATAGTAAATGAACACCCCCTTGCGCAAGCGCGGTTTGACGTTTAAGACTATTTGTCGCAAGCGACCGAAGAACTCTTCAATAACGTCCCAAATAAAAAGCGCGATAATGCGCGGAAAGTTTGAAGGATTCGAGTAGAAATAATACCACGATTTCGTATAGAAGCGCTTCATATCCTTGAGCCGGCTATAGGTGAAAATGCTATCCTCTGCGTCTCCGGAAAAGAGGTTTGAGCGACTCGCGCCGTTGATCGCCAAAAGTCCCTGCCCATTCGAGATGCGCGCTTCGATCTCAGGCGCGTCAGACAGGCCCGTGGAGACCATGATCTTGTTATTGTGTTCTTTCTCCACCCAGCGAAACGCGGGAAGATCTTTGTTTTTCCCGTGTAAGATGCCTGCTTGGCTTGCGCCGGTCTGACTCGATAAGTCGGTCTCCCACGAGGTAATCTTATGGCTTCCTCTTTCCAGCCAGCTGGCAAGCGTCGGCATGTACCCCTCAGCGACGGCTTCGCGCAGCACTGATTCTGCAAGGCCGTCGATCTCTACGAAGATTGTCCCTGCTGTGTCTGTCTGAATCGCGTCCCTCGCGTTTTTGACCTTTCCTCTCAAGATGTTGCGGTAGTACCACGCGTCATCATCGCTCGTTAGGAAGCTCGCGAGAACGACATTTATTGCTGCCAAACCGATCGGCGTCAAAATGAGCGCTCCCACTCCTTCAACAGTTACGCCAGAGACGAACATACTCGTGAGCCATATCAATAACGCGTTTAGCAGCAGCGCCCCTACGCCGAATGTGTACGCAAGGAACGGAAGCGTGAACCGGGAGAGAATTGGCCATAGGATCGCATTAGCAATGCCTAGCGCTGCCACGAAGATCAGTGCAGTAGCAAAACTGTTTACGCTGAGTCCGGGGATCAAGTATATGAGGAAGAGGAGACCAACGGCCTCGCCGACCCAAATCACCAACGTTCGATAGATATAGCGCAAATAGGGCCGTGGCTTGCTGTCCACTATGAACTCTCCTTGCTCTCTAAGGTAAAAACTGTGATCTCCGGCGGGCAATTAATCCGTATCCAGAACACGTTGGTTCCAAGGCCGCGACTCGTGTAGTGGACCATTTCGCCGATTCGATACCGACCAAGCGGGTATTTCTTAGCGTGCGAGCCGCGGACAAGCGTCCCGATGCCGGGGAATATCAGCTGGCCCCCGTGAGAATGTCCTGAAATCTGAAGGCTAAATCGTCCCGTCGTAGCGCTCACGTCAGCAAAGTCTGGCTCGTGGGCCAAGAGGATTGCTGGGCCTGACGGTGGAATCTTGGCGAGCACGATGTCCAAGCGATGCTTGTGGAGGGAAACGCTATCAACGCCGGCGATGTGTACCGCTGCACTTCCTCGATATAAAGTGTGAACGTCGTTGCTTAGATCGATAATGCCGCTAAGTCGCAGTATCTCTCGAACGGTTGCTTCGCCGACCCAATGGTCGTGATTCCCGAGAACCGCGACGCTCACGTCCTTTGGGCTGAGTTTATTCAGTGCTGCAACCATCTCCGCGGAAAGCCGATCAACCTCGTAAGAGAAGAGATCACCAATAATGGCGACCAAGTCAGGTTGCTGCTGGTTGATCAGGCCAATAACTCCGTCCAAACGTTTTGGGGTGAGCCATTGGCCTAAATGAATATCTGCGATACTCGCGATCTTGTAGCCATGAAACGCGGCATTCAAGTCGGGAATGGTCACGGACACCTGCTCGATCTGAAAAGCGCTAGGGTCGAACTGGTCGCTTCCAACTTTCTCTGACAACGTCGCCATTGCCAATTGCAGGTTCCGCCTGAAAACGCGATGGCGTATATGGCGCGGCTTCTTCATCTCCCTCTCCTCTCGACTCGTCGTGTGTCGACGACGACCTCTAAAAACTTATAGAGTCTCATGGGATAAGGGTATTTTAAGGTTTTTTTGGTGCTTGGGCGTTCGCACAAACGGGTATGGTTGGGTACAAAGAAGAAATGAGACGACTCGGTAGATTGCGTCCAACCTCGCGGTTTTCATATTGCCAGAGATTGTTTTTGGATCCGCCGCGTTCTCTACACGCTGAAGTTGAAAACCCGTGAGACGTGGGACGCGCCTCGTGTGTTATCTCAATCCCCTCTTGAGCCAGTATCCAAATAGAAACCCTTGTCGAAAGCTCTCCCCGTTTAAAGCAAAGCTGAAAACAGGCGTGAGACCGACTCCTTTAGTTTGATAGTTACGGAACGGTTCACATAACGTTCAGGGGTAAGCTCTTTAGAAACTATGAGGTCATTTAAGAACGCCTCTTTTAAGCATCGCGCAACGGTAGTATCATAAATTATTGCATTCGTCTCAAAGTTGAGACCGAAGCTCCGCAAATCCCAGTTTGCACTCCCAACTGATGAGGCCACCTCGTCAACCACGATCGTCTTTGCGTGAAGGAACCCGTTTTCGTAGGTGTACGCCCGAACGCCCGAGTCGAGCAGCTGTCCAAGGAAGGAAAGCCCCGCCCAATAGACGAAGGGATGATCCGGTCGGTTTGGAATTAAGATCCGAACGTCAAGCCCGGACAATGCTGCAATCCGGAGCGCCTCACTTATGCTGTCATCAGGGATGAAGTAGGGCGTCTGGAGATAAATTGTCTCGGTAGCAGAATTGATCATCTTCAAGTAGGCCTCTTTAATCGGATTCCAATAAGTGTCTGGCCCCCCTGAGACTATCTGCACGCTCACTCCGGGGGAGGGGGCGATATCAGGGAAAAAGCGGTGCTCGTACTCCAGTCGCTTTCCTTTTGCCGCGTAGTTCCAGTCAAAGAAGAACCGGAGTTGGCACGGCAAGACCGCCGTGCCTTCGATCTTTACCGCGGCGTCGCGCCAATATCCCCATTTCTTAACTTTGCCTAGATACTCGTCGCCGATGTTGAATCCTCCGATGAAGCCCGTCTTCCCGTCAAAGACGGCAATTTTTCGGTGATTCCTGAAATTGGACCGAAGATTCAGGAAGCGAAGCCGCGAAGGGAAAAAGAACGCCACCTGGCCCCCCGCAGTCATCAAATCATCAAAAAAATCTCGAGGCAGATGTGCACAGCCAAGCCCGTCGCACAGGAGCCGGACTTCAACTCCCGCTCGCGCACGTTCCGTAAGCACTTGTCGTATCTCGTGGCTGAGCTCATCATTCCTCCATATATAGTACTCGAGATGGATGTGATCGTGTGCTGCTTTGATAGCCGTAATAAGATCTGCAAATTTTTCAGTGCCGTCTGTGTATACCTTAATCTTGTTGTTCGTCGTAAGTACTGACCCGTTGTTTTCAATTAGCATCAGAATCATACGGCGGAATACACCCGAAAGATGATCCAAGGCAGGGACCTCGTGAGCCTTCAATTCGCTTTTCTGTAATTCGATGATATCTCGCAAGGTTTTGTCCGCGTCTTGCTTCACCTGGAACATCTTTTTCTTGCGATAGTTCTGGCCCAGGAAGACATATAGGACAAACCCGACCACCGGAAAAAAGAAGAGCGCCATTAGCCATGCCCACACAGCGGCTGGATTTTTCCTCTCAAGAAAAACGACCGTAATGGCGAAAAGAAGGTCCGAAACGAGAATGGCGATAAGCACGAGATCAATAATGGTCATTTTTTTCTCTAGGAAGGTTCTCGGAAAGGGTTCTTAAAGAGTATATCGTGTGGTAGGTGATGGGAACTCGAGCCGCTTGTCAGCGCCGTTTTGTCTCAGTTTTTTTTGATCACGCATGTAGCTTTTTGAGAAGCCACGCCATATTCTTACCCAGCGTGGTCATCGTCTCCATACCCTCGGCATCATTTTCAACTTCACCAATAGTACGACCTATACCGATGTTCCAGTAGCTCGAACCGGGAACGATCATTTGACCAATGAAGAAGAAGTGGTTGATCGAGTCAAAGGTGTGAATGGCGCCAGCACGTCGCATCGTTACGACTGCCGCTCCGACTTTGCGCTGAAACATATCGCCATTTGCGCGAGCTACCATGCCAGCGCGGTCAATAAGCGCTTTGAGTTCGGGTGTGAGGTCGGCGAAGTACGTCGGCGAACCTAGGATGATCCCATCTGCTTCCAGCATCTTGGCGATGTACTCGTTGACTGCATCATCATTAGCATTATCATTAATTACACAGCGCTGATCGTGTGTCTCGAAACACTCTGAACAAGCGATGCAGCCCCGAACCTGCGTTCCCGCGAGCTGAATCAGCTCGGTCTCTATACCCTCTTTTTCGAGT
>Ga0209777_10008363_pt1 | contig 11330 bp, 6 predicted proteins | sample FrelakmetHBP12HB_FD_187147 | JGI IMG/M metagenome (GOLD analysis project Ga0209777, IMG submission 187147) | Freshwater lake sediment microbial communities from the University of Notre Dame, USA, for methane emissions studies -HBP12 HB (SPAdes)... | ecosystem: Environmental > Aquatic >...
TATCACCGTCTAGAATCTATGGTACTTGGGCAACGCAGACGGATTGCCAAGTAGTTGCGTATAATACCGCTCCTGAATATCGTACATCACAAGCTGCGGGCAACCTTCCCCTAACTGATCCTGGCGCTGGTCGGTTTGGTATTCGTAAAGCAATTGCTGACTTGATTGATGGTGAAATTCATGACTGTTTGGAAACCGATACCCTAAGAACATGGCATCCAGATACCTGGAGTTGGCTAACCTTGAGTGGCTCTGGCTCGCTTCCCGATGCAACTGCCGCTTCTGGTGGTGCCATTAAAGGTAAAGTTACTTTTGATAGTGATCTAGGTTTAGATGTTGCCAGTGGTGTCGCTCGCGTTAAGAAAGACAATACGACGATTGACTTCAATGGCTCAGGTCAGTTGGAAGTTAAGGGACTTGGCGTTGGCACATCCCAATTAGCAGCTACTAGCGTAACTGCCGCTAAATTAGGATCAGATGTTGCTGGCGTTGGTTTGACTGGTGGTAATGGCTCTGCCCTAGCTGTTCAAAATAATGGCGGCACGATTGCCGTAGGCGTTTCTGGTATTAAAGTACCTACCAGCGGAATCACTGATAATGAATTGGCAAGCAATTCAGTTACCAATGCAAAAATTGCTGCCGATGCTGTTACCGCTGATAAGATCCGACTTGGCAATGCAACGTATCTGCGTGCCCGCAATGCAGCTAACAATGCTGATGTAAACATCTTGGAAGTTGACGGTAGTAATAATGTTGTGTTTGCTTCGATTCCTTATACTCCCGCTGCTGCTCCCGATCAAAATTATGAAGTCGCCAACAAAAAGTATGTTGATGATCAGATTCAGGCGTATTCCCCTGAAACCCTCGATTTTACTGCAGTTGCTGGTGAAGTGATGGCAGCTAACGTAACTTATGTTGTTCGTTGGGCATTAACTGGAGAAACCGCAGGTCGAGTTTACATTGCAACTAGTGATCATGTAGCATCTCCTTTTGCATTCTTTGCAATTGGTGTTGTACAATCGTTAGTTCCAGTTGCTGAAGGTGATACGGTAGCCGTTATTAAATTTGCAAAGAAGTTATCGCTGATGTCGGCAGATAACAATTTTGCTACCTCTGCAGATAACGGTCTTCCACTCTTTTTGAACTTAGACGGTGAATTTTCTCGATCAGCTACTGCTGGTATTACCGCTGGTGCTGCCTATGGTTTAAATATCATCGGTGTCCAGACATCGCGTAGTGCCACAGTGACTTCTTCGACTTTCTCCGTAGATTGCTCGCTTAATGGTGTCTCTGTAGATTTGGCGTAATTTTTTACTTCTTTTTCTTCTAGGTAAGTCCTGTTATACGTAATGACAGGACTTACCCTTACAAAAAAATAGATAAAGTGCTTAGAGGTTACAATGACAAATACATCCGCAGGTTTTGGACGAAAAGTTATTAGTGGGATTCCCACTACTACACTTGAATTTATAGTGTACACAGAAACAGTTTCGGGAAGCACTAAAACTGACTTTATTACTTCAGGCGGTGGTGCTACATTCACTGCAACATCTCCTATTGAAGTTTCCATTGATGGTCGCGAACAGCCATTAGAGGGAACACATTGGACAAGAACAGTAGGAACGCAAACAATTAGCATGTCTGGCGCAGTGCAAATTGGCAGTATATTTAAAGCAAAAATTTATTAGATCACTAGAGATTGATTATGTTATTTGACCCTGTTTGTTACTCAGTTAATTCAACCGCAATGGGAGATGTTTTAGCTGCTGTTCCCGTTGTTAAGTATGCTATTGATACATACCATAAAGAATGTGATTACAGAATTGTCGCATCAAAGCATTTTCGAGAATTTTTTTATTTTGTTCCTGATGGCAAATTTTTAGTCATGGAAGATGATACTTGGAAGTTTGATAAAAAATATTCTATTAGGCGATTAAATGATATGGAGCCAAAAGGCGGTAATCTTTGCCGATTAACTCCAGCAAGAATGTCACTTTCTCACTATGCTTCTATTGGTCTTTTAGGAACTATTTTATCACCTGAAACCTATAATTATATGGCTTTACCAAGAGTAAGTGTAAATAAGTTTAGTATTGATTTCAGTAAAGCAGTTATCCTTGTGGTTTCCTATCGGGATGTTAATCGCTCTATTCCTAGTGAAGAATTACTGAAGATTGCTACCTTTGTTAAATCGCGAGATCTCATTCCTGTTTATGTGGGAAGAACGGTGGATGGTGCATGGCGGGAACGCGCTCCTGTCTCCCCATTTACTCCACCAAAGTTTGGTATTGATCTGCGTAATCAAACAAGCATTTTGGAACTGGCTTCGATTATGGATAAGTCACTTGCGGTTTGTGGTGTGGATAGTGGTCCTATGCATTTAGCAGGAACAACAAGTGTTCCGATTATATCTGGATATACCAATGTAGCTTGGCAGCATCGTATACCGAAACGTAGCGTAGGGAAAACGATTGTGATTGAGCCTGATCCTATGGATTGTCGGTACTGCTCATCAGTATGGGCGAAAGATTTTTATAATTTTTTAAATTGTTTTTATGGACATAATAATTGCGTTAAAACGTTACGCGCTGAAAAATACATTGATGCTTTAACTTCAATTCTCGAAGGCAAGTGATGATCATTGCAGATCCTGTTTGCTACAGCTTAAATAGCATATCAATGGGGGATGTCATTGCGGCTGCTCCTGTGATTAAATATGCCATGAATACCTTTCATACAAATACTGATTATAAAGTTTTAGTTCGACCGTATTACTGGGATATTTTTAAATCGTTTGTTCCTGAAGATAAGTTGGGAGATCAAAGTCAGCCATTTACTTGTCATCCACCTTGGCAGATTAGATATTTAAATACACCAAGAAGTATCAATGCTCGAACAACATCTATGCATATGCATCTTTCAACTTTTGCATCAATTCAGCTTTTAAACAGAATCATTCCAGAAACAGAGCTTGCTTACTTACCTATGCCAAAAGTGGATGTAGAGCATTTTAACATAGATTTCTCAAAAGCTGTTCTTATTGTGGTAACCTATCGAGATGATGTAAGAAGAATTCCTTTTTCTACGGTAGCTGGCATAGCTGAATGGGTTATGAGTAAAGGATTAATTCCTGTTTACATAGGCTGTGTAGATTCATCAGATATATGGAAAGATTCTCCATTCAAGCTGGCTTTTGATGCTCTCCCCTTCGGGGGAATTAGTCTGCTCAATAAAACATCAATCTTAGAGTTAGCCAGCATCATGTCCCTTTCTCGTGCTGTAGTTGGCTTAGATAGTGGTCCTATCCACGTAGCAGGAACAACATCTGTTCCAATTGTTTGTGGTTTTACAAATGTTGCACCAGAACATCGTTTTCCCATGCGACCTAAAGGCATTTTTATTCCAGTGACTCCAAGTTTGCCATGTAGTCATTGTCAAAGTCGTTGGTGTTTAAATTATTATGATTTTGGTTTTTGTTATTTCAAACATACCGAATGTGTGAAGCAGATGACAGCAGATAAATTCATTACGGCACTTGATCACATATTTCAGTTCGGTGTTTAAAAAAGATCACATTATAGAGGATACAAATATGACTCTAGCACACGGATTTACTAATGAATTAAAAATGCTAACAAAAAACGATACGCTAGGCGCAGTTGCTGGCGAGTTGTTAAATGTCACATTAGATCGGATTGGATCGTCAGTTAATACTCCGATGTATTTAAGTGCCAGTTTCCCCACTCCTAATTCCCTTCTTAATATCGGTCCATCATTAGTTGAATCTGGGGATGGTGCAGGGAAAAGTATATCTCCCATCGGATCTGTTATTCCCAACACTGTCCTTACCACAATAAATTTTCATACCGGAGTGGTTACTGGACAAACAGTGAAAGTGGACGGTGGAACTTTTGCACTACCTACTGGCACATTTGGTATGTATACACGCTATGCTTTAGTCTTACATGATGATGGTTCTATTGATTCAACATTTTCTGCTGAATCAGCTACGATTGGTGGTCTTACTAATGCAGGCTCCCTTCTTGCGGGGCTTGCTATTGGAGTATCTGTAATACCAATTGGTTGGGTAGATCTTGAATGTGATGGTTCAGGCATATATAGAACCGCAGGATCATTGTCATCGATCATTGAAAATAATGTAGGGCTTGAATCTAGAATTGTTCGTTCTGGTCTTCTTGAGGATAGTGGAAGTGGTTTTGGTATTGTTCGTGTTCCTGGCAAAATAATTTTAAGCAGCGGTGGAGCGCCGACAGATTTTAATTTATCTGTGAATGGAACTATACTTACGGTACAGGCTGGATTTGTGCGCTTAGGAGATGGCAGTGAGCTTCAGGCAGTATCTAATATTGAATTCACATTAACTGGTGTTCGAGAAGTCACTGCTGTAACTGCGTATCAAGGATATAGCTATGATGTCGTTGGCGCGGGTTGCTATATACAATTTTATGATGGATTAGGAGCCGGACATTATTTTTGGTTTAAGGGGACTGATAGTGCCCACCCCCAAACCGATCCAGCACAAGTAGGAACAGGACATGAAGTAGATATTTTAGTTGGTGCAGAGGAGTCTGGAAATATTACTGTTGTTGATTATACGAAACTAAGTGGTGCATCTATTTATTTTTATAATCCCTTAGATCCTAATCCCGCAACTAGTTATGTCACATTAACGGAAGGTGTTGATTGGTTTGCATCGTCTAGTAATAATGCTACTGCCGCTAGTATTGCTTCTGCTATACAAAACTCCGCATCAATAAATAGTTATCTTACTGCATCTTCTTTTAGTGCTATCGTTACTGTTATTCGCACTATTCCAGGCGATATAGGAACCCAAGTCTCATCTAGTGATGGTACTAATCTGCCTTGTCCTGGTCCCCTCTCTGGTGGTGTTGTTTGCGATTCAGCCCATAGCATTGCTATAACCCTTGCTTCCTCTATTGCTGCTGTATCCAGTAGCTTTATTGCCCCTGTTCCTTATGACACCATAATAACTGTAACTAATGTAGTTGGCGGTCTAACAACGGATACAACAAGCAATGGTGTTTCTTTTACAGTGAGTACAGAAGGAGCAGATTACGCAAATGACAATTATTACCTTTATGTTGATTTAACAACATTAGGAGAAGCAATATTAGTCAATGGACGGAGAGTTTATCCTGTAACTTCTGCCAATCTTATGCTCTCTTCGCTTTCTCCTGAATTTGGCGTTATAAATGCTTATAACTATCCTACACAGATGTTTGCATTAGGATCAGTACAAAAAACCGGAGGAATTTGGGAAAATGCTCAAACGATAGCACTTAAAGAATGGGCTGAGAGATTAAATATTGAAAATATTAATCCTTTAGATTGTGCTACTTATGTTGATACAGAATATGGTACAAATGGAATTACCCTTGGTAGTGATAGTTGGGCAGACGGAAGAGTTTTAAAATGCGCATCGAGGCTACAAGCTACCGCTTCGGGAATATTATCGGAAGCTACTTTATATTTATTTCAAGTTGCTGCTAATTCGGCTATTTTTAGCGTATGTGCAGATGATAGTTCTGAAGGGGGGATACCAGGAACACTATTAGCAACATCAGGTCCAATTACCCTACCAACTAGCACTACTATTATATCCCAAACTTTTTCACTTGATGTAGGGGTAACCATTGTAGCAGGAACGTATTATTGGCTTGTTCTAGAAGTCCCTGATGATGGTTATTCTACACTCACTCTAAGCACGATGACATTACCAACAGGTGGGTGGTCACAATACAATTATTATGAGTCTTCAGGTGGACAATGGAGTTATATATCAGGTATCAGTCCCTATTATGGCTTTGCTCCTGTTTTGGGAACAGATACGATTGGTTTTCCTTTATATAACAATTACAACAAAATAGTAGTAACAGATTCTACAGGGCAAATCCCCTTCTCTCTTCTTTTTCCTATTCAAGATATGTTGTATCTTGAACAAACTGCGAGAATGAATGCAGATTGTACTCTGCAGAGCAATATCGATGCAGTATCAGCAAATGTATATAAAGGAGACGCCTCTCTTACTGGACCAATCGTTGGTGACGTGATTGTCCAAAGCGGCAACCTTACTATTACAGGACCCTGCACGATTGCTGGAAATTGTACGGTAATTGGCGGCAACCTTTTGCTTACAATCGCATCGGGATCTCCGTTTACGGTTCGAGGAGATCTCTTCGTTGAAGGGATGATCAACGGGACCATTGGAGATATCTTTACGGTTGAGGGCAACATTCATTTATGTGGGATAGGATCAACTACAACCGCAATGATTTCAGATTTATCTACAATGATATCTTTCAACGGGACATCAACGCAGATAATTCTTGGAGAATTTGGAATTTGGCCAAACGCTGATATCACAGAGATTAATGTATTTACAGGTAACGGGCATCTTATCACCCCATTAAATACTTATACTGGCACCTATAGTGGGGGAGCCGGGGGAACCTTTACTCTTGATCCGAGTTGGGGAGATCTGTCTTCGATTATCCCGACATGGAATCGCTTTCATGGTCCGATATCAAACCAAGTGATCATGTATAATGCCGACGTACCAGCATCTTGTATTCTAGTTCCTACCAGTAATAATGCGCAGCTTATCTGTGGTGGAACATTCATATCTGCATACGGTCTTGTTGGTAAAAATACTGGCGCTGATAGCGCGCACTCATTCAATGGTCTTACAATTAATGTCGCTGGAGATTTTATCGCTAGCGAATCTGCGAATGCTATTTATAACATCCCGGACGAAAATGCCTCGACAATAAATACTGTCGATGTTAGCGGCTCGGGAAATGGTTATCCATATAACAATTCTTATTCCCGAACCTTGGCCGGAACGGTAACCGTTGGTGGAGATTTCATTGGTTGCGCTAGGTTTGTGGCTTTAGGGGGCACCTCGGGGTCATCCATCGGGAACGGTGGAACTTTAAAGGTTCAAGGTAATTACACCGGCATATATGATGACAACACCGAAAGTTATTTTTCAGGCATAGATGTAAGCGGATATCAGGGGAGTATTTATATTGGCGGAAACGCGGTTGGCTGGATAATATCTAGAGGAGCTAATAGCTCTAATATTACTATTGGTGGAAATTTATCGTTATGTATACGATGGGATTCTTCTGGTTATGTTCCGGTAGATTATTATACCTCTAATTTTACTGATATTATGTCGGTTGTTGGGTCAGGGTCATATAATAATGTCACCGTTCACGGAGTGGTAACTTTTACTCCTCCGGCTATGAATGTCATTGACACACTAACCATTACAGCAAGTGGTGGACAATATAGTCGTCTCAACCTTTTGGGAGGAATAGTATCCAACGAATATTATGATATTTCCATAGACGCAAGTGGACTTCCTCTATTGACTAATGGCGGAACAGGCACGCGTGGAGGAAATATCACAATTCAAGGTCCAATCTATGCACCAATAACCTCAATAACCGCCTTAGGTGGGAGCGCCCTCGACGGCGTAGTTGGAAGTGGAAATGGTGGTGCTGGAGGCGGTATTGCATTAGGCGGTTGCACGATGCGCGAAATTGTAATTGATGTTAGCGGCGGCTCGGGGAATGGTTCGGGATATTCTTCGGGGGCTGGTGGCTTTGTGGATGCATTTGGAACTATTTATGCTGATATAACCGCATCAGCGGGAGGGGTATTCAATTCCGCGACTCAAGGACTTGCAGGAACTATTGTTCTCGGAGGAAACTGCATCCTGCAAGACGTTGTTCAATTAGGGGCAGCTTCTTCAACTCAATATCTTGCACTATTAGGTACTGTTAGCATACAAAACCTAAATTTATCGCCAACAGGAGTTATTGTTGCCAATGCCAATACCGAAGTGGTTAATGGCTTATTCCTTGAAACAGTAACATCAGCGCCAGCAACCTTTCATCAGTCTTCGACAGCGATTGCAGCTAATAGTGCATACTGGACGTCTAATGTAAATGCTACTGGGTCTGGTTGGACCACCCTGGGAAGAGATAATGCTGAAACAACTGCGAGAATCAATGCTGATATAACTCTACAAAACAATATCAATACTGAAGTTACTGCGAGAACTAATGCAGATAATTCAGAAGCTACTACAAGGGCTAATGCCGATACCACTTTGCAGGCTAATATCAACACTGAAATTACTGCAAGATCTAGTGCAGATAACTCAGAAATTACTGCGAGAGCAAATGCTGATATAACTTTGCAAAACAACATCAATACTGAAATCACTGCGCGAACTAATGCAGATAATGCAGAGATTACTACGAGAGCTAATGCAGATACCACTTTGCAAAGTAACATCAATGCTGAAATTACTGCTAGAACGCGTGGCGATTCCACACTTCAAGCAGCAATTAATGCCATTACTCCTGGATTAATAATAACCCCAGTAACCGCCGCTGCGATCTCAGGAACCACGCTTTCAAATAATCGTCACTACCTCATTGATATGAATGCTGCGTCAGGCAACATCAGTGTTAACCTTCCTGCGGTATCTTCTGGCTTAGTAATGTGGCTAACTGTAGTCAGAAATAAAACAAATAATTATCGGGTAACTGTTATTCCCAACGGTGCGGATCTGATATACTATAATGGCGCATCTTATACTGCCATGACCATGTACTTTCTAGAAAGCTGGGCGCAGTTTATGAGTGATGGTACTCGGTGGTATGTCGATGATCCATCAGATGGCGGCACAATAGGAACTGCGCCACTTGGGATTATTTCCAATATCATCGCATCACCATCAACGGCAGATCCTGATTGGGGTAGTTCTAATGCTACCGTAACAACCACAACAACATCTGGGCAGTTACCCTTAGAGGGAATTATCAATAGTGCCATTGCCATTACCTCACCAACGCTCGGTGGTTATGGTAGAATTCGATGGACAGTTCCTACTGCTTTGAAGGCACGAAGATTTATTGTAGAATGGCAACAGATTGCAAGTAGCTTACTTTCTGGTGACTTTCGTGTTGAAATATACACAAATACAGCATCCGATTATAGTGGGACATCTACAAAATTACCTTTGACCACAGATGTGAGTAGTACGTCTGGAATACCCAATATTAATGGGCGCTATCATACATGGTTTACCACTGATGCTTCCCTTTCCTACTACGAGATGCGGATTGTTAGAACAGCAGGAACTTCCGCAACTATCTATCTTACTAACGTACTTGCATCTCCGATTTTAGAAGAAGAAATACATGGAATTGTCTTTGTAAATGCTGCAGGAACAACTGCTAAGGTTGGCGATACCATTGGCGCAGATTCAACTAGTGGAGCATTTACTATTACTGCACCAGCAAATCCAATACCAGGAAATCGATTTAGAGTTATAGATGTTGGCGGTGTTGCAAATACTAATAATATCACAATAGGACGTAATGGCTCCAATATCGCAAGTTTAGCTGTGGATATGGATATAGATATAAATTGGTTGGATGTTACATTGACATATTATAATGCAACCGTAGGTTGGGCACCTTCACGATGAGGAAACAACAACAATGACGACTTCAAGTGCGTTATGGCCAACAGGTGGTGGTGGCGGTGGACTGACAGTTACTCCAGTCACTGCCGCAGCTATTTCAGGGCAGACATTAACAAATAATTTACATTATGTGATTGATATGTCAGCCGCAGTAGGAAATATTAGTGTTAACCTTCCTGCGGTAACATCTGGGTATTGTATTTGGCTTTCCGTGGTAAAAAATAAGACAAATGGCTATCGAGTAACAATCAATCCTAATGGCGTAGATGTTATGTACTATAATGGCGCGTCCTATGCCAATGTCACGCTGTACTTGCTAGAAAGCTGGCTGCAGCTTATGGGTGGAACAGGGCAGTGGTTCATTGATGATCCATCTGATGGTGGAACGTCAGGATCTGCACCTTTAAGCATCGCATCTTCGATCACAGCATCACCATCAACTGCGGATCCTTCTTGGAGTGGTGTTAGTGCAACAGTATCAACTACCACAACGTCAGGGCAATTACCTCTAGAAGGTATAATCAATAGTGCAATTGCCATTACATCTTCCGTTCTAGGTGGTTACGGTAGAATTCGTTGGACAATTCCTTCCGCGCTTAAAGGACGAAGATATCGTGTCAATTGGCATCAGATTGCAAGCAGTTTACTTTCTGGTGATTTTAAAATTGAAGTCTATACCAATACTGCAAGCAACTACAGTGGGACATATACTAAGTTAACGTTGACTACAGATGTTGGCGGAGTTTCTAGTCTTCCTAACATCGATAATTATTATTCTACTTGGTTTACTACAGATCCATCTCTTTCTTACTATGAGATGAGAATTGTTAGGACGGTAGCATCGTCTGCCACCATTTATCTTGCTAACGTTATTGTTGCCCCGATAGTTGAAGTCGGAGCCGAAGAAGGTATGACAATTGTTACATCTGCAATGACAGCTAGCATAGGTGACACATTAGGAGTGGATTCAACTGGTGGTGCATTCATAATCAATGCACCAGCTAATCCCATGCCTGGGGATCGCTTTCGCGTTATTGACATAGGTGGTGTTGCAAATACAAATAATATCTCAATAGCAGGAAATGGTGCAAACATTGCTGGTCTTGCAACAAACTTGGATATCGACATAAACTGGTTGGACACTACACTGACATATTATAATGCAACTGTAGGATGGTCACCATCCAGATAACAGGAGAGAAAATATGGGAACAAAGACTACGACATTATTTGGTGCCAGTGCTGTTTGGGTTACTAAAACCGCTAACTATATTGCCTTTGCAGGAGATTTAATTGCTGCTAATACATCAGGAGGATCCTTTACTATTACTCTCCCCGCCACCCCTACAGTCGGTAACGCAGTCACTATATTAGATGGGGGTGGAAGATTTGCTGTTAATAATTTAACTATTGCTAACAATGGTAATTCGATTCAAGGTAATTTGGATACCTTAATTTTAGATTGCAATAATACGGAAGTAATTTTAGTTTACACAGGAGCAACTCGCGGTTGGGCAGTGGTATCAACTCAAATTTAGTCCTAGTAGGATTGTTGTCAACTACCTCCGGCTAAAGCCGGAGGCTTGAAGTAGTCAAAAGCTTCTTCAGGTTTTGATCTGATTAGATCAGAGTGAGTTGATTAGAGGACTTACAAGAAGGAGGTTAAAAATGTAAGTAGCAGGTATATCTTCAAGTAACATCGTTAGAATACTTCCCTAGTTCTAAAGTGTTGAAGATGCCAATCTCGGAGGGATTATAAAATTATACTCAGTAATTTTATAAG
>Ga0209777_10008364_pt1 | contig 11329 bp, 12 predicted proteins | sample FrelakmetHBP12HB_FD_187147 | JGI IMG/M metagenome (GOLD analysis project Ga0209777, IMG submission 187147) | Freshwater lake sediment microbial communities from the University of Notre Dame, USA, for methane emissions studies -HBP12 HB (SPAdes)... | ecosystem: Environmental > Aquatic >...
GTCCAGAGACCATGTAGTTGATTTCTTCTGCCATATCGCAAGCATGATCCCCGCAACGTTCAAGATACCGTGCTACAAGAATGTAGTGGGTACAAATCGTGATGTTTTTTGGATCTTCTATCATATAAGAGATGCATTCTCGGAAAATGGAGTATCGAAGCGCGTCTACATCATTGTCACGCTGCGTAAAATCTTTAATAAGGTCTAAATTTCCTGTAGAAAACGCGGTGAGCGCATCATTGATCATTTTACAGACGATTTCATTCATATGGGGAATGCTAATAATCTTCTTAATATGAGGACCAGGAGAGATTTCTTTTGCAACATTTGCGATATCTTTTCCGTATCTTCCTATTCGATGCAGTGATATGATCATCTTTAAACAACAAGCAATCGTCCGCATGTCAATAGCCATAGGTTGATAAAGAGCGATGAGTTGTAATGCTTCTTCTTCAAGGTCAACATTCATTTTTGCTAGTTTTTTTTTCTTGGAGTTTACTTCTTCTGCTTTTTTAACATCTAGGTTTTTTAATGCTTCAACAGCATCACACATCATCGATGTGGCAAGGTCACCCATTTTTAAGACATCTTTTTTGAGCTCTTCTAATTCTTTATGGAATTTTTGCACCATATTTCTACCTCTCTATCCAAACCGTCCCGTGATATAATTTTCAGTGAGGACTTCTTCGGGATTTTCAAATATTTGTGTTGTTTCCCCGAATTCGATAAGTTTGCCAAGGTACATGTATGCTGCGTAGTCGCTTACTCGTGCAGCTTGTTGCATGTTATGGGTAACAATAATGACGGTATATCTCTGTTTTAGTTTATAAATAAGGTCCTCGATTTTTGCAGTAGCGATAGGGTCTAATGCCGAGCAGGGTTCATCCATGAGTATGACTTCTGGTTCGATTGCAAGAGCTCGTGCGATACAGAGTCGTTGCTGTTGCCCACCAGAAAGACCTATTGCAGATTCATGAAGTCGATCATGGACTTCTTCCCAGAGCGCTGCGTTTTTAATACTCCGTTCCACAATCTCATCCAATGTTTTTTTATCTTTCACCCCGGCAACCCTGGGGCCATACGCTATGTTTTCATAGACTGTTTTTGGGAATGGATTTGGTTTTTGGAACACCATACCTATTTTTTTCCGTACGCTAACTGCATCAACAGATGGATCGTAGATATTTTTTCCATCGAATATAACTTCTCCTGTGGTTCTGCATGTGGGAATAACATCGTTCATCCGATTAAAACAGCGAATTAACGTGGATTTTCCGCATCCTGATGGGCCAATGAGCGCAGTCACTTTATTTGGGTACATTTCTATGTTGATATCTATAAGTGCTTGTGTTTCACCATACCAGAGATTCAATTTTTCTGTTTTAATGATAATATTTTTTTTCGTCATAGTTTTTTTCACCTGCAGTTTATTTTTTTTAAAACTCCACTCTAAATTTTTCACGAATTATAATTGCAATAGCATTCATTCCAAGAACAAAACCTATCAGGAGAAGAGCAGTCGCCCACGCGTTTTGATCAACAGGGTACGCACCAATCCATCTTGTTAACTGAAGAAGATGATACGACAGCGTCTGAACCGGATCAAAAATTGATACAGGGATCTTTGAATAAAAAATTGCAGCGGTAAACATCAACGGAGCAGTCTCCCCTGCCGCTCGACCAAGACCAAGGACCGCACCAGTGATGATCCCGGGTAATGCCGGAGGCAACACAACTCTTCGAATCGTCTGCCACTTCGTTGCACCGAGTGCGTAGGACCCTTCGCGGACACTTTTCGGAACACAAAGCAAGGCCTCCTCTGATGCTCTGATCACAATCGGCAATGTCATGAACCCCATGACAAGAATACCTGAGAGGATACTGATACCGAATATCGGAACAAATACGGCAAGACCAAACAACCCAAAAACAATGGAGGGAATACCTTGTAAAATATCGATAGCAATACGAATAATTCTTACAATAGGCCCTGTTTTTGCGTATTCAATGAGATAAACTGCGCTCGCAACACCTAACGTAAGCGCAATCGCCCCAGTCCCAAAAATGATGATAAACGTACCGATAATCGCATGGTTCACTCCCCCCTCAGCGCCATGTTTTATCACATCTTTTGTGAAAAAATCAATGGAGAATCCACCGATTCCATTGATGCTGATGTTCACAATGATAATCGCGAGAGGATATAAAATTAGAAGAAGCGCAAACGTCAAGATAAAATATGCGGATGCCTGGTTTGCTCTGCTCGTAAAATTATATAATGGTTTCATTGTAAATGACGCGCCAAGAACACCTACAATGACAAGAGCAACTGAGACAATCATGAATTTCAAAAGAGATGCATTCATCTGGAATTGCTCCAATCCATATTTCGGTGGTATCATGGGTAGTGCATACGCAAGAAAAAACACAAAAACCGTGAATACCAAAAGACCGATACTTTCCTTCGTTTTCTTTGCTTTCACAAGCGAATAATACAACAAGAAACTAAAAAGAACAGCGACAATCCCAAGAAGGATACGCACGGGTTCATCACCAATGTAAAACGAAAAAACAGTGGAAAAGAAACCAAGAAGCGAAATGAGAGAAGAAACAAGTATCGTTACCGTACATAGTATTTTTTTTGGTGTCGCATTCTCCCTTCTGAACGTATTTTTTATTATCTTCAAAAGAGAGCCAACAAGTGTTTTTCTCTTCATCGATTACCCTCCTTTGAATTTCTTTTGCACATGTTCTTTCAGAATATTTGATACAATACTCATAACAGCGACAATCACAAAGAGGATCACTGCGCTTGCGAACAAGGCTTTCGTCTGAATACCTGAGGACTCCCCCATCTCTGTAACGATAAACGAAGTCACTGTGGTCACTTTACTTTCAAAGATATTCCATGGGGGGATAGGTATTTTCATGATATTGCCAAGAACAAGTGATACTGCCATCGTCTCCCCAATTGCTCGACCGATTCCCATGATCACTCCCGCAGATATCCCTGAGATTGATGTTGGGATGATTACTTTTTTAATTGTCTGCCATTGTGTTGCACCGACAGCCAGTGACGCCTCTTTAAGATCTCGAGGAACCGCTTTCATGGCATCATCAGACATACTGACGATAATAGGAATTGCCATCACTCCAAGGATAAGCGATCCTGCTAGATAGGAATACCCTGATAGCATATCAAACGTCAAATGCAGGTACCCAACGAGAAGAATAATTCCGATGAAACCAAAAACAATCGAGGGGATGCCGGCTAAAAGCTCGATGATCGGTTTCAATAATGTTCTCAGATATGGTGGGGCGAGTTCTGATAAAAAAATGGCGCCAGCGAGTCCCAAAGGAATCGCAATGATCATCGCACCAACGGTGACTATTATCGATCCGTAGATAGCTGCACCAATTCCATAGTGTCCTGTATCGCTGTTCCATGTTGTTCCAAAAATAGCAAATCCTTGGTTCTGAAATGCGGGAAATGCTTGCTGAAACAGATAATAGAAAATAAAAAAAATAATAAAGACAGAGAATGCTGCAGCGATAAAAAAGATATTTTTTATCACCGCTTCTTTTAATTTTCGCGATAGCAACATTCTCATTTCACAGCTTAGCGATTAATTTTTTTTATGGAAGAGGAACAAATTCTTCCTGTGCGACAATGGCTTGGCCTTCACTGCTGAGAACGAAATCAATGAACATCTGTTCAACTCCTGTTGCAGGGCCTTTTGTGTACATATAAAGTGGACGTGATAATGGATATGTATTGTCTGTTACAGTACTTATACTAGGTGCGATACCATTTATTTTTAGTGCAGGTGTATTTGTATCAACGAAACCAAGACCAACATATCCTATTGAGTTGTCTTGTCCGGCTACCGCTGCTTTTACCTGTGCATTTTCGCTTTTTGCGACATCGAGAATCTGGGTTGTTTTATTAAGACCGAGCATGTCGTTAATACTTGTATATGTTCCGGAACTTGAGTCTCGACCGACAACAAAAATTGTTTTATCTGGTCCGCCAAGAGTCTTCCAATTGGTTATTGTTCTGTTAAAAATTCCCTTGAGCTGGGTTTTTGAGATATTGGTTACCCCCGCATTGTAGATTTCTTTACTGACGATGATGGCAATACCATCGAGCGCTATTTTATGTTGGACAAGATCTGCTAACGTAACCCCTTGAATACCTGTTAAATCATCTGCCTTTGCCGCTCTTGAGGCATCTCCTATGTCATATGTTCCTTGTGCAACACCTTTAATACCAACCGCTGAACCGCCACCGTACACTTGCACAGTAATATTCGTATGCTTCGCCATAAAAGCTTGTGCGCAGGAGTCTGCGATTGGTTGGACGGTTGTCGATCCTCCCAGAGAAAGTGTTGCAGTTGTTCCATTGTTTTTTTGTTCAGTGCAACCGCTAAACAGTGTTGTGGTAAGAATCGCGATTGCGATAAGTGTTAACGCTAGCATTCCTATTTTTTTTTCTTTTTGTGTTACTATATATATCACCGACCAAAAAATAAGGAATGAGAATATATACTTTATCTATATATACTATATTGTTATATATAGGTCTATTGGATTGATTTATTACTATAGAAAAATTTATTAATTGAATTAATCTCTCTGTTAGGCGGGGTAATTTATGGAAATACGACGTGTTCAACTCACCGGAGGCTCCTCCTATATATTAACCTTACCAAAAGAATGGATTAATTCATTGAAAATCAAAAAAAACACTCCATTGGGAATCCATATGCAATCGGATGGAACATTGCTTATCACACCGAAAATGATGCAAGAACAACTCCAAAGAATCATAGAATTTGATACAACACAGACCCCCGAGCAGATGTTTCTCCTTCGCCGATTAATCGGAGCATACATTGCTGGATATACTATCATAAAAATCACTTCTACTATAAGGATATCTGAAACTGTGCATAATGTGGTCCGAACGTTTACTCAAACAGCGATAGGCCAAGAAGTGGTTGAAGAAACCGATACCTCAATTACCTTAAAAGATCTGTTAAATCCTATCGAGATGCCATTTGACCGAACTATTAAACGCATGCATATCATCGTAAAAGGGATGTACGAAGATATGATCCGGGCATTCGAAACCAAAGATAAACATTTAACTGAAGATGTGATTCAACGCGATACCGATATTGATCGTTTACATTGGCTTGTTGCACGACAGTACAATATCATCCTACGACATGTAAGTCTTGCTGAAAAAATGAATATCACGAATGGCACTGCTTCCACCTGTTTTCTCATTAGTAGAATCATCGAGCGAATCGGTGATCACGTCGTGGGAATCGCAGAAAACACATCTACTCTTATAAAGAGTAAAATTGATAAAAAAATCATTGAACAAATTCTAACTGCAAGCAATCAATCCCTCGATCTTTTTAATCGAAGTATCAACTCGTTCTTCAGAAAGGATATCAAAAACTCCAACGAAACCATTGAATCAGTAGCAAAACTAGAAGACTTGTGTGAAAAAATAAATACTATGATATTGAACGAGGAAGGTTCCATTGCTCTCTCTGTTGGTTATATCGTTGAGAGTATTCAGAGAATTGGTGAATATTCCCAGGATATTTCCGAGACAGTGATTAATTATGTTATTGGTGAAGAACCTGAAAAATAAAGAAAATTCCTGAAGGACTACTGATTCAATTCTCTCAATATATATAGAACTATTTTCCTTATGGAGACATCTATATTATATGTGGAGAAGATATATATTCATTCGTTGGTATTCATTTTCTGTGATGATAAAAAAAGCATCCCACATCCATATAATAAAAAAGGGCCCACAGAAGACCGGAATAAAGGGGTTGGCGGTGGGGAGTTACTCGAACGGTTCACTGCCCACAAATAACCTCTTTTTTTTTAATAGGCTGTGAATATACTTTTTCTTCTTGTTTTTTATGTTGTTTTGTAGTAGATGTCTTTTTTCTATTATTGTGGTAACATAACGAGAGAGCAGACAAGAGGATGAAACAACCGAGTATTGTAAAGATCAGCCAGTTGAAGAAGAGATCAAAGGAACCATCCCAATATGAAATCGTCATTATTGGTGTTCATATATGATATTATATAAAGGCAACACCTATTCGGACCTATCTACATCAACAGAAAAACCTCCTCTCTCGGGTCGCTTTCTTTTGTATATATGATGGGGCAGGAATGGAACGAACATTTGCAGATACGGAGTAACTCTGCGGGAAAAAACCCATAAGCATACTAGGAGACTCGATCATAGAGATTATACGAGGTAACTATTCCGGATCAATGAACCATTTTATCAGCGAAATAACACGAAAAAAGTATAAATGTTTTTTAATATTGTTCAAGTTGATCTACTTGAATGACCTCTGCATGTATCGCGTATTGTTTCACTGCATCAATTATTCTACAACACTCCTCTTCTGTTGTATATGCATCACTATGAAAAATAAGTTTTCCCTTTGGTGATTTTAACATAAAATACCATTCATCGTCATTCATACAACCATACTCAAATCGTTCTTGTTTCAATCTCATTTAATATTCTCCTACTAGATTTCATCGTTTTTTCGAAATAATGTTTGACTCTATTCATAAAATTTTGTCCTATAAAAAACATAGACGATATACTGATTTAATCACATAGTACTCTATTGTGATGACTATTGTCTATATACTTTATTTGTGATAATCATAAAAAGAAAAACAATAATGTCTTATATTATACATTCTCCTCAAAAGGAAAGTACGCGTATAATAGAGTTCGTCCTTCTCTTCTCCCCTCTCGTACTTTCCTTTCTTTTCAAACTATATTTACCAACAATTATTGTTTACCTGAATGAGCATCATAATATTGATTTATACAACATCCATCCGTGAGATTAAACTCAACCATTTTCCACGCGGAAGAAAAAGAAAAAGGAAGAAACGGTAATAGCATTCGACCAGTATGAAGAAGACAATAATCTATATGTCTCATGGAAAACGGATTTCGGAAATTATTTAGTTAAAAAAATTTCTTTCCAATATTTTTCTTATATCGAAATAGAAAACAGCTGTTAAAATGAAAAAAATTACAATCGGGCATATTATTAGAGGATACATAGGGAATACCGATTTTTCTGTTACGGTCAAAATCGACCAAATAGGAAGAAAAGCCATAACCATCAACAGTATAGTGATCAATAAGGAGGCCAACATTGATTTTAACAACAATCTCTTATTAATTGCCATATATTTCACGCTCTCCATTCATTCAAATATATTGATAACCCAATCATTAATCTCATCCCTCACTTATCGAAACGTTACAAGTGTTTCTCAAGCCTTCAACCAAATAAGCATCAGTTATCTTTTATTTATTTGTTGTTTTCTTAGCATTATCTTGTTCATTTGTTCTTTCATCCCTTGCAAAAATAAGCTGGATTTTACATTTTCTATATATTTCTATATAGAAATCGTAGACTATATTGATAACTATTATATGTATAGGGGGAATGCTTTTTCTATAGATGAAAAATATGGAAACAAGAAAAGTACAAATCACCGGTAAATCCACCTACATCATCTCCTTACCAAAAACATGGGTTAATAAAGTGAAAATCAAAAATGGGGATAGCGTCATTATGATTCCTCGATCTGATGGAACATTACTCATTAATCCAAAATTAGATGAAAATAAAGAGGTAACGACGAATATTATAAACATTGAATCACGTGATATGGAAATGCTTTTTAGGAAATTTATCGGTGCATATCTCGCAGGGTTCGATGTCATTGAAATGAATAGCACTGAAAAATTATCTCCAACGGTTCGGCAACATATCAGACAGATGATCCATAATGTAATCGGCCCTGAAATTATCGATGAAACGATGAACTCAGTCAAAGTTAAGGATTTATTAGATTCAAGTGAGTTATCGCTCGTACAAGGTCTGAAACGGATGTATGTCATCACCCGTGGAATGCATCGAGATGCGATTATTGCATTACAGACAGAAGATGTTGAACTTGCCGAAGATGTTGAATCCAGGGACAACGAAGTCGATAAATTTAACTGGATGATCGCAAAACAATATAATCTTGTCATGAACGACATGTTTTTTGCTAATAAAATGGGAGTGAAATCACAGGAGGTTCTCGGATATTTACTGGTTGCCCGCTCCATTGAACGGATCGCAGACCACGCGAAAAAACTTGCGAGTAACGCAAAGCATATAACTGGAAAAATCGAGATTATTCCCAAGATTGTTGATGCGAGTGAATCTATCATGAAAGAATTTGATGAAGCGATGAATGCATTTAATCGGAATAAATTTGATCATGCGAATGACGTAGTCAATAAAGCACGAGCATTAGGGAAAATAACACAAGACCTCACCCAGGAAATTTTCTCCTTAAAACTCCCTGCAATGACGATTGTATCTCTCGCCTATATCGTTGATAGTCTAGAACGAACACGAGCCTATGTGTTGGATATCGCAGAGACCGCAATTAACCATCAATTTATCACAACGATTCTTGTTGAAAAACCATAAGAATGCTGTCCTAAAAAAAAGATTTTATAGATAGTGGATTGTTGTTGTAACTCTCTCAATTCTGTACATCTTCAGAGTTGCTATCGATCAACGATCAGAATTGTTCTGGAAATTCAGTTTTTATAAAAAATCTCGTTCGATATAAATATATAAAAAAAATCAGCGGGTTTATATTCTAATAATCGATTAAAGGAAGTCATCGTAAGGGGTAGGTGTATTCAAAAAAAATGATAGGAGCGACGTGATTCGTATGGGGATTCTTTCTTGGTTAATACCACACGAAAAATATTTTTTTGACATGATAGAACAGCAAAGTAAAAATGTTCTCGACGGTGTCGATGCGCTCGTTAATATGCTAGAGCATTACAATGAGATTGATAAAAAACGAGATAAAATAAAGCAAATAGAAAACGAAGGGGATAAAATGGTTCATGATATTTTTTCAGAGTTGAATAAAACCTTCATCACTCCTATTGATAGAGAGGACATTACCAAGTTGACGAGTTCGCTTGATGACATTCTGGATAATTTAGAGGCAGTCTCAGAACGATTGATTATCTATGAAATTAAAAAACCTCCTAAGTATATGCTAGAATTTGCACAGATATTACAAAAAACTACTCGTAACGTAAACGAAGGAATTAATCATCTCCGAAATTTTAAAGATGCAAAACAGATCCGTGGATACTGTCGAGAAGTCAACACCTTGGAAAACGAAGGAGATATTCTACTACGGAAGGCAACTGCTGAACTTTTTACTAAAAAAGACCCTATCGAGATTATTAAAATAAAGGAACTCTATGATGATTTAGAAGCTGCAATCGACCGATGTGAAGATGTAGCTGATGTGATTGGAGATATCCTGGTGAAATACACGTAGGACGGCAGAAATGGCGTCATTACTGATCCTGGTCATCATTATCATCTTTCTTGCCTTGGTTTTTGATTTTACCAATGGTTTCCATGATTCAGCAAACGCTATCGCGACTGTTGTTTCAACGAAAGTCCTTACCCCCAGACAAGCTGTTGGGTTTGCTGCATTTTTCAATTTCGTTGCTGCGTTTGGGTTCGGTATTGCTGTCGCAAGTACAATTAGCAAAATCATTCACCTGAACCTCGTTGCAGTTAATCTTATTCCTTTTATTATTCTAGGAGGACTAATCGGTGCCATTAGCTGGAATATCATTACCTGGTTTCTTGGACTTCCAACCTCCTCTTCTCACGCGCTCATTGGGGGAATCATGGGATCAGGGATTTCAGCAGCAGGTGTTGCTGTCATAAAATATGACACCGTTGAACTTGCTACTATCTTTATGTTTGTTTCCCCAATTATTGGGCTTATCTTTGGGTTTCTCTTCATGGTTACTGTTCTCTGGATATGTCGAAGAAGCTCGAAGTCAAAGGTCGACCGATATTTTAAGAGACTTCAATTATTTTCTGCAGGAATCTACAGTTTCAGTCATGGGACGAATGATGCACAAAAAACCATGGGGATTATCACCCCACTGTTATTTAGCATCGGATTCTTCGGTGCAACCGTTGATCCAAACAACCTCCCTGTTCCTATTTGGGTTATCTTATCTGCCCATGCCGCAATTGCGCTTGGAACGCTTGCAGGAGGTTGGCGGATTGTCAAAACCATGGGACACAAAATTACGAAACTTCGTCCTGTCCATGGGTTTGCCGCGGAAACAGCTGGAGCGGTAACCATCCTTAGTGCCTCTATTGCAGGAATCCCGGTAAGCACAACCCATGTCATCTGCTCAGCGATCATGGGGGTTGGAGCCACAAAACGACTCAGTGCGGTACGCTGGGGTATCGCACGAAACATCGTCTGGGTCTGGATTCTAACCATACCTATCAGTGCACTGTTAGGATTTGTTGCGTTTAAAATTATACAAATCTTTCTCTAAATCTTCTGCTTTATCGATGATTCTATCGTGTGAGGTCTTTTCCGGCATTCCACGCAGTGGCAATTCTCTGACCCAATGTCCAATAACCCTGATCCTGCATGGTAAACAAAAGAGGATTAAGTTTTTTAAAGTCGAGTACCCCATTTGTCAGCACTTTCTCATCACCATACGTCATGACAACTTCTCCTATGAATAATTCATGAGACTTAAAATCCACAGTCTGAATCAATTTACATTCCATATTTATCGGACAGGCAGTGATCATCGGTGTAGTTTTTAATAGTCCATAAAAAATATGAAACAACAATGATTTATCCACGTTTTCTCCAGATACAAGGCCGCAATAGTCTGTCTCTTTCACCATCGTAACAGAAGGTATGTTAACGCTAAATGTCTTATTCTCTTTGATACCTTGGTTCGTATAATGTGTTTTACTCATAGATAAAGAAATGAGCTGCATACCTGCGACTCCGACATGAGCGATAGTAATGAAATTAGCTTTCCCCTGAACATTTGCACCGACCAGCGTTGTTGGCAATGGATATAAACAATTCTTTTTCCCCAGTTCTTTTTTCATAAGGAACACTCATAAGCAAACCACATCGTTCAACTCTATTAAAGATTTAAGTTATAAAGAGAGTCTGATTGAAATCTCCCTTTGAGAATATATAATAATTGTATTCAATGCGATCCTCTTATCAGAATCAAAAATTATTATTTTTTTAGGCTGTTGAAAAATTAAATGAGCCCTCCCAACTTTTCATTTTGCTTGGGAATGCACAAATGAAAAAGGAAAGGAGGGCTAGTCTCAGAAAGATAATAGCAAATATTAATCTTTCAGAAATAGAA
>Ga0209777_10008365_pt1 | contig 11329 bp, 4 predicted proteins | sample FrelakmetHBP12HB_FD_187147 | JGI IMG/M metagenome (GOLD analysis project Ga0209777, IMG submission 187147) | Freshwater lake sediment microbial communities from the University of Notre Dame, USA, for methane emissions studies -HBP12 HB (SPAdes)... | ecosystem: Environmental > Aquatic >...
GGGCTGCACTACGGCGCGGAAAAGGTGGGCGCGTCGGTCATACCGATATCCGGGGGCAATACCAAGCGGCAGATTATCATCATGCAGGATTTCGGGCCGACCGCTATCACCTGCACCCCCTCCTACGCGCTGCATCTTGCTGAGGTGGCGGAAGAAATGGGATTAAACCCGGCAAAAGATTTCAAGCTGCGGGTGGGCTGCTTTGGCGCAGAGCCCTGGTCGGAGAACATGCGCGAGCAGATAGAAAAGAAATTTAACATTGACGCCATCGATATTTTCGGGCTGACCGAAGTGATCGGCCCGGGCGTCTCCAGCGAATGTTTGGAAGCCAAGAAGGGGCTGCACGTTTTTGAAGACCACTTCATTCCTGAAATTATAGATCCTGCTACCGGTAAGGCGCTGCCCTACGGCGAGAAGGGCGAACTGGTATTTACCTCGATCACCAAAGAGGCATTCCCGGTGATACGCTACCGCACCAGGGACATATCGGTCCTCTCCCCGGAAATATGTAAATGCGGCAGAACTTTTGTGCGCATGCAGCGGATCACCGGCAGAACCGATGACATGCTGATCATCAGGGGCGTTAATGTGTTTCCTTCGCAAATTGAGAGCGTTCTCATGCAGGTTGAAGGGGTGGAGCCGCACTACCAGCTCATCGTTGACCGGGAGGGCAACCTTGATACGCTGGAGGTTCAGGTAGAGGTGAATGAAAAAGTATTCTCAGATGAGATCAAACAGCTGGAGCGGCTGGAAAAGCGGATTGAAAAGGATATAAAAGAGCTGTTTGGCGTTACCTGCAAGTGTAAGCTGGTAGAGCCGAAGACCATCCAGCGCAGCGAAGGCAAAGCCAAACGGGTGATTGATAAGAGGAAAATATAACGCACAGCATTCAGCAATCAGCTGTCAGCGTTCAGCAAAAAAAGTAACAGGCTGTCGGCTGAGAGCTAAAAGCTTCAAGGGAGGAATTGCTTATGAAAGTAGATCAAATATCCATCTTCTTAGAGAACAAATCAGGTCGTCTTGCTGAAGTCACCAGGATTCTGGGCGCAGCAGGAATAAATATCAGGGCGCTCTCCCTTGCCGATACGTCAGACTTCGGCATCCTGCGCCTGATTGTAAATGACAGCGCTAAGGCAATTGGCGTGCTCAAGTCCAACCAGTTTACCGTCAGCATGACCCAGGTTGTGGCGGTTGAAGTGAGTGACCGGCCGGGCGGACTGGCGCACATCCTTGACCTTCTGCAGAAGGAAGGCACCAACGTGGAATACATGTATGCATTTGTAGAGCGCAGCTCTGACAATGCGGTCATCATTTTCCGCTTTGACGAAATCGATAAAGCCATTAAAACGCTCACCAGCAAAGGTATTACCGTGCTGGAGGGAAAAAAAGTATACTGCCTGTAGGGGGCAGCGATGTGCCTCGTGACCCGTGGACTGTGACTCGTTTCCGGTGCCCGTGGTCCGGGGTTACAGCAACCAAAAATCACTTCATGAGGGGGTATCTATGAGAACAAAACAAACACCATTAGTACTTATCATTTCCCTGACAGCCTTTTTATTTTCAGGATTTTTAAGCACGTGTCCTGCAAATCAACTTGATACTGAAGAATCAGGGGATAATGACGCGCCAATTATTACATCCTCAACTGGTGAAATCCCCAGAGTACTGCCATCTGTAAAACCACTGAATCTCACCAGGCCCCCTGCCAGAGAAGAACTTATGGCGGCAGGTCAATTCGGCGGGCAGCTTTTCCCTACCCATGAAATAACAGATAGAAGAAAGGGAGGGGAAATTAACCTCTCTTTTGGTCATGTAATGCAGGCGTGGAACAGTCATGAATATATAAAAGCTGTCAAGCTGCTAAAGAAACATATAGATGAGTATCCTGACAGCCCCTGGATGTCAGAGGCAGTTTTACATCTTGGCTGTGACAGTCAGTATAATGGCAGATATACGGAAGCAGAGCAGTATTTTAATTGGTTGATTGAGGAAAATACGGGCAAAACACATGAGGGTGCCACTATATTACTGAATAAAGCTCGGCTTCGCCTCGGTGTTTTAAAAGTGTATCAATTCAGTTTTGATGAAGCAAATGAACTATTCAAGACGTTAAAGAAGGAAAGTTCAGACTGGCGTGATCGCACCTATGCCTCCCACTGGATTCAGCGGCTGGCAAGAGAAACAGCATCTGAACAGGCAATGCTTAACTGTGGAACGCAGGCTTTAGCCTATATGTTGGAAAAAGACTGCAGGGAGACTGAAGCCCGGGAAGTGCTGGGTATGGTTCCTGAAATCTCATTTGGACACAGCATACAAAGTTTGTCTGACATTGCTTTGCAGTATGGATACAAAACTGCGGCTTTAAAATTAAATGCCTCGGAACTTAACGATTTGCCACTCCCGGCAATAATGCATATACAGAATAAAAACCAACAAGCCGGCCATTACTGGATTTTGGAAAATGTTGCCGGCAACACCGTTGAGCTGTATGATCCGCAATCTACCCGGAGATATCAACAGAAGATAAGAGAATTTGCCAAAGAATGGAGCGGTAACACACTGGTATTTTCAGATAAACAAAAACTTCCGGGGAAATTGTTGGCTATTACTGAAATAGAGCATATTTATGGTGGTTGCTGTGGTGTGCCCCGGCCCGAGGATAACCTGGGTGATCCAGGTAGAAATGCCGGGCCGCAAAGTTCTGGTGGGTGCGGTTCCGGCCCCTTTGGCTCCCCCCGCTGGTCGGTAAACATGCTCAATATGAATCTTTTTGTCCATGATATCCCACTCTGGTACCGGAACTCGATAGGTCCGTCTGTTAATATTTCCTTAAGCTATAATTCCGAAGCCGCCATAACAAATTACGAACCCTTTGGTAACAAGTGGCAGTTTAATTATGGGTCTTATCTCGTTGTTGATTCTCAACAGCCTGAAGGTACTGTCACAATTTTTATGCCTGACGGCAGACGCGATGTTTATACTCCCGACGGTAACGGCGGTTATTATCGCCAGCCCAGCGTTTATAACATCTTAACTAAAATTGCAGAAAATCATTACGAGTTAAAATTTCCTGATGAAACAATATATGTCTATAACATTCCCCAGGGCACAAACTCGCAACAGCCACTGCTTGTCACCATTCGTGATCCGCATGAACAGACTCTTTCTTTTAACTACGATTCAAATATCAGGTTAACTACCATTACCGACGAGTTGAACCGGGTAACTACTCTAACATATAATACTCTGGGACTTGTGACGCAAGTGACAGACCCTTTTAATCGGAATGCTTCTTTTGAATATGACGCAAATAGAAATTTAGTTAGTATTACTGATATGGGGGGCTTTACGTCGAGCATTAGCTATGATGAGGATGTGTATGTAACCAGCATCGAGAATGGACGGGGTAGCTGGGAATTTGATATCGAGCCTGCAGACGGAATTAAAGGTTCTCCCTATCCCCCTCCTGGTGGTGACATGTGGGCGAACTATAGAATCACTATCACCAATCCCGTTGGCGATAAGGAAGAATATTTTTTTGAAGGAAGCACCGGAAAAGAAAGTTTTTATGTATCACCAAAGCATTATATCCCATACAGTGATTTAAGCTGTAATGGCTACAATCCCAATAGAACATATTTTAAGATTAACCGGGACCCCTATGGCCCGGCTCAACTTACCAGAATTACCTACCCCGGAGGAAATTCTGTATCGTTAGGCTATGATGGCGGCGGCAATCTTTCTAATATTACCGATGTCAATGGTAATAGCACAGTGCTTACTTATAATAACTATGGCAGAATAACCAGCGTAAGAGACCCGTTGGACAATCTCTCACAGCTTGCCTATGATGCCAATACAAATAAACTTACCAGTTTTGCAGATGCAGTCGGGAATTCCTATAGCTATGAATATGATGGGAGCGGTAATTTATCCAAGATGAAATACCCTGATTACCCGCAGAACGGGGATATCCAGTTAAAGCACAATTATTATGGGGCAATAACCTGTCTGACCGACACGCGCGGCAAGGCGTATCAATTTGAATACGGCACCACGGGAAACCTCACAGCGGTAACCAATCCCATGAGTAATGAAGACTCTTATACCTATGATTCAATCGGCAGGGCTATCTCCCATACTGACCCCAATGGAACTACTCTCGCATACGCCTATGATAATCTGAACCGGATAACCAGTGTCACATATCCCGGCCCCTCGGTTAAAAGCTTCACCTATAATTGCTGCCGTTTGGGCAGCGTCTCGTATCAGAATAATACCGCATCCTTTATTTATGGCACTAACGGCAGGGTGTCGAGCTTCACCGATGTATACGGGAAAACTATTTCTTATACCTATGACAAAAACGGCAATCTCACCACTCTTACCTATCCCGGCAATAAAGTCGTCACCTATGAATATGATCTGGCGGATCGCCTTATAAGCGTAACCGATTGGCTTGACAACACGGTTACCTATGAATATGACCTGGCTGGGAAACTCATAAAAACCGGCTTACCCGATGGATCAACCGTGATAAATAAATATGATAATGCAGCGCGGCTGACAGCAATAGCTGATTATAAATCGGATGGCACCATCAACGCGGTCTTTAATTATACCCTTAACGCTTTGGGCAATAGAACCGGCACATCCTTCACTCAGCCTCAGAATAATGTGCCATCGCCATCCAGCATCGCTAACACCCATGCCGATGACAATGGACTGCTCACTTCCGGCAGCGCAACCTATGAATATGACAACAACGGGAATGTCATTACCAGGACCATCGGCAGTGAAGTTACGTCCTACACCTGGGATTATGACAATATGCTGACACAGATTACGAGTGGCTGCAATACATTAGCTATCTATACATATGACGTACTTGGAAACAGAGTTGCATTTGGCAATACCAAATATGTGGTTGATCCGACAGGGGGATTATCCAAGGTTCTGGCTGAGACAGATGTAAGCGGAAACATTACCGCCTATTATGTTTATGGTCTGGGTCTCATCTCAAAGATAACCCCTACAAATCAGGCCTACTATTATCATTTTGATGGCCTTGGCAGCACGATTGCGATAACCAATGCATCGGGGACGGTAGTTAATAAATATGCATATGATGAATACGGCAAGGTGCTGAGCCAGACCGAAGGCATAGCAAATCCTTTTAAGTATGTGGGTAAATACGGGGTGATGGATGACGGAATTGGCCTTTTATATATGCGGGCACGCTACTATGACTATGAGATGAAACGGTTTATTAATAAGGATCCGATTGGGTTTGGGGGTGGAGATATAAATCTGTATTCGTATGTATTAAATAATCCAATTAGATTCATTGATCCTTGGGGGTTATGGTATATGGATAAAAATTATACATATACCAGTCAATATTTTTTAGGAATAACTTTTGGCTTTATGGCAAATGATTCTGGAATTTATCCATATATTGGACTTTCTGCTGGATCTCCGGGCTTTTCTACATCGCTTACTTTCTCTGATAGTGATCCATGCACAGGATTGAATTTTGGCTTACAAGGTACTAAATGGGGCTTATCTGGGCAATATGGTTATTCTTTGACTGGAGGAAAGTATAGAGAAGGGGGGAGTGGCATTGGGAGTTCTTTTGGATTTGCATCTACAGGAACAGGATTTATTGTATTTGGGCCTTTCAAATAATAAATATACTTAAAAATGGATATTCTATTATCTTTATTTATAATATTATTTGGTCTGATGCTTCTCATTAAGCGTTTAAAAGTTGCTAACGGTGCGCTTAAAGATTGGTATCAAGTACATCCAAATAAGAAATTATTGTGGGATGGAATTTATAAATTTTCTGCTTTAATTGGTGGTATTTTTTTTATTATTGCTGGGCTAATTAGCTTAATAAATATAATCTTAAAACGATATTGAGGTTGAGAGAAATAGGTGAGGCTTTGAAGTTTTTTGTCCCAGAAAAACTTTGAAGTATAATTTTGAAATGAAAGCCTTATTCTAATGCTGAAAATCATTTTTCATAGATTGAATTCTTTTATCATAACATCAAAAGCCAACAAGGGCGAAGTCAAATTCAGCCTCTTGCCAGTACTTGCGCTGTTGCTTTTCATCAACGCTTTTTATAGTACCTGGGATAGATCAAACGGCATGGCTGCACTTGATTTTTTCCATTACTGGGCTATCCCTCAAGTGTTGAAAACCCGCCCCATCCAAAACATCTATTCTCATGAAGGCCGGGTAATAATTGCTCAAAACATGGTTGAAAGGGCACAACTGAAAGAAACTGATGAATATCAGAGAGTTGTGACCATAGCATCGATAAAACTTGACAAAGGGGAAATTGAAACAATTGCAACACCGTTTCTTTATTGGATGTTTAGTGCATTAAGCACTGGGTATTATAAGTTCGATCAGCAGTTGTTTCAATTTATCAGCCTGGCACTTTTTTCGCTTTCAGTTTTTGTGCTTCTGAGATTTCTTAGTTATTCTGTCGTCATCTCGCTTGTGGTCCTTTCCCTGCTGTTAGCCTACTTTCAGCCTTTAATATCCGATGTGGATGTGGGAAACATAAACAGGCTGCAATTAGCCTTGATAACAGGGGCCATAGCATTTCTCAGCAAACCGAATCGATCACTGAGATGCGCTTTTTCCGGTTTCATAATGGGTATAGCTGTAATGCTGAAACCGAACATGGTGATTCCCGTAGCGCTACTTATATTTTCATGTTTCATCAATCCGAAAATTGCAAGGGCAAAAGCAGTTATAACCGGGTTTTCCCTGGCTTTGATTGGAGCTGTTTTCGTATCAAGCCTGTGGTTTAATAGTCCAGTATGCTGGCTTCAATGGTTAAACATTCTTTCGGATGTATTATCTTCGTCGCGCACACTCAAAGAGGGCAACATAAGTATTGCCCATTTCGTTTTTCATCAATACGGTTTTTACAGTTTGCCACTCCTTGCAGTTGCAGGATTATTGTTGCTTTATGCTGTCTGGCGAGGCAAACACTCCGACACAACCGTGCGTAGGGAAGAGATGGTGAACATCAATAATGGCAGCGTCAAACCAGATTTATGCCAGGCAATAGCAATATTTTCTTTCGGCTTAGCATTAATGCTGGTTTTCATGCAGCTGGTCTGGTTGCATTATTTTTTACTGATCATTCCCCTTATATTCTTTAGTTTAAGACCATCCGGCATCATTGGTCGCCGGTGGCTTGAGCATTCATCGGTGCGCCTGCTGCTGTATCTCCCTTTGATCGTGTTGACCACTATAGTGTTTAACTCACATGCAAGCTTTGAAACAGCACGGCTTTTTCTTCTTATTTTTTCAATTATTTTCCCATTAATCTATGTCATGTCTGAGGTATGGCATAACACCACTAATTGCAATGTTGAATCAGCCAAATTTAATTATCAGGAGGGGGCGAAATGAAAATAAACGATACTCGAACAAAAATACAATTTATTATTCTTAGTTTTATTGCTATAGCCATATTATCTATTAGTCCCACATTTATCTGTGTAAGCACCATAAGTGCGCAAGAAACTTCAAGCAGCTCAAGCTCTACCACCAGTGAACCGGCAAGCAGCACTACTACTACCCAGGAGACGACCAGTACCACGACCATTGCTGCAACCCCGATAACATGCGGTCAACCGATAGATGGTTCTATTAATGTGATTGGTGAACAGGATCGCTATACTTTTTCTGCCATTGTCAATGATACTGTAACGATAAGAGCAACCGGAACGGCACGAACCTTAACGCTATATGATTCCACAAATCAATTAATTGCCAGTAGTGTAGATGAAACTAATTGCTCGCGAATTGACATTACTCTTCCCGCTACAGATACCTACACTATTATTGTCTCATATTACAATAATAATGGGACCGGAAATTATCGGCTTGTGTGGGAAAAGCTGAACAATCCTTGTAATGCAACAGCTATTGCATATAACCAACCAGCCACAGGGTCGCTTGATCCTGCAGGCCAACAGGGTTTTTACACTTTTAGCGCAGTGGCTGGAGACTTTGTAACTGTAAAAGTAATTATACCCACAGGTTCTTATGTAAGGCCGCACCTTGAAATATACGATCCTTCCGGGGCAAGGATAGAAAATGCAGCTGAGTACAATTACAATAGTCATTTGGCGCTGGACAGATCCCTTACTGCAACAGGGACATATTGGATTATAGTTTCTGATGTTGGCAATAATGTGACGGGTAATTATGAAATATCCGTTATTACCCCAACACCTATTCCCTGCGGCCAGCCCGTAAATGGTACCATCAACAGGGTTTGGGAAAAATATAGATATACTTTCTCAGCCAATGCCAATGATGCTGTCACCATTAGGGCAACAGGAACAAATCCATATCTTGAGCTTTATAACTCATCAAACCAGTTGATAGACCACAGCACAGAAACCCAATGCTGGTCTGTAAGAATTGATAAAGTGCTGCCTGCCTCAGATACATATACCATTGTTGTAACAGATGCTGGCAACAATGAGACTGGAAATTATCGACTTGTATGGGAACGATTGAATAACCCCTCCAGTGCAACTGCTATTATGCAATGCGGTCAGATTGCGCCTGGGACTCTTGATACACCGGGGCAGCAGAAATTTTATTCTGTTAATCTGAAAGGTGGAGCGGTCATAACATTCAGACTAATCGTAACGGCAGGCGGTATGAATCCCTATCTGGAATTATATGATCCAAATGGCACCCAAATAGAGCAGCAAACAAATTATGGTAACTACTGCGAAATTAAGAGGTCTATTACAGGAGACGGTACATATATCATTATTGTTTCCGATCTTTGTAATGACGAAACTGGAAATTATAAACTTCTAGTACAGAATGTGGGCCTTAGTAGTAGCTGCACGACCTGCAACCTTTGTGTTGGTAAACAACAGATCCCCAAGGGGAATAACGCTTTTAGCCAACTTGGTGAAATTGGCGATCAATCGTTTTATTATATAAATGCTCAGGCTGAAGATGACGTAACAATACGGCTTATTAGGACCTCCGGCACTTTGTTTTTTAAGCTTGAGCTTTTCGACCCTGCTGGAGAATTAATTGAAACAAAAACCACTAACAGCTCGTATTATGGAAATTATGTAGATATTGACAGGACGCTTGAATCAGAAGGGGAATATACCTTGGTTGTCTCGGATGCGGGTAATAATGAAGCCGGAGGTTACAATATTACCTGGCAGAATTTGACCAATCCTGAAAACGCTACGACGTTAACGTGTGGAGAGACCCACGCACACTCCTTAAGCGCAACTGGAGAACAAAAATACTATACTTTTACCGCCAATGCTGGAGATGCGATAACTACAACCATACGCAAATATATTGACACAGTCGCTCCATTGCTTGAACTTTATGATCCGACCGGCACAAAAATAGCAACTAATAATTCCTATGGCCTAAAACCAAAATTAGACACTACCCTTCCCACCGATGGCCTCTATACACTAATTGTAAGCGATTATGCAAACAGTCACCCATATGAATATGCCTTAAAAATGGAGAAGCTAAATAATCCCTGCAATGCCACTGTTTTAACCTGTGGACAAACAGTATCTAAATTATTAAACACACCCGAATCCCATACTTATATCATTACGGCCGATTCGGGAGATTATATTTCTTTACTTTTGTCATGGGACCAGCGCTGGCCTATAAAGCCCCATAATCCTTCGAATCTGGAGTTCACTGATCTTGAGCTTTATAATGCTGCAGGTGAGCGTATTGCTCACGGAACCTGTGATGAAATGAATTGCCCTATTAATCAATCCATTTCTGAAGGGGGTACCTATATTGTTTTCGTCTCAGAGACTGATTCTGATGCGACCCTAAAATACTCCTTAAAATTTCAAAAAAACAGTAATGCCTGCCCCGAGGTCAAAGTTACTACTCCGAATGGAGGGGAGATAATTTCTGATACAACATTGCCAATTGCCTGGACTGTTACAAGTTCGGCTGGTGTTTCAACGCAGGAAATCAGGCTATCAACCGACGGAGGCGCCACTTTCCCGACAGTAATAGCAACCAACTTGACAGGCAGCATTCGTTCATATAGCTGGACAATACCTACAAACTTATTTACAACGACCGCGCGCGTCCGCGTAATAGTGACAGACACTGCAAACAAGACCATTTCTGATGACAGTGATGATAATTTCACCATATTGAAGAGTGCTGCAAAAGTTGTCCGCAGTTATACCTATGATAAGCTTAATCGCCTGACAAGAATTGACTATGAAGATAATACTGCGGTTGTATATACTTATGATGATGCCGGGAATCTGGTAAGTGTTACCCCTAATCCATAGCCGTGTTTTTAATAGCGGCGGCATTAGTATGAGCTGATAATTTTATTGAAGGGAGCGGGAGGGTGAGTTTTTATAATAAAATAAAAGCGACATGATTTATAATGACTATAGTTGGACAGCCTACAGAGATGATAATCAAAAAATTAGAGGCACCCTGACAATACTTTGTTTAGTCGCAAGCAAGGTTATGAAGTGCTTTATTTGATAAATAAATTTTGACAAAACGTCACTCAGGAACAGGGGGTACTATGAAAAAGCTGTTTTTGTTGTTTGCAGCACTGGCGGTGCTCACCGCTCTATCACCAGTTGCTTTTGCAGCAGAGCCCTACGTCGTCGGCGCCGTATTCGCCATAACCGGACCGGCTTCATGGCTCGGGGAGCCCGAGCGCAACACCGTTAAAATGGTTGAAGAAGAGATCAATGCCCGGGGCGGCATTAACGGCCACCCCTTGCAGATCATTGTAGAGGACACGGTGGGCGAGGAAACCCGGACCGTGCTTGCGGTAAATAAGCTCATTAATAAAGACAACGTGCTCGCCATTGTCGGCCCGACCAGGAGCGGCACCACCATGGCGGTCATCCCGATCGTGGAGAAAGCTCAGGTGCCGCTCATATCGTGTGCTTCAGCAGAGGAAATAGTACGGCCGGTCAGGAAATGGGTATTCAAGACCGCCCAGAATGACAGCCACGGCGTGCTCAAGATCTATGACAAGCTGAAAGAGATGAACATCACAAAAATTGCTGTTATCTCCAGCACTGACGGCTATGGTATGGAAGGCCGCAAGCAGCTCAAGAGGTTTGCTCAGGAGTACGGCATCACGATTGCGGCGGAAGAGACCTACGGGCCCAAGGATACCGACATGACGGCACAGCTCACCAAAATCAAGGGCACCGATGCCCAGGCGCTGGTGAACTGGTCAATCGTTCCCGGCCAGACCACGGTGATTAAAAACCGGCGGCAGCTCGGG
>Ga0209777_10008366_pt1 | contig 11329 bp, 6 predicted proteins | sample FrelakmetHBP12HB_FD_187147 | JGI IMG/M metagenome (GOLD analysis project Ga0209777, IMG submission 187147) | Freshwater lake sediment microbial communities from the University of Notre Dame, USA, for methane emissions studies -HBP12 HB (SPAdes)... | ecosystem: Environmental > Aquatic >...
GTGGTCTGCACGGACAGCCACGCCGTGTTCTCTCACTGCACCATCGCCGACAACAACGGCGGCCTGCAGGGCGCGGGCATCTGCCTGGTGAACAGCAACGTGGTATTGACGAACTCCATTATCTGGGACAATACGCCCAAGGCGATCCTCGCAAGCGGCACCAGCCAGCCTTCGATCACCTACACCGACGTCACAGGCGGATGGTCCGGTCTCGGCAATATCCACACCGATCCCCTGTTTGCCAGGCCTGGGTACTGGGCCAATGCCGAAGACCCCAGCGTGGTGGTTGGGCCCGAGGATCCCATGGCGGTCTGGACCGAAGGAGACTACCATCTGAGGTCTCAGGCCGGGCGGTGGGACCCCGCAACGAGCACTTGGGTCCAGGACGATCTGACCAGTCCCTGCATCGACGCCGGCGACCCCACCGGCCCCGTAGGATATGAACCCCTGCCCAATGGCGGCGTCCTCAACGCGGGGGCCTACGGCGGGACACTCCAGGCCAGCAGGTCCTACGTCGCCGAGCCCGTGGACTTTGCCAGTCCGCTTCTGAAGTCGAAGGTGGAGGCGGCCTTGGGGGTCCTGGACCCTACGCCCACCGACATGCTCGGTCTAACCAGTCTGACCGCTACGTGGGGAGCCAGCAATCTCAGAGACCTCACGGGGCTTGAGTATGCCGTCAACCTGCAGACCCTCGTTCTCAACGACAACCAGATATACGCACTGGGCCCCCTGTCCGGGTTGAGCAACCTGCGAACACTCGATGTCTCCGATAACCAGGTACTCTGGGACCTCTCAGGCCTGTCCGGACTCACCGGACTCCAACTCCTGGACGTCCACCGAAATGCCGTCCGGGACCTGGGTCCTCTGTCGGGACTGGCCGGCCTCCGCACCTTGGTCTTACGCAACAACGAGGTCTCCAACGTCAAGCCTCTGGGTAGCCTGACCGGACTGGAGGTCCTCAATCTCCACGCCAATACCGTCAACGATATCTCGCCCCTGACCAGCCTGACGAGTCTCAACCACCTCGACTTGACGTCGAACCCGCTGGGATCCAGCACCTACTGGAGTGATCTCCAGAAGGTATATGACAACAACCCAGGCATCTGGCTTTCATATGATCTCAACCCAGGCCCTCCCGCAGGCGTCTCCGCCTCTGACGGCACCTACCCCGACAGGGTACGCATCACCTGGAATGAACTCCAAGACGGTCCCAAATACACAACCTACTATCGGGTCTATCGGGCCACATCGGCCACTGATCCCAAGACGCCCATCAGCGCCTGGCAGACCGATCGGACCTTCGACGATACGACCGCTCAGTCCGCAAAGACCTACTTCTACTGGGTCCAGGCCGCACCCTTCAGCGATGGGTCCCAGGCAACCGATTATTCCGCATACGACACTGGCTCACGAGGGTGACCATGCCGAGACTGCGGCGGCCGATCGGAAAACAGAGCGATATCCGGCCGTGGATTCTGAGGAGCATCGAATGAAGACAACAGCACAGTTGAACCGTTCGTGGACGTGGACAGGGATCGTGCTCTCGCTGGCAGGAATCTGCCCGGCGATCGCAACCAGTTATCAAACGGTCCCAGCCTCACCCTATTGGAAAAACCAGATCGCGTTCCCGAACGACCCTTTCGCCTCATTCCCATCGGGAGGGGCCTCCTGGGTGAAGTTCACGATCCTCAAGGAGCCCTACGATCCCAACGTCGTCTACTTCCAGAACAGCCGGAAATACCTGCTCCACTATGATTTCGCGACCAAGTGCCTGACTCCCTTTCTGGGGATGTCCTCCCAACAGTTCTACACAGCCATGTCCGCGGAGCAACCCCCGGCCGTCCTCGGCACGGTGATCTTCCCGCTCGTGCATGGCTCGCCGGCCGTCCCGGACTTCAACGAATACGGCATTCAGTTCGTCCGGTACAACCGGGAGGAGATCCGCGATTTCTTCTTCCGGGTCAAGGCCGCTGTGTCCGCCCCATCCGACGTCCAAGCCATGTTCTTCCCCACCTTCGAGCAGCAGGCCGCAGCCACGGCCGATCGGGATTGGTTTGAATCCCAGGGCATCACGCTCGGCTCGATCACCCGGTGGTCCAAGGGCGATATCTGCTACTCGCAAGGATGGGCCCTGGGGCATCTGAGGTTCTTCACTGCAGACCAGATTAACCAAGCCTATCAGGCAGGCGACCTGGAACCCAATGATATCCTGCTGACCGACGGCGTGCCGGCGGAGGTCCCCCTGGTCGCGGGACTCATCTCACTGGCCCCCTCTACACCGAATTCCCACGTGGCCCTCCTGTTTCAGGGGTATTCCACACCCTTCGTGTACGCGGCCCTGCAGTCCGACGCCGACTTGGCCCGGAGTCTCGTGGGGCACCGGATCATCTTCAGCGCCTACCAGGACTCGTCCGGCACATGCCAGACCCGCCTGACGGACACCGAGGGCCTGCTCGACGACGCCTTCGCTGCGGAGATCCTCCAGCTCAAACAGCCCGTGCCCCTCAAGATCACGCCCATGGCTCCCTATGGGGCGTACGGCAGGCCTACTGAGGGGCTGTTGCCATCGGACGTGAAGTACGTCGGGGGCAAGGCGGCCGGCTTCGGATTGCTCCGGGCCGCGATCCCGGCCAACAGTCCAGAGGCCGCGGCCCTGACCTTCGACCTGTGGAATGCCTTTATGGACCAGACCCTGGCCTCTGTCAATGCGATCGATTTGGCGCCTGGGGAGCACATCCTGTTCTGGGCCGACAAAGACGTGGACCAGGGCCCCACACACGTCGGCTTCAGGCTGAGCAAGAGCGGCGGATCGATCGGCTTGTTCGACAGGGACGGGAAGACGCTCCTGGATACCGTCACGTTCGGCCCCCAGAGGTCAGACGTCTCATACGGCCGATCGGTCGACGGTGGAGACACCTGGGAACCTCTCCCCAAACCTACACCGGGCAAGCCCAACTCCAGCGATCCCCCGGCAAAAGGCCGCGGCTTGGTGATCAATGAACTCATGGGCAGCAATAAGAAGACCCTTCAAGACCCGAACGAACCCGGCCAATACCCGGACTGGTTCGAACTCTACAATGCCTCGGATCAGACCGTCTCCCTTAACGGCCTGTACCTGACGGATGACATGAACGATCCGACCCTGTGGCAGGTGCCGCCCATCCTGGGGTCCGGCACCCTCCGGCAAGAGATCGCCGGGCGCCTATCCAAGTACGGTTCCCCGTCCGTCGCCCAGAGCCAGGAACTGTCTGGGGTCCTGGGCGGGATCCGTGCCCTGTTCACCGATCCCTATATCACCCGGTTCAACGATGATCTCCGGGCGGGGGTGATGGCCGTGCTGACAGATCCATGGTACGGCTTTGACCCCAATGCGATGCTGCGATTCCGGAGCTCCACCAATGTGGAGGACAGTGCGGACTATACGGCCGCCGGCCTGTTTGCCAGCTTCGGCGGCTGTCTGGCCGATGACCGGGACGGCGACAACCGCGGTCCGTGCCTCTGCGATCCAAACACCCAGGAAGAACGCGGCGTGTTCCAGGCGATCCGGCAGACCTTTGCCAGCTTCTACGACGACAACGCCTTTCTGGAACGACGGCACCGCGACGTCAACGAGGCCCTGGTCGGCATGGCCATGGTCGTGCACCACTCGTTCCCGAATGAGCTGGCCAATGGCGTGGCCACCTTCGACTGCAAGGTGACCGACAGCAACACCACCATTACCCTGGTCACCCAGTTGGGGGAGGTGTCCGTGACCAACCCGCCGGATGCCTCTACCCCGGAGATGGTGGTCCTCAAGGTCACGGCCAGCGGTACGGTGGCCCCCGTGCCCGCCAACATCAAGACCGGGTCCAGTCTCGTCCCGCTGGGTGGCACAGTCATGACCTGGTCGAGTGACTACAAGACACTGGCAGGCCTGTTGATTCAAGTCAGCAAGCAGTACGCCCAAGTGACGGGCAGGACCACCTACCTGCTGGACATGGAATACAAGAAGGTCCCGCCCGGCGACAAGACCCTCCCGTCAGGAGGATTGGTCATCAAGCAGGTTCGCCCACTCCCAACGGCCGACCAGACACCCACGATCACGCCCTTCCTGATCAAGGGGTCCATGGAATTCGAGGTGTTCCCCGGCGAGTGCGAGCTGCTTGAGGATAGAACCGACGTGTTCGCGGACCATCGTCTGAAATCACGATGGGATCTCGAGACCCGAACCATGATCCTGGACGCCAACGACCTGGCAGGGGGGATCTACGGTCAGATGACGGTCGAGTACCTGGACGAGGACACCATCCGCACCGTGACAGAGCCCATGTCCTCCACCACCCAACACGCCTTTGCCGGGACCACGGCCAGCGACACGTGGCGGTGGGCGGATCTGGCCACCGGCCGCACCTATCAGTTGCGCACGACGCGAGTCCCCACCGCCGTCTCCTCGGTGGAGAACCCGATCCTCATGCTGGCGGACCTCGGCACCAACGCCTACACCCCGTACAGGGTCTTGACCCTGGATGTCTCCTATGACGACCCCGTCATGGCGTGGTTCCAGAGCCTGTGGCCATCTGCCCTGGGATGGACCACGACGAACCGGGTCTACCTGTGGCCTCGCCAGTCGCCCAGTTCCGACGACATCCCGCAAGAGAGGTCCTTTGCGGCCAACGGGATATCGATCGTGACTTCCTTCTACTACCCGCCGCTGCCCAGCGGGTACACCACGTGGGTCGGCAGCACCGCCCCGTTGAAGCGGTGGAAGCAGACGGTCATTGAAGGACTCACTACGGAACCCATCGTCCTTTCGGGCTACTACTCCCAGACCTGCCGGGCGGAGCACCACAATCTCATCGAGAATTTCCTGTTCGAGCCCAGGCTCGAGCCGGGGATCTCCACCGACGTCCTGGCCGAGTTGCGCGCCCAAAACATCCGGTTCATCCACCTGATGCTCGACAATGAGGACAGCAGCCAGTCGAAGATCACGACCCACGGCTTTTGACCGATCTCAATACATCTCGTACTTGCACACCCGCCCCTCCAGGCCGCCGTTGCGGAGGGGCATCTTGAAGGTCGGGTGCAACCCTATCTTCTTGATCATGTCACGGTCTCCGAAGTAGACGTAGGCCGCAGAGCCGGCGCATCGCTGCTTCAGGAAATCGCCGAAGGCCTTGATCAGGGTCGCGGCCCCTTCCTTGTCTCCCATCCGGAGGCCGAACGGCGGGTTGCAGACGATCGTGACGCCTTCGAGCCTCTCGATGTCCTGGAATCGCCTCTTCGTCACCGACACCGTCCCGAAGCGGTGCAGGCACTCCAGGTTCTCCTGGGCGGAGGCCACGGCCCTTGCGTCGCAATCGCTGCCGGCAATGATCCCTTGGGGCAAGGGCCCAATGTCGCCGTCGGCCGAGGCCTTGACCTGTCGCCAGAGCGTCTCGTCGAAGTCCGGGAGATGCTCGAACCCGAACCGGCCGCGGAGATAACCGGCGGGGATGCGGCAGGCGTGCATCAGGGCCTCACACAGCAAGGTTCCGGAGCCACAGAAGGGATCATACAGGGGCCGCTCGCCGCTCCAGCCCGAGGCCTGAATGATTGCAGCAGCCACGGATTCCTGCATGGGGGCCATGATCGTCCGCCTTCGGTATCCCCGCTTGTGGAGTGACCCGCCCGAGGTATCGAGATTGATCACGGCCCTGCTGCCCAGGATGAAGAGGTTGACCCAGACGTGGGGATGGTCGGTGTCCACGTTGGGGCGCTGGCCGAAGAGGTCGCGGAACCGGTCCACGATCGCGTCCTTCACACACAGGGCCGCGTACCCGGAGTGACGGATGGGGCTGTCTGACACCGTGGCCGTAACGGCAAAGGTCTGTTCAGGGGAGAACACGGCCTCCCACTCCAGGGCATAGGCCCGCTTGTACAGGGCCTTGGGGTCACGACAGGCAAAACCGGCCAGCGGGGCATAGACCCGGGTGATCAGGCGGGCACAGTAGTTGATCCGGTACAGGGCCTGTGGCTCCGCATTGAATACGATCCCCTGGTAGATCGGCCTGGTCCGGTTCGCACCCAGGGCCTGAAGCTCGGCCTCTGCAGCCGCTGCAGACTCGTTGGCCACCTGGGCAAAGAACTCGTGCGTGTCCTGGTATTCGAACGTCATCGTGCCCCTATGCAGTACAGATACTCCTTCCCTCGAAGGATCATGCGTCCATTGGCAAAGGCGGGCGAGGCGTAGCACGTCTCGCCCAGCTCGCAGCGGCCCAGCTCCTTGAAGGACGGCCCAGCAGCCACTCGCACGAGGGTACCCTTCTCAGACAACAGGTAGAGCGACTCGCCCACCAGACTCGGTGAGGCCTTGAAACTGCCCTCTACGGTCTGCTGGTACACGAGCTTGCCGTCGCTCAGGTTGAGCACGGTGAGCATGCCGGAGGTATCGAGGAGGTACACGTATCGGCCGTCGCTCAGTGGGCTACAGATGTCCGGTCCGCCATTGTCGCTCTGCCAGGCCACGTGGGACTTGGTGACGTCACCCTGGCCGTCTGCACGGATGGCCACCATCTTGGCGTAGGGCTCGACAGCCAAGACCAGCCCACCTGCACAGATCGGCGAGGGGGCCATGTCCCCGGCCACGACACTCGCCCGCCAGATCTCGTCCCCGGTGTTGGGGTCATAGGCGATGACCCAGGGATTGGCTGCCGTGACCACCTGGTATCGCTGGCCTGCCTTGGCCACAATGGGTGAGGTCCAACTGCCAGGAACAGGTCTGGCCTTCTCCCAGGCCAGTCTCCCGGATGCCCCGTCAAAGGCCAGGAGTCTGGACTTGCCCTGATCGGCCTGGCCCTGGTCATACTGGACTATGACTCGCCCGCCAAAGACCTCCAAGGACGAGGCATACCCATACGCGCTATCCGGGGCTCCCAGGTTCTTGCTCCACCGCAACCGGCCCGTCAGGTCAAAGGCAGCCAGGTCGCCCGTGGCAAAGACCGCATATACCCGCATCCCATCGGCCGCCATGGTACAGGCAGCCAGTCCCGTCTCCTCCTGGGCCTCCAGGCCTTGCATGGGCACAGGCGGCACGTCCCCTGTCCACAGGACCTTGCCGGTGTTCGCATCGAGGCAATAGACCTGGCGTCTGTCCTTGTCTGCCCCGCTCACGAAGACCCGGTCGCCCCACATGATCGGCGAGCTGTGCCCGGGCAGAGGGATGTGCGTCTTCCACAGGATGCCCTTGCCCGTAGGACCATCCCAATCCGTGATGAGGTTGGTGTAGGGGCTGACCCCTCCGCCCTGCGGACCTCGGAATCGATACCAGTTCTGGGCGAATGCCTCAGCCGACGGTGGCGGCGCCTGCGGCTGGGCCTCGACAAGGCCCACGGTTGGCTGTAAGGCCGCAACGACCGCGCCCAGCCCCACCAGGACCAATGCCCCAGTTACGGACCACACCGCGTACCGGGCCTGACGGATCTGCCGGTCCTGGCGATCCCGGTCTGTCGCCAGCCGTGGGAGCGGGCCCTTGAGGGTGCCGGCGGCCTTCAGACCAGCCAAGAGGACCGCGATACTGACCACGAGAGACAGACCGCACCTGCGGGAGAAGGCGAACCAGGCAAGCATGTCTCTGCGGACCTTCAGATCGATCTGGCGGATCGCCGCAATCTGCTCGTCGCCAGGCCCAGCGGTCTGCAGTTGCCGCTTGATCGCCGCGATCCGGTCCTGGTCCGCCTGGGAGGCCATGGACCACCGAACGAAGTCCCCCACAAGCAGGACAAGGAAGACCAGTCCAAAGACCGCACCCACCACGGCCACGGACGCGGCCGTCTGGGACCACGGGTCTTCCTGTGTCACTCGCTTGGAGGAATCGGAGGGGTTCTGTATCATGACCTGTCTACTCCCCCCTGAAGCCTCTTGAGTCGCTGATGCTCCTTCGGACAATACGCATAGCATCGCCCACAGGCCAGGCACGCAGCCCGGTCTGCTTCGTAGTCGCCCCGCCGCCTCCAGATCGAGAGCCTCATGGCCTTGCCTGCGATCACAACCCCGACAAAGGCCCCGAGCAGTCCACCGGCAATGCGGAACCGGGCCCTCCTGGTCGTGGCCTCAGCATACAAGGACTCGATCGGCGTGCCCGTGGCCCTAAACGCGGAGCTGGCGTCCGACACCGAGGGTGCCCCGCCCGAAACCTGGGCGTGTTCTTCCTGCCAGACCCGCTGGGCCAATGCGACCGTGGTGTCTGCGCCTGCCAGTACAGGTCCTGATCGCATGCCCAGATACCCGCCCCCAACCACCAGGATCGGGGCAGCCACCAGCCACGTCACCAATCGCCTGCGGGCCTTGGCATAATACTCAGTTGGCCACGGCTCCGTGGGTTCCTGGATCGCACCAAAGGGACATGACTGGGCGCACAGCCCGCACCGGATGCATTCGTCCGGCGTGATGGCCACCCGCCTGCGCGACAGCCTGGACAACTGCCTGAGGATCACCCCATAGGGACAGAGGAACCGGCAATAGGGCCGGCCGACAAACAGGCCGATCAGCAGGATACTCGCTCCCAACACCAGCAGGTGCACGTCGCCGCTGAGCCGGAAGATCGACACGAACGGATCATAGCGGCACACGATAAAGGCACTGCCCAGGGCCGCCCACACCAGGGCCAGGCCCAGATACAGGTAGGCCAGGACCCGAAGGCCCGCCTCCAGCCACCTGGGCACAGCGACCGGCCAGAGCGTCACCATGTCCTGGACCGCGCCCAAGGGACAGACCGCAGCGCAGAAGGCCCTGCCAAAGAACAGGGTGAAGACCAGCGGCGCAACGAAAAAGATCACGACCGACAAGGGAATTCCGTACCCGCTATCGAATAGGGCCAGTGCCACGTTCTGGATGGACCCTACGGGACACACGCACCCCCCTCGCCAGAACCCGAAGTACAGCAGTGAGAAGACCGTCAGCGTGAAGATCGCCTTCCTGCTCCGCACCCGCAGCACCAGGTACGAGGCCAGGCCCAGGGCCGCCACCAGGACCGCGACGTCCACAACATCCCACACGACGGCCCTGGCCGGCGGTGCGGTGAGCACAGGCCGGACGTACTGGGTCTCGAACTGTGGAGGCGGGAAACGCTCCGCGCCCAGGCAGATCCCTGCGGACCCCAGGAGCAGGCCTGCCGCGACCCCGTGGAAGAGCCTGCGGAGCCACCCCTGGCCCCTGGCCCCTGGTCCCAACCGGCCGCTGCTGAGGGGCGGCAGATTTCTGATCTCGGATTGCAGATTGCGGATTCGACTCGTGGCGCAAATCCCCAATCCGCAATCATCAATCCCCAATCCCAGACCCTGACCCCTGTTCACGAATGTCCCCCCTTGAACAGATAAGGCTGGTCTGCAGGCACGCGTCTGAAGGCCCCTGAGGGACAGGCGTCGCCAATCGAACAGACGTTGCAGTTCACGCATCGATCGTGCCGGACCTGGAGGTGGAGCGATCCATTGCCAAAGGCATTGCAGCCCTTGACGCACTTGCCGCACCCGATGCACAACTGCTCGTCGATGGTGTACTCGTAGTAGGGCTCCTCGACGAATCGGCGACGAATCGCCCCCATGGGACAGAGCTGGTTCTCGGCCCCTTCGTCCAGGGCATGGGGCTGGGGCTCAAAGAACCCAAAGCAGATCCTGCAATACCCGCACATGGAGAAGGCGTGTACGCACTTGACTGCCGACTCCTGGAGCACGCAGTGGGTCGCGCAGCGTCCGCAGGCCACACACTTGGCCGGGTCGATCTGCCAGAGCGTCCGGTTCTTCCTGGACCGGGCGATCACCAGTCCGGCCAGGCCCCCCAGGCCCGCCAGGCATGTCCCCCACAGGGTCTCGGTCAGGAAGCTCCGTCGAGTCACTTGCTGAGGTTTGTCATTCATGGCTTCTTCTCAAAGATCCGCACCTGGTTCTTGATCGTATCCAGCACATAGACCCTACCGATCTTGTCAGTCGCCACGTCAAAGCTACTGCCCTGGCACTGTTCAACCGTCTGGCACACCTCGCCCGCAGAGCCGATCAACTGGCGAGGCCCAGCCACCACACCCACGAATCGGCCGTCAGACCCAAACACCTTGACCCGCACCACGCCCTTCTCACACGTAACGAATCCGCCGTCAGGCAGGATGGCCAGGTGCACGGGATTGCAGCAGCCGGTAAAGCCCTCGATGTCCGAACCGAACCGGCCCCAGGACAGCTCCAGTTGGCCGTTGGACGTGTAGGCCTCGATCCGGTGCCGGCCGGGGTTGACCACACGCAACAGGCCATCCTGCGCAACTGCCAGGTCGAAGTGGGGACTGGGCACCACGAAGCCCTCGATCCCTCGATTCGGGTCCTTGTCACCGATGCGGCCCAGCGATTGGCCTTGCCGGTCAAAGCGGAGCACGGTCCGGCGGCCCGCGTCAGCTACAAACACATCGTCCTTCCAGACTGCAATGCCCGTGATCACCGCCTCAGGACCCAGGCCGGGCCACACACTGGTCTGCTGACCCGCTGCGTCATAGACCTCCACATGGTCCTTGGTCCCCACGTAGACCGCCCCGTCCTCTGCCAGGGCCAGGCACTGTGGACGAGCAGGTATGTCGATGGCCTTGACCGACTTTCCCACCTGGTCAAACACGCGGATCTGGCTGTCCCCTGCCACATAGATCAGGCCGTTGGGGTCGACAGACAGGGTCCTGGCCTGCTTGAACCCGGTCTCGATCCTCTGGTGCAGTTCGTGGTACAGGACCAGGTTCGGGTCCACCTCTGCGACCTGGTCCAGCTTGTACTGATATTGGGCGGGCACATCCCTGCGGCCAAAGAGATCGAGCCTGAGGGTCGCTAGCACCGCTGCCCCCACGGCCGCGGCTAGGATGATACCGACCACGATTCGGTTGTCCATGGGCCCTTTTGTCATGGTCTTTACTCCTAACCCCGGTGACCGGAACCACAAAGGAAACGAAAAACCTGCGTCAGGCACTCGTTTGTTCCTACAGCTATCAGGCCACGGTTCCATATGTCAGGCCCGTTCGCCTTCGCAGGGTGGCACACATGACTATATGAATACACCCCAGAGCGGGTGCATTCATATAGTGTGTGCCTGACACAGGTTCTTCGAGGTTGTTTCATGACCATTCTACGCAGAATTCAACTCCTGGTTGACTAATGTGCCGTGATGTCCAAACATATCATCCTCTTGAGGTCCCGCAGGATCAACCTGCCCGATGCCACGGCCATCGGGCCCCAGGCGTCGGGACCCTCCAGGACCTTGGCCTGGGCCATGGGTACAAAGGTCGTGGGCGTGGCCTCAGCTACGGTCAAGAGCCCCTCGTCGTCCAGGGCATACAGCAGGCCGTTGGCGA
>Ga0209777_10008367_pt1 | contig 11329 bp, 11 predicted proteins | sample FrelakmetHBP12HB_FD_187147 | JGI IMG/M metagenome (GOLD analysis project Ga0209777, IMG submission 187147) | Freshwater lake sediment microbial communities from the University of Notre Dame, USA, for methane emissions studies -HBP12 HB (SPAdes)... | ecosystem: Environmental > Aquatic >...
GCCGCCATCCGCGAGATCGATACCCTGCACATCCTGTTCTTGGAAGGGAACAAATATGCCCAGCAATTCGAGAGTCTCGAAGCGCCGTTTGATCCGAATACGGTTTACAGCAGCCACAACTACGTCGAGCCGATGGATGGATGCTACCCCGGCGAGGTGAACGGTAAGCCATTCGACCGGGGGCGGTTGGAGAGGGATTACCGCAGCCGTGCGACCTTCATATTCCGCCATCGGGTGCCGAACTGGGTTGGCGAGTTTGGTTGCATCTATGAAGACCCGGGGCGGGATGAATCAAACCTGCGTGTGATGAACGATATGATCGAGATCATCGAGGGTCACGGTCACCACTGGTCGATCTGGACATACAAGGATACCGGCATGATGGGGGCGGTGCTGGTCAACCCGGAGTCCGAGTGGATGCGGCGCACTGCGCGCCTACGCCGGTCGATGTCGCTGTTGCGTTGCGATTCATGGATCGAGCGGCAGGCCCAGCCGATTGACTCGTTGGTGGGTCAATTGGCCGACCTGGCGCAGGAGATCATCCCAACGCTCGATCGGGCTGATATCCTGACGAGGTTGCAGTTCGGCCTCCAGGATGGTGTGTTTTCCCAGGCGCTTCTGCCGGCCTATGCCGAGCAGTTCCGAGGAATGACTGAGACCGAGATCGACCGGATGATGCAATCGTTCGCCTTCGAGAACTGTATTCAACGCGCAGGGCTGGTCCGGTTGCTGCAAACGAAATTACAGATCTGATCCGAAAGGTGTATGCCAGCACAGCCTTCCTCTCGTCCCTCTATCTGGAACCATCTCCACATGCTGTACGCGCATCTGGCCACCGGCGGAGAGTGGGCTTACGCCCTCCCTGCTGAAACGCGGCACAACCTCCGCCGGTTCTGGTATGACGGTCTGTTTGCCGCGGCGAGCGACAACATCTATTACACTTACCTGACCTTGTATGTGCTGGCCGTCGGGGCGTCGCGCGCCCAGGTCAGTCTGATGAGTTCGCTGTCCAACCTAGGGGCGGCGTTACTGTTGCTGCCGGGGGCATTGCTGGTCGAACACTTTCGCCGCCGGAAAGAGATCACTATGATCTTCGGAGGGGGGATTGCCAGGCTGATGCTGCTCCTGATTGCGCTCATCCCCTTTGGATTGCGCGGTTAGTCCCTGGTACTGGCGGTCATTGCCTTCTCCGTTATCCGGGAGAGTTTTGCAAACCTTGCGTTTCCAGCGTGGGTATCCATAACTGCCGATATCGTCCCGATCGCGGGACGCGGCCGCTATTCGGCTCGCGCAACTTCGTCATGGGGATTACCGGCATGGTCGCTGCGCTGGTGTTCGCCGTTTCGTCCACCGGCCGCTCCCTGCCGCGCGGCTGGATGAGTGACATCCGTGGCATAAGTTTCAAATGGAGTTGATGTGATGTAAGGTTGAGTCTCTTTTCTTTTTTCTTGATTTCCAAGCTGCCGGGTTTTTGTTATTATTTGACTATTCCCAGGAGCGCTAACGTTCGATACGCAAAGGCCATGCAGGAATTCCTGGCCCTCATCCGCCGGGTGGATGATGAATACGGCCACCCGATCCGCGGGCTGTATTTCTGTGAATGGCGCGATAACCTATTCCACGATAAAATCTGGAATGTTGAAGGCAGCCCGATCCATGTTGGCTTTGGATTGCGCGACCGCTTTAGCTTGCCGAAGATGGATATCCAAGCCCTTCTTAAATCCTGGAATCTTCTGAGGCGTCATTCGTGGTAAGTATTTTTGCTTGATGAAATGTTCTGTAGAAAGGTCTTTTAAATGGGTGTGCGATGAAAATCTTCGTGTTTTCTTCCAGCCCAAACAAGGATGGTCTGACGGCAGCTTGCGCCGCGGCGGCAGCCAAGGGAATACACACTGCCGGTGGCGAGTTGGAAGAAATCCGCCTGAATGACTTGAAAATTGACAAATGCCATGCCTGCAACGACGGTTGGGGCACCTGCCTACCCGATCATCGTTGCCAGGAGGAAGATGATTTTCAGGGCCTGCATGCCCGCCTGGCCCAGGCAGATGGCTATGTTCTCGTCACCCCGGTCTACTGGGGCGAGATGAGTGAGTCGGCCAAAGCTTTTACAGACCGGCTGCGACGCTGCGAGGCGACCCGCAGTCAGGGCGAGAGCATCCTTTTTAAAAAGCCAGTCATTGCCGTTGCCGCAGCCGGTGGTAGTGGCGGCGGGATGATCACCTGCCTGTTGAGCATGGAGCGCTGGATCCAGCACGTGCAGGCGCGCACTTTCGACCTGATCCCGGTCAACCGCTGGAGCCGGGAGTACAAACTGGATACCATCCGTGGGGCTGGAAGGATTATGACGGAGGAACTCATGGTGGGTGGAAACAAAACGGGTAAATGATGAGCGCACTGATCTGCCTGACCTATGATGATGCCCTGCCTGTGCACCGTGAGCAAGTGGTGCCCGAGCTGAAGGGGCACGGCCTGCGCGGGACTTTCTACGTACCCGCCGCACGGGATGATCTGCACACGGGATTGGAAGGCTGGCAAAAGGTAGCGGCCATGGATCATGAATTGGGCAACCATTCATCCTGGCATCCCTGCCGCACCCGTCCGGACTGGGACTGGAAGTATACCTATCGCCTGGAGGATTACGATCGCGGGCGCATCCGTGACGAGTTGCTGCTGGCCAACCGCCTCTTGCACCTGATCGACGGGCGCACGGAGCGCAGTTATGGAGCCACCTGCGGCGATCTGACCGTCGGTCCGGGCCAGGGTGAATCCTTTCTTGACGACCTGCGTGACCTGTTCACCGCAGTGCGTTCGGGAACGAGTCTCCAGCCGCTCCTCGTACCGCTGCCGTTTGTGGTGCCCTGTCTGCATGGCGACGTCCAGCGCGCCAGTGCCAACATTCGCGTGGCGGAGTTGATGAGAGACCAGCCGGAGGCTTGTCTGGTGGTAGCCATGCATGGTGTCGGTGCCGGAACCCATAACAGCTATATCGACATGGACGAACACGGCTGCTTGATTGAGTGGATCGCGGCACAGCACCGGTGGCTGGAGGCGGCGACGCTGCTCGAAGCGGTCGCACGCCGGGGCTGCAAAGGGAGAAAAATCGATGACTAAAACAAACGCTGATCTCAATTCCACACCCGCGGCTCGTTTGCAGTTTGGGGCTTCCTATTACCCCGAACACTGGCCCGAAGCACGCTGGCCAGAGGACATCCGCCTGATGCGTGAGGCCGGGTTTACGGTCGTGCGCATGGCCGAGTTTGCCTGGTCGACGATGCAACCAGCCGCAGGGAAATTTGATTTCGACTGGTTGGAACGCGCCATTGGCCTGCTGGCTGCCGAGGGCATCGTAACGGTGCTGGGCACTCCGACCGCCGCTCCACCCGCCTGGCTGGTGCAGCAATATCCGGACATGCTGGCCGTGGACGAGAGCGGCCGTCGCGTCCAGTTTGGCAACCGCTGCCATTACTGCGTCAACTCTCCGGAATTCCATGCCGCTGTCCTCTGCCTTGTCAAGGCGATGGCAAAGCGCTTTGGGAAACATCCGCACGTCATCGGCTGGCAGATCGATAACGAATACAATCGCGTCTGCTACTGTGAACGATGCCAGGGTCTCTTCCGGCAATTCCTGAAAGACAAATTCGTCTCGCTGGAGGCGCTCAACGAGCACTGGTCCACCCGTTACTGGAGCCAGACGTATTCAGCCTGGGAGCAGATTCCCATCCCGATCGGCTACCACAATCCTGGCCTGATGCTCGAGTTTAAGCATTTCGTCACCGCGAGTTACCGCAAGTTCCAGCGCATGCAGCTGGACGTTTTACGACCCAATCTGCCGCCGGGAAGCTGGATCACCCATAACTTCATGGGTTGGTATGACGGCTTCGATCACTACGCCATGGCTGAGGATCTGGACATGGCTTCGTGGGACTGGTATGTTGGCAGCGGCCACCATGACTGTCTTAAATCCGGCGCGACCCACGACCTGACGCACGGCCTCAAGCGCCATAACTTCTGGCTCATCGAGACCCAACCCGGCAACGTGAACTGGACCTCGCTCAATAACACGCTCAACAAGGGCGAAGCGCGTGCTATGGCCTGGCATGCCGTGGCTCACGGGGCAGATGCAATCCTTTACTGGCAGTGGCGTTCGGCACTGGGCGGACAGGAGCAGTATCATGGCACGCTGGTGGACCAATCCGGCCGGCCGCGCCCCTTTTACGAGGAGGCCCAGCAGATCGGGCAGGACTTCTCGGCAGTGGCGGACCTGCTGACCGGATCAGTCGTCAACTCGCGCGTAGCCGTGCTGCACTGCTATGACAGCCGCTGGGCGATCGGCTGGCAGCGCCACCACAATGATTTCGATACCGTGACGCATCTCAACCACTATTACCGTCCACTGGCTGCCCGCAATGTGAACATGGACATCATTTCCGCTGATGAACCGCTGGAGGGATACAAGCTGATCGTCGCTCCCGCCCTGTTGATCCTGAACGAGAAGCGGGTGGCACACCTGAAGGAATTCGTCAGGAGCGGCGGTCACCTGGCGCTAACCCTGCGCACCGGTATGAAAGATGAATTCAACGCCCTGCTCCCCTCCCGTCAGCCGGGGCCGCTCGCCGAACTGGCCGGGGTCGAGGTGGAGGAGTATTATGCCTTGCTCGATCCGGTCCCGGTCAAGGGCAGGTTGTTCGAGGGCACTTCGAAGTTGTGGGCGGAGCGGCTCAAGATTTTCGATCCGAACCTCACCATCCCATTGGCGCGCTACGGCGCCTGCAATGGCTGGCTGGACGACCAGGTTGCAGTTGCAGTCCATCCATATGGAAAGGGGATGGTCTACACTGTCGGGGTCTATCTGGACGAAGCCTCACAGCAGACCCTGATGGACCATATTCTGGATACCGCCGAGGTTCACGGCATCAAAACCCCCACCGGAGTCGAAATCCGCACACGCCTCGCGGTCGCCGGACAGGAAATCTACTTCGTCATCAACCACAATCGCCGGGAACAGACCGTCCGCTTGCCCTGGACTGCCCGTGAGCATCTAACCAGCAGCGAGGTGAGCGGTGACCTAAAACTTGCGCCTTATGGCGTTGCGATCCTGACAAAAAGTGACCGCTGAGGTTATCCGCCTGCGCATTGAGAGATCCAAAAAACGGATGTGCGTCAGGAGTGGGGCATATGCTCCACCTCTGACGCACACCCGTTTTTCATTCCTTATGTCAGGTGCAACGCCTGAACAATACTATCTTACCACGGCAGAATTTGTCCCCGATAATCCACGTATAACTCATCGTCCGGCTGCCACTGTTTCATCGTTAGCGTAAGAATGCCCTCCGCAGGTCCTTGAGAAAACCTGGTTCGATCTTTTGTTGCATTTTCATTGTTATTGACCAGCTTCAGGAACAATTATATACTATGCAAAAAGTGTATGACATAAGTTTCATTTACCGAATCATAGTTAGCCAGCCTTTTATAAAGGAAAAGGACACACATGAAGCTATTAGAGAATAAGTGGGCATTTGTCACCGGCTCTAGCCGTGGGATTGGTCAGCAAATTGCACTGGGCCTTGCTCAACGCAAATGCAATGTCATCGTGCATGGGCGTGTGGAAAGTCACACCGCAGAAACCTTGCGGCGGTTGAAAGTGTATGATATCCAAATCTATGTTGTTTCAGGCGATTTAGAAAGCGCGAAAAATGTTGAAGCCGTCATTCAGAGTGTGAAAGCGGGGCTTGGTTCGGTGGATATTCTCTACAACAATGCCGGTTTTCAAAATGTGTGGAAACCCATTTGGGAGATTACGCCGGAAGAGTGGCTCCAATCTTTTCAAGTCAATCTTTTTGCGATAATCGCCTTATGCAATGCTTTTACTCCCGAGATGAAAAAGCGCGGCTATGGGCGCATTATCAACCTGACTTCTGGTATCAAGGATATTCCGCAATTGGCCCCGTATAGTGTTTCGAAGGCGGCGGTGGATAAATACAGTCGGGATTTAGCGGCGGAATTACGTGGGACGAATGTGCTGGTGAATTACTTGGATCCGGGGTGGCTGAGGACGGATTTGGGTGGGCCGAATGCCGAGAATGCGGTGGAGGCCGTCTTGCCAGGGGCGTTAGTGCCGGCGCTACTTGAAGATAATGGCCCGAGTGGTCGTTTGTATGTGGCTCAAGATTACAAGTATTTGGAGTGTTGAAAGGCCACCGGTTGGCTAACAACCGCATGCACCCGACTGGCGCTATGCGCCTTTAGGCCGAGCTTGGTTGTGTTCACAGCTTGCTTGCTGCGCGAGCAAGGTTTCGTTGGACACCGCGCCAGCGGGTGATGCGGACCGTTAGGCTGTTTGTAGTTATCCATGATTGAGTATCACTTGCACTGGCAAGCAAAGGATGCAGAAAATTATGCACAAATATGAATTCACGAATTGGCTGTTGGATACCAAGACACCTTCTATCCAATACCGAACCCTGGTAGATTTATTCAACTATCCGGTAGATGATGCGCGCGTCGTCCACGCCCGACAGGCTATCATGAGAAGCGGGCCTGTTCCTGCCATCTTAAGCCACCAGTCCAAAGCCGGGAAATGGAAGGGTGAGCGCAGCTATTACACGCCAAAATATTTCAGCACGCACTGGAGTATGATGCTGCTCTCCGAACTCTGTGTAGATGGCAGTGATTCTCGTTTTCAACAGGGTGTTCACCATATGCTGGATGTGACCGCTGACGACCTGGGTAAGCGATTGGATGCTAACACGTTTGGATTATCCTGCTTCTGGGGCAATTTGCTTCGATACGCTCTTCACGCGGGCATGGTTGATGATGCCCGAGTCGAAAAAGTCATCCGCTATGCTGCGCTTGACCTGCAGGATGGTCCATGTCGCTGCGTTCACAATGGGGGTTGTGCCTGCGCATGGGGTGTTGTGCGGACATTATGGGGATTAGCAGCTATTCCGAAGGCGCAGCGCACGCGCGAAACCGACGATGCCATTAAACAAGGGGTGACATTCCTGCTAAATTCGTTCAGCTTGATTGAAGCCAACTATCCGACCCCGGATAATGGTGGCATAAATCCCATATGGTTCAAGCTGAATTTTCCTCTGTTCTATCAAGTCGATATTCTATTTACCCTGCGTGTATTGGATGAATTAGATATGCTTAATCATCCAGGTGCCCAAGCCGCCCTGGATTGGCTGGAGCAACGCCGGGGACGAAGTGATCACTGGCTTGGTAGTAGCCCCTTTCGCCAACGCACCTGGCATGAATTAGGAGATCGAGAAGAAACCGACCGTTGGGTATCCCTCCACGCTAGTCGGATTCTACAACATGCAGGACGCATTCCTGCGTTCAATGCAGTAGCGTAATACGCGTTCAGGTTTTAAGTGGCCCACCGGCTCCACCTGACCGCCTTCGGCGCGGGGATGCGGCGGCGATTTGGCAGAAAAAGTGGTTTTACGCAGTCTTGTCTGCCAAATCCAGCGGTCGCAGAGCCACTTCGTTGGGCGGCAAAATAAGGTTTTACCATTGGGAGCATAGTAGAACCAATAAGGCCAATCTATGTTATTTACACATTTAGGATTTTAATATGAAAATCTTAGTCCTGTGCGATGATTACTGGCACCCTGCCTGGGTTCCCAGAGAGGGTTTGATGGGGTTGGAAATAAGCAAGTTTTCGTTTGATTGGATCGAAAATGCCCACGAATGGTCACCGGAACGCATGGCAGCCTACCCGGTGGTGATCCTGACCAAGTCCAACAACGTCTCAGCCTCCGATCAGACCGGCTGGATGACTGAGGCTGGACAGGCTGCCTTTACCGATTATGTACGCAAAGGAAATGGGCTGGTTGCCGTCCACTCTGGTACCGCAGGGTATGAGCAGATGCCTGTGCTGCGCGGCTTGTTGGGGGGCGTGTTCACCCACCATCCTGACCAGTGCCCAGTTACCATGCATCCAAGAGTGGGGCATCCACTTTCATCTGGATGCGATCCGTTCACTTTGAAAGATGAACATTATTTCATGGCATTAGAGGATTCGCAGGCAGATGTGTTTTTAACCACTAAGTCGGAGTACGGTGAGCAGCCTGGCGCCTGGATACGGACAGACAGCGCTGGCCGCGTGGCGGTATTGACGCCCGGTCATAATGTGGAGGTCTGGCTGCATCCATCGTTCCAAACCTTGTTGCGAAATACCTTGCGTTGGTGTGGCAAGATATCCTAATTCAAACAGGAATAAGTTCATGTATCGCACCGTTTTCATCACTGGTGGAGATCGCGGGTTGGGTTTTGCGCTTTGCGCCGGACTGCTTGAACAAGGCTGGGAGGTATTCGCCGGCCAGTACTTGCCCGAATGGCCGGATCTTGCTACCTTAGCGGGTAAATATCCTCATGCGCTTCACATTATCCCGTTGGATGTCAGCTCGGTGGAGTCTGCCCGGTCTGCCGCACTGGCCGTGACAGCGTTCACAGACCACATCGAGGTGTTGATCAATAATGCGGGGGTAATTTCTCCAACGATAAACCGTTCGATACGTCAACCCCAAGATTATGCTGAGATGCACCGCCTCTACGATGTCAACGCCCTGGGGCCGCTGCGGGTAGTGGAAACTTTTCTGCCGTTGACCGACAGAGGCAGTAAAAAACGCTTGTGCTTTGTCTCTTCAGAGGCAGGCAGTATTGCCCGGGCGGAGCACACTTGTTGGTATAGTTATTGCATGTCCAAGAGTGCCTTGAACATGGGTGTTAAGATACTGTTCAACCACTTGCATTCTGAGGGATATACCTTTCGGGTATACCACCCTGGCTGGATCCGCTCTTACATGTTGGGCAAGAAAAATCTGGATGCCACCCTGGAACCGGAAGAGGCCGCCGCGAAGGCCATTCCCATCTTTCTCGGCCAACGACAGGATGAAGATCGACTGAGGCTGGAAGATTACGAGGGGAATGAGTGGCCCTGGTAAAGTCTCTGTATATATCAGGTCTTTACAATATTTGCGACCGGCCATCTGAAACTTGGGGAATGGCAGCCACCTCCATCTACAACGGACAGGGCTGCGCCCTGAAGGGATGGGGAGCGTTTCCAGATGTGGCGCGATAATGATTGCATTGTCTCCCCGCCTCGCCCTGCCGCTGAGGCACACCGTTGGGTGCCCAACCAAGTGTGGAGCTCATAAAAATCACAGGATATTAAATGGACACAGCTGAATCCTATCGAAAGACTTGTCTCCAACGACAAACCGAGTTACGCAGAATAATGATGAGCCCTAATCAATTCGACCAGGCTCTCAGTCTGTTCCTGAGCCAACATGCAATGCTTCATTCCAAAAAGATGGCTCAAACTGAACCTTGGTCGTTTGAAGATGAGATATTGAACGATATGCCCGAGGAACAGGTGCGTCGAATTCCGCACCGTGATTGCCATTCAGTTGCCTGGCTTATCTGGCATATTACTCGCTGTGAAGATATCACAATGAACCTTCTGGTAGCAGGTACTCCTCAGATCCTACTTCAGCAGGGATGGCTTAACTTGACGAGGAGCCCAGTCTGTGACACCGGCAACGCCATGGATGATGAGGCATTGGCTTACTTCAGTAACACAATCGATATTACAGCATTGCGGGCATATCGTTTGGCCGTTGGTCGCAGAACGCGGGATATAGTCAATCAGCTTCAGCCAGCCGAGCTGAAGCACAAGGTTGAAACCTCCCGTATCACTCGAGTCATGAAGGAAGGGGCTGTGGTTGAAGCGGCGCGCGGCATAGCAGACTACTGGAGTAAGCGCAATGTAGCGGGTTTACTGCTTATGCCAGCTACGCGGCATAATTTGATCCACTTGGGAGAAGCATTACAACTGAAGCGTAGTTACAGTTGAGATGATTGCGTTGTTAAGTATCTCGTGGATATGAAAATCCCCACCGAAAGAGTCCGGTTGAAATCCCGCCTGTGGCCAGGGCTGGCAGCTCTGCTGCTGGTCTTGCAACTCATCTGGCCGAACCGAGCCTGGATGACATTGCTCATTCTTCTGGGTGGAGCCTGGCTGATCGCCACATACTGGGCTTACTCCCTTTCCTGCAACCTATTCCTGGAGTGTGAAATCCGCTACGGTTGGGTGCAGGTGGGCGACCGGCTGGAAGAACATTTCGTCGTCGGGAATGATAGCTGGCTGCCTGGGTTATGGCTGGAAGTGGAAGACCATTCCAACCTGCCAGGCTACATTGTCGGGCGCGTCACAGCCGTCAACGCCAAAGCCATCACCGAGTGGCGAACGGAAGGTGTCTGCACCCGACGCGGGCTTTACACACTCGGTCCGACCAGCCTGCACTCCGGCGATCCTCTGGGACTGTACGACCTGGAAGTCTGTAACGCCTCCTCGACCGTCCTGCTAGTGCTGCCTCCCGTGCTGCCACTGCCTACCATCGAAATTTCCGCTGGTGGACGAGCCGGCGATGGCCGCCGCCCACGCCGTCAGGCCTTAGAGACTACGACCAGCGCCGAAACGGTGCACGAGTACAATCCCGGCGAGCCGTTGAAGGCGATCCACTGGCCCACTTCGGCGCGAAAAGGATCACTGTACGTACGGCAATTCGAACACATGCCGGTCTCGGATCAGTGGATATTCCTCGACATGCAGCAAAGCGCCCAGGTGGGCAGCGGGGAAAACTCTACCGAGGAACACGGCGTCTTGCTGGCTGCCTCGCTGGCCGACCGGGGCTTGCGCCAGGGTCACGCCGTCGGGCTGGCAACTTATGGCGAGGGGCTGACCTGGCTCCCGCCACAGCGCTCGCCAGGGCGCTTAATGGAAATCCTGCACGCCCTGGCTCTTGTCCACGCCGGGGAACAGTCACTGCCAGAGCTGCTGGCAGGTGCGCAGAAGTCCATCCGGAGCGGGACCAGTCTGGTCATCATCACATCCAACGTCGGGGTGGAATGGCTGCCCGTCCTGTTGGGGCTGGTCAGGAAGGGCATCACACCCACCGTGCTGTTGCTCGACCCACGCTCGTTCGGTGGTGAGGGAAGCCCCACCGGGCTGATAGGATTGCTCGACGAATTCGGTATTGCCAACCATCTGATCCAACGCGAACTGCTCGATCGGCCCGAGGCGCGTCCCGGCTCACAGGGCAAATGGGAATGGCGAACCATCGGCTATGGAAAGGCCGTGGCCGTGCGGCGTCCATCGGATACCGGCTGGAGGCCATTGGGAGGATGAACCAGATGGCCCTCCAGCGTTTTGCCCGCTGGCTTTACCTCCGGTTGGGGGGGCAGGCCCTCTTCCGGGTCATCCCGCTCTGCCTGGCACTGGTTTGCATCGGGGCTGGCTTATCAGCCATCGTGACGGACCTGG
>Ga0209777_10008368_pt1 | contig 11328 bp, 8 predicted proteins | sample FrelakmetHBP12HB_FD_187147 | JGI IMG/M metagenome (GOLD analysis project Ga0209777, IMG submission 187147) | Freshwater lake sediment microbial communities from the University of Notre Dame, USA, for methane emissions studies -HBP12 HB (SPAdes)... | ecosystem: Environmental > Aquatic >...
TGAAACAATGTTCGAATCAGAACAAAAAGATTAAAGCCGTTGTTGCTGTTGATTTCGCGGGGCACCCATGCGATTGGAATGCATTAAAAACTTTACAAAGTAAATATGGCTTTCAACTTGTGGACGATTACTGCCATGCGTTAGGTGCAGAATATAAAAATGATTTTCAATATGCTGCTAAATTTGCTGATGCGGTCAATCTTAGTTTCCATCCTGTTAAACATATAACGACCGGTGAAGGCGGCGCTGTAATAACGAATGATCTACAATTAGATCAGCGAATAAAAACGCTCCGTACACACGGCATTACTAAAGATGAATCAACCCTCGAGAAAAATGATGGACCATGGTATTATGAAATGCATGAGCCGGGATTTAATTACCGCATTACGGATTTTCAATGCGCGCTTGGAATAAGTCAGTTGAAGAAGTTAGCAAAGTTCGTTGAAATGCGTAGACAAATTGCAGAGTATTACAACGCAATTTTCTCTAAAGACAATCGTTTCATAATCCCGAATGTATCAAATGATGCTAAGCATGCATATCATCTTTATCCTCTGCAAATAATATTTGATGGGCTGAATATTTCCAAGAAAAAATTCTTCGCAGACTTGAAAAAGAAAAACATCAATTGCCAGGTTCATTATGTCCCTGTTCATCTTCAGCCATTCTATAGAAAAAATTACGGATTCAAACAGGGTGATTTCCCGATCGCTGAAAAATTTTACGAGCGAGAATTGTCAATCCCTATTTATCCGGCTCTCACAAAAGAAGATTTATCTTACATTTCAAAAACAATCATAGAAACACTTAACGGTAAATGAAGGTTTCGATAATAACAGAAGGATTTCATAAAACCGGTTACGGACACCTCACAAGATGCTTATCCATTTATCAGGCGTTCGAAGAAAGAAATATTTATCCGACGCTATATATCAACGGCGACGATGCCAGTAAGTTTTTTCTTCCAAACAGCAGATACGAAATCATTGACTGGTTAAATAATCCAGCATTGCTTCTAAATAAAATTTCCTTTAGCGATATAGTAATTGTGGATTCCTACCTAGCAGATTCAGAATTCTACAATAAAGTTTCAAAAATCACTTCTGTGCCGGTCTTCATTGATGATAATTTGAGAATCAAATATCCATCCAGCATTATAATTAACGGGTCAATCAACGCTGAACAGATGAAATATGAGTTTAAGGAAGGAATGACTTATTTACTCGGTTCAAGATTTATTCCGCTGCGAAAAAATTTTTGGCGAACAGCAGAAAGAGAAATTAATTCCGAAATACAATCAATCCTCATTACTTTTGGTGGACAAGATTTACAAAATTTTACCCCCCTGATCCTTGAGCTATTGGCTAAAAACTTTCCCGAACTAAAAAAGAAAATAGTTATGGGCGGCGGATTTAAAAACATTGAGCAGATCAATAAGTTAAAAGATAATTATACGGAAATTTTTCTTTCACCATCCGGCATCGAAATGCTGAACATTATGCATGGCAGCGATATTGCAATCGCTGCGGCAGGACAAACACTTTACGAACTTGCGTGTGTTGGTGTGCCAACAATCGCTATTGCTGTCGCGGAAAATCAATTAAATAATCTTTCCGGCTGGGTGAAAGAAGGATTTCTGACAACCGAAATAAATTATCAAGACAAAAATCTTGAAGAAAAACTTTTGCTTGCAATTCAAAAGTATAAACAAAAAAAACTGCGAACGGAATTAACCAAAATTGGGCGTGAAAAAGTTGACGGTTTCGGCGCTGTTCGCATTGTTCAATCTCTCATTAATCATCTCGTATCTGCTAACACAGGATTTTATATAAGAAAGGCAACCGAAAAGGATTCAACAAACGTTTTTAATTTATCAAACGAAAAACTTGTCCGCACGAACTCGATTAACCAAAAACCTATCAATCGCGATGAACACGAGCAATGGTTTACAAATAAAATCAGTGATCCTAATTCCCTTTTTCTCTTGGCTTTCAATAGAAACGATGACTTCATCGGTCAAGTTAGATTCGACATAAAAACAAATTATGCTGTAGTCAACATTAGTTTGGAAAATCAATTTAGGGGGAAAGGTTTGTCAACACCTTTATTGCGGAAAAGCAGTTTAAGGTGTTTGAACGAACGTGCTGAAGTGAATTATATTTTAGCGTATATTAAACCTGCAAATGTCTCTTCAATAAAAGGATTTCGATCAGCGGGATATAATTTTTCTCACGAAGAAATGATAAACAACGAAACTTTTTTAGTCTATAAATTGGTCCGAGCATTATGAAAATAAAAATAGGCGGAAAAACAATCGGTGAAGAGAACAAAGTTTTTATTGTCGCAGAACTTTCGGCAAATCATAATCAAAATTTTGATGTTGCCGTTGAATCAATTAGAGCAATAAAAGAATGCGGCGCAGACGCTGTAAAAATTCAAACATACACTGCCGACACACTCACGATTGACAGCGACAAAGAATATTTCAAAATTCAGCAAGACACAATTTGGGATGGCGCTACTCTTTATCAGCTTTATCAAAGCGCCTACACTCCCTGGGAGTGGCAGCTGAAACTGAAAAAACTTGCAGAAGAGCTTGGAATGATTTTTTTTTCGACTCCGTTTGATAAAAGTGCAGTTGATTTTTTGGAAAAGTTGAATGTGCCCGCCTACAAAATTGCTTCGTTTGAAATTGTTGATATACCTTTGATTGAGTACACCGCATCAAAAAAGAAACCGATAATAATTTCCACCGGCATTGCAACCGAAGAAGAAATCAAAGAAGCAATCAAGGCATGTAAACGCGTAGGTAATAATCAAATTGCGCTGCTTAAATGCACATCGGAATATCCGGCGCCTATCGAAGATGCAAACTTAAAAGCAATTTTGTTTCTCAAAGATAAATTCAAGACTGTTGTCGGATTATCAGATCACTCACTCGGAACAATTGTTCCTATTGCGGCTGCAGCAATCGGAGCGAGAATAATTGAGAAACATTTTATACTTGATAAAAAACTTGGCGGACCTGACTCCACTTTTTCGCTGGAACCAGCAGAATTTAAACTAATGGTTGATGAAATTCGCCGTGTTGAAAAAGCTTTGGGTGAAATTAATCCTAAGTTGAATGATAAAATAAAAAAGAGCAGACTTTTTGCGCGTTCTCTTTTTGTTGTTAAAGATATCAAAGTCGGTGAGAAATTCACTGAAGAAAATGTCAGGTCAATCCGTCCTTCTTATGGTCTGCCGCCAAAGCATATAAAAGAAATTCTAGGTAAAAAAGCCAAGCAGAATATTGAACGCGGTACACCGCTAAGCTGGAATTTGATAGATCGTCATAAGAAAAAATAATTTTATAATCGCTTATCGTATTGGAGGAAAATGTTAGATAACTTTCAAGAAGAGGTTTGGTCTGGTCAATTCGGCAAGGATTATGCCGAAAGAAATACTTTCGAGATAACCGAGTTAAATGAACTTTATAAAAAAAAATATGGGATTTCTCGCCATGAAATGAACCAAGATTTTATCGGTGGATTGGATAGAAGCAAAAAAATCTTAGAGGTTGGTGCAAATACAGGAAATCAATTGCAGATTCTACAATCAATGGGCTTTCAAAATCTTTATGGAATTGAACTAAATCAATATGCAATTGAACTCGGGAAGATACGTACCAAAAACATAAATCTTATTCACGGATCAATTTTTGATATTCCATTCAAAGATAATTTTTTTGATTTAATTTTTACCTCTGGCGTTTTAATACATATTGACCCGAATAATTTAGATGCCGCAATCAAAGAAATTTACCGGTGCTCGAAAAAATTGATTTGGGGATTTGAATATTTTTCGGAAAAAACAAAAGAAATTAAGTATCGCGGAAATGAAAACCTGCTGTGGAAAACAAATTTTTCTGAAAGATATATCGGATCATTTTCCGACTTAAAATTAGTTAAAGAAAAAAAATACAAGTACACCGAAGACGATAATATTGATGTAATGTTTCTCTTAATAAAATGATCTGTCTGCCTTGTCAAATTTAAAATGTATTATAATTCAAGCCCGTACCGGATCAACCCGTTTACCCGGTAAAATTTTTAAGGAACTTTCCGGTAAACCAATGCTTTGGCATGTAGTTGACCGCCTTTCACATTCCAGGTTGGCTGATAAAATCATTATCGCGACAACTGATCTGCCTGAAGACGATCAAGTGGAAACATTTTGTAAAACCAATAACATTTTTTTCTATCGCGGAAGTTCGAATGACGTTCTTTCACGCTATTATGAAACAGCCAAAAAATTTAATGCCGAGACTATTGTTCGAATCACTTCCGATTGTCCGCTGATTGATCCGCAAATTGTTGACCGCATGATTGAAACATTTTATAAATTAAATACACTTCGCATATTTGATTATCTAAGTAACACAATACAAAGAAATTTTCCGCGCGGTTTAGATGTAGAAATCTTTTTATTCAGTTCATTACGCAAAGCTTATTACCAAGCATCTACCAAATACGAGCGCGAGCATGTTACACCGTTTATTTATGAACATCCTAAATGGTTCAAAACAAAAAATTTTGTTGGGCAAAAGGACTATTCTTTTCACCGTTGGACTGTTGATACCGAAGAAGATTTCCATTTGATAGAGGAAATTTATAAATCGCTTTACAATGCAAAAAAATTATTTTTGTTTGAAGATATTCTAAAACTTTTTGCAGAGCGTCCTGAGTTAATAACAATCAACCAAAACATTAAGCAGAAAAAGTTGAGAGAGTAAGATGAAAATTACCAGACGGGACTTTGTTAAAACCGGAACACTTGCCGGCAGCGGTTTGTTATTAAATCAAATCTCACCTTCAAAATACTTTGCCAAATCATTCTTGTTTGATATTCCTATCGTTGTTTCTACCTGGTCGCCAAATTTGAAATCAAATGCACATGCTATGGAAATTTTACTTCAAGGAAAGAGTTCCCTGGATGCAGTTGAAGAAGGAATAAAAGTTACCGAAGCAGACCCCAAAGATACTTCAGTTGGTTACGGCGGTTTGCCGGATGAAGACGGGATAGTAACTCTTGATGCATCAATCATGGATTGGAAAGGGAATGCCGGCTCGGTTGCTTGCATCGCGGATATCATGCATCCTATCTCTGTAGCCCGGCTTGTAATGGAAAAGACAAAACACGTAATGCTTGCAGGCGATGGCGCAAAAAAATTCGCGCTTGAAAATGGATTTAAGGAGGAAAATCTTCTGACGGATGAATCTCGAAAAGCCTGGCTTGAATGGAAGAAGAAAAATCCTCACGGCACGAATCGTGTTAATTTAAAAAACCATGATACAATAGGAATGCTTGCAATAGACAAGTCTAATAATTTGAGCGGCGGTGTTTCTACAAGCGGTCTTGCATTTAAAATTCACGGGCGGGTCGGCGATTCACCGATTATTGGTGCAGCTATGTTTGTTGATAATGAAATCGGCGGAGCCGTTTCAACTGGGAACGGTGAATATGTAATGAGAACTCTCGGAAGTTTTTTAATTGTTGAAAAAATGCGCGAGGGTTTATCACCTCAAAAAGCTTGCGAGTTTGCAATCAACAGACTTTATAAATCCCAAAAAGATTTTACAGATGTGAATGTTAGTTATTTAGCTATTTCAAAAAACGGCGAAGTTGGAGCTTATTCATTGAAGAGCGGATTTACTTACTGCTTCACAACACCGAATGAAAATAAATCCGTTACAAGCGATTTTTTAATAAAATAATTTAGCTGCTTTGCAATTTTTCTGCACGGTCGGCTAATTTGAGTTTTTCAACAAGCTCGTTAAGATTGCCTTCAATAATCTCTGATAAGTTGTAGAGAGTTAATCCGATTCTATGATCGGTAACTCTGTTCTGTGGAAAATTGTACGTTCTAATTTTATCGCTGCGGTCGCCGCTCTTTACCATTAATTTTCTCTGTTGAGCAATTTCCTTGTTCTGTTCCTGCAGTTTCATATCATACAATCTTGCTTTTAATACCTTCATTGCTTTCTGGCGGTTCTTCAATTGCGAACGTTCATCCTGGCATTGCACAACTAAACCGGTTGGAATATGTGTTATACGGATTGCAGTTTCTACTTTGTTAACGTTCTGTCCGCCGGCTCCGCCGCTTCTGAAAACATCAATCCGCAATTCGTTTGGATCAACAGTTACTTCCACATCTTCTACTTCAGGAAGAACAACTACAGATGCCGCAGAGGTATGAATTCTTCCGTTTGCTTCTGTTGCTGGCACACGCTGTACGCGATGCACTCCGCTTTCAAATTTCAAATCCGCAAAAACACTTGTACCCACCAAACCAAAAACAACTTCTTTTATACCGCCAATTCCTGTCTCGCTGTAATCAATAACTTCCTGTTTCCAATTTCGAATTTCTGCGTAGCGTGAATACATTCTGTAAAGATCAGCGGCAAATAAACCGGCTTCGTCACCGCCTGTGCCTGCACGTATTTCCATGATTACGTTTTTATCATCATCGGGATCCTTAGGAACAAGAAGAAATTTTATTTTTTCTTCCATCGCATCGCGTTTTGCTTTTAACTCATTAAGTTCGTTCCCGGCAATTTCGGCAAGTTCTTTGTCTTCACCGCTGGCAATAATTTCTTGATTGCCTTTAATATTATTTACCAAGTTATCGTACTCATTGAACGCTTCTACAATATCTATAAGTCCGCTTCTTTCTTTGCTTAACGATATAAGTTTCGATTGATCCGAAAGATTCTTAGGATTGGATAACTCTTCGTTAATCTTATCGTATTTCTCTTTTATTGATTTTAGTTTTTCGTAAATCTCCATACATCCTCATGAAATGCGCGCAAAATATAATCAAGTTTGGAATTAGATTCTAAAGTGAGTGGTTACGTTGAAAAATAACCAAGCCGTAATTTGATTAAGTAAGTTTTCGAAGATGATTTAAATATTTAATCTGAACATTTAACGGTGGAATTTTTTCTTTGTATTCTATTTTCAAATCGTTATCCGTAAGCATGAAAATCTTATCGAGCGCTTTGAACATATTTATTTGAGCAAATCCATTATCTCTAAGATGATGAATTAGCTTTAGGGTTCTAAAACCATCAAGCCAAATAAGCTTTTGTTTTTGAATTTGTTCTTTCGATTTCGAATTACCGATTATTTTTCCCCAGCTTTCTTTGAAATCATTTTGAATAAGAAATTCTGCCAGTGAAGGATGAATATTCTTAGCGGCATTTAAATATTCATCTGCTTTCAATGCTTCAGTGGAGTTAAAAATTTTCAACCACTTTTTCAATACGACAAACGACTTTGGATCGTATAGAATATATTCTTCGTGCGACCCTGCAAAAAATCTATTAACCCGCTGACCAGTTCCGAATGGAACTCGCCACGATCCCCGGCTTGAAGGATAAATTTTCGTGTTATCTGTTTTTTCAATTCTTATATTCTTAACCAATTTTTCCATAAAATAAAAATCTTCCGCCGCTTTCTTTTTGTTCATCCCGCCGACTTTAATATAGTTTTCATAATCGCAGATCATTGTTGAACCGATTGTTGGGAAGGCAAATGGCGAGTTTGCAAATCTTAAAACGAGAACATAATACCGGAGAAATATTTCGTAGCAAACGATGGCGAGTTTTCCGTTTTCGTCTTCGGGAAGTTTGTGCTCATATTGAACATACGCGGCTTGTATGTTTGAGCGGTTGAATGTCTGAATGATTGACGCAAGGTAATTGCTCTCAACGGTGCAGTCGGCATCAAGACAAATCAATATTTTTTTTGCATTGTTAGTGTAATCAAATGCTGTAAGGGCAAGGTCCATTCCAATTTTACGCGCAAGTCCAACCCCTCCGTCTTTTTCCGGCAGCTCATATCCGTGAGTTGAGGCATCTACTGATCCGACTTTTAATTCTGAAGCGGAAATACTTTTTGCAAATACGTCCACTGTATTGCCGTGAATTATATTTCTGATTAGTTCAATACTTTTTCGATTATCTTCTTTCACAACTGGGGCCGAACTTACCAAGTTGTTCACGACAAACAGAATTAAGGTTTCTCCAAAATATTTTTTATCGTTTTGACAAAGTGAGCTTAACAAAGAACAAATGTTTTCATATTCCTGAATGGCAGGCACAACGACAATGTTGTTAAACTTATTGTTAGATGAAAGTTCAAGTTCCCAGGTATGAAGTTTGTATTTTTTTAGATATTCCGAAACAACAACCGGAAGTTTATTTTCTGTTATCAGTTGTATATTCATGAAAAGTATTTCTTAAGGATAATTTGTTTTGCTTCTTCAATGTCTGGTCCATCAATCCAATTAATAACTATTCCTTCACGTTCCATTTTTCTAAACCAGGTCATTTGTCTTTTTGCAAAACTATGTATTGATGAGTTGAGCTTCTGAAACATATCGTTGTAGTTAAGTTTGCCGTTCAAATATTTGCCGATAAATTTATACTCGAGTCCAAACAACTCAAGACGATCAAAAGAAATGCCTTCATCTACAAGGCGTTTCACTTCTTCGATCATTCCGTTTTGTAACCTTTGTTTCAATCGTGCGGTTATTCGTTTTTTAATTTCTTCTCTCTCAAGCTTAACGCCGATAATCAGCGAATTAATTTTAGGATTTTCTTCAGTCACTTTCTGTTTTTCATTTTCAGCAATCATTATTGCGCGGATTATTCTTTCTTTTACCAACAAATCTGTTGTGTTGTGAAGCGACCGACTGATACTTTTTAATATCCGCATAAGTTTTTCAATTTCTAATTTGTTTAATTCGTCAAAACGTTTTTCATCAAACTCAACTTCATTCAAATTGTAGTTGCCTAATATAGAATGTAAGTATAAACCGGTCCCTCCGGCAAGGAATGGAATTTTGCCCTGTACAGTAATTTTATTAAACGCTTCGTAAAAAAGTTTGTTGAACAAAAAAAGATTGAACTCTTCCTTCGGCTCGATCACATCAATTAAATGATACAGAACAGTTTTTCCATCTACGGTATAGTCATCTAAATCTTTTCCCGTGCCGATATCCATCTCTTTATAAACCTGTCGGGAATCTGCAGAAATTATTTCTCCATTAAAGTGATAGGCTAGCCGGGCGGCAAGACGAGTTTTGCCAACTGCAGTTGGGCCAAGAATAGTTATCAGATTGTAAGACATAACAAAGAATAGATTCCGCTTTTAGCCAGAATAATAAATAGATCAATATCCTGAAGCAATCGGAAGCGTAATTATAAATGTTGCCCCTTCTCCAAGCGTGCTTTCAACGGTAATTTTTCCGTTATGCGCTTCAACAATTTTCTTAGTTATTGAAAGACCAAGACCCGTTCCTTCTTTTTTTCCGTAAGTCATAAATGGTTCAAAAATTTTGTCCTTGAATCCATCAGGAATACCCAGACCTTTATCCTTAAAATAAATCTCAACTTTTTTATCGAGCCGCTTTGTGGAAATAAAAATGTTTCCGCCATCGGGCATAGCGTCGCACGCATTTTTTACGATGTGCATGTAACACTGAAAAAATTCTTTAACATCAAGCTTAACCGTAATGTCTTTATCGTATTCACCTGTAATCTGGCAGTTGCGGCTTTCAGCGTATTGCTCGGCTCTCGATTTAAAATCAGTGAGTGTATTATTCAAGCTCACATTTAGAGTGCGCAGAATAGTTTTTCCTTCCGAATAACTCGAAGTTGTTTGAACAATATCGGCAACCTGTCCTAATTGCTCAAGAAGCATGTCAACAATTTGAGTTGTATCCGGCGGAAGCTGTTTACTGCGCAAATGCTCTGCGTATCGTTTGCTAACGAGAATAGGTTTCTTTATATCTTGAATTAAAAAGTTAGCCATCTTTCCAAGCGATTGAACTCTCTCCGATTGCAAAAGTTTTTCCACTAACTCGGCGTTTTGAATTGCTATTGCGGAATGAATAGAAAGGGCTGCCAAAAATTCTTCGTCTCGTTTCGTGAACTCTCCATTTGCGCTGTTCAACAATTGAAGAACGCCAATGATTACGCCCTTGTTATTCTTGATCGGAAAGCAGATCATGTTTTTTGTTGTATAGCCGCTCGAGCGATCAAAATCAACTTTGAAGCGCGGATCTTTCTGAACATCTTTTATATTAATCGTTTCGCCGCTCCTCGCAACGTAACCTGCAAGTCCTTCACCGATATGCAGCCGAATCTCGCGTGTTTCATCGCCCATTACAATTAAAGACCACAATTCATTTTTTTCTCTATCAATAAGATAAAGTGTGCCGCGATCTGCATTTGTCAACTCTATTGCAACATCAACAATATTTTTTAAAACTTCATCAACACGTATATTTGAATTAACAAGTGACGCCGCTTTAATTATCATTTGAAGTGCATCTATGTTCATTGGTTCCTCAATATGAACATCCTGCTCTTGCGATACTGATTTATCAGCGTGCGGTTGTTCTATTTCTTCTATTTTATTTTCTGTTTCTCCTAAAAGCTCTTCGTTTTCGAAATCTTTATCCGGTGTAATTGAGGGAATTGTTTTTTCGGCTTGGGGCGGTTGTTGTCTAACTTCTTCTTGTTTAAATGTTGTTTCATCTTTTTCCGGAACAGAATTCGCCGTTGAAGAATTTTTTTCAACGGCTAATTCGTCCGCAGGACCAAAACTAGAAAGAAATGCTTCGTCATCTTCCTTCAGCAGTTTTTCTTTTCCAGTTAGAATAGTTTTTTCGTTTTTTTTCTCCGTTTCAAAAACAGTTGCGCCGCTGCCGCTCATAATTTGAAATAGTGTGTCAGTTTTATCCTCGTCGGATTTTTTTTCACCGACGGGTTTCGCTAGACCATTTGGTAATTCAACTTCTGCTTTTGGAATTCCATCCTCATTTAAAAAAGCGCTTTCATCAAACGGAACTTTATCAACCGGATTCGGTTCTGCTTGCTGTGGAGTTAATGTTTCTTCGGGTGTAATTATATTTTCTTCTTTTGCTTTCGTTTCTTTAGAAACCGATTGGAAAAACTCTTCAGTACTTTCACCAGGAGTGTCGGGTTTTTCTTTGGGACGAAATTTTTCTTCTAGAGGCGGAGCCCAACGCGGCTCTTCTATTTTTTCTTCATGTGCAACTTCTTGTTTTTCTTCTTTTCGCGATAAAATTTCTTCATCAATTCCTGCAATCGGTTCGCGCAGATTCACATAAACTTCATCTTCCTGCTGAATTAGAACGTCTATTTCTTCCCTTGTTAAGGCAATTAAGTATGAATCCCGTAATGCGACTGCTGTTGATGTGCGCGAAGTTTCTTCGAAAAATTCTTCGTGACCGAAAAAATCGTTCTCTCTGAA
>Ga0209777_10008369_pt1 | contig 11326 bp, 17 predicted proteins | sample FrelakmetHBP12HB_FD_187147 | JGI IMG/M metagenome (GOLD analysis project Ga0209777, IMG submission 187147) | Freshwater lake sediment microbial communities from the University of Notre Dame, USA, for methane emissions studies -HBP12 HB (SPAdes)... | ecosystem: Environmental > Aquatic >...
CCATGGTCAGCCACCTCACAGAACAGGTGCAGCGCCGGGTGGAAGGTCTGCCCGGCATCCGCCAGGTTGAGGTTAAGGTTTTGGATGAGCCCTGGAACTGGGACCACTTTGTCCGGCAGCAGAAGGCGAAAACTTAGATATGCTGAAATATCCAAAAATGTTAATTTGGCATTTCGCAACTAAGGATGCCAGGGCAAAACTATCTCTGGTACAACGAAGCCGAAAAAACCAATGTTTTGACTTCGCGGCTTCGCGCCTTCGCGTGAAACCGGACCCGGTTGAATCTCACGCGAAGTCTTGATTGGCGCGAAGAACGATCAGCCGTTCACAAAGGCATATTATCCTCTCACAACCATATCTTTAGTTAGGCCCGGATGTATTAGGCCAGGAAGTGGAGATGCTTGTCATCTACCAGGATGGCTTGGCCTGCCCTGCGCGAGGGCTCTTGAGGAGCGAATTGTGCGGGAGACGGCAGCTAAAGGCAGCAAGAACTATCTGATTGTGCAAAAGTTCATAGACAGGGGCGCGCAGATTGAGGCGACGGAAACGGAAAGCGTCGATCTGCTCCGGCTGGATAATGAGATTTACTTGAATTTTTTATTTATCTCCCTCAACTCTAATGCGATATCCTTTAGGTACTCAAGTCTTTTTATATCATCCATTTTCTCATTTATTGCATTTAAGTTGAGGTTCATCTGACTAATTTCCTTCTGGAGTGAATTTGTGGAATTACTTATCTGGTTCAAATGTTCTTTTTTATGATCACTGAACACTTTCAGGCTATTTTGTGCATTTTTTCTGTTCGACCATGATGTAAATGCTAATGTAACAAGTAATACTAGTAAGTTTATACTAACCAAATAAAGAACACTGCTTCTAGAGTTTATATAATCTGCTACTGATATACTTACAGGAGATTTGGGGAAGGAATAACCATCCAAAGATAAGATGGGAATATTATATTCACCTTCATGAATATAATCTACAGTTATATTTATTTTATTTTCGTTTCCAATAGGCATTCTAAATATTATTTTATTATTACTTTTATTATATCTATATATACCATTGTCCTGAGTTTTATTGAACTCAAATATGTGGTCTCCACAAGTAACTTCTTTTATTTCGTAATCCTTGGGCACCTCTTCAATTGAGACGTTTATATCTCTTTTATTGCTTAGATAATTTAACTTATATTCAATAGTTGTTGCACTTGTGCCCGGCCATGTAAACCAACCTGTGAATATTTTTTTGCTATTCTGAACATTGACATCAACGTCAACCGGGTATTCGAACTCGTATCTAAAATCGTGATCCTCATCGCGATAATTATTTTCATTAAACCCAACGGAGGTTCCGAAATTAACAGTCCCTTCTTTTTTTGCTGTGATATTATATAATACAATGATACGTTCATTTGGGCTAAAATAGTTTGCATTAAAGCTCATTGTTTTATTGTCATCTTCATCAATTATAGGATCGATATGTTGTCCTTTGGAATCTTTTTGTGCTTCAGAGATTTCTCCTTTTAATAAATGGTTGATTATTTTAGACGATTGATTTCCAGAATAAGATATATAGCATAATGGCTTTCCAATTAAGGATAGATTTACATTATCTTCTATACGTTCACAAATAGTTAATCCGTTTATCGGTTTAATCTGGAGATTTTTAAATTCTTTTATTATTTTTACCTCGTCGCGAAGGGGCAATAATCCATCTTTACTGCGTGAATAATCTGTAAGTATATTGACCTCAATTGTACCTGTGGCAGTATTTGTATAATAATTTCTAACGGAGCTGCCACTACTGCCTTGCGATGACGACGAGGATGATTCGGAATCAGATACAAGGGTTTGCTTATAATCGTCCGATATTTTATCTGGGATTTCAGAATCAAAAACAACATCTTCTTCAGTTGACTTTGAAATCGGTATTATAACTAATAGGATAATTAGCAAGCAAGCCATATAAAATTTTAGCATTATGTCACACTCTTTTCGAATATATTATCTCCTATACAATTAATTTTCTTCAAACAGTCCCTACGACTATTTACTTCTTTAAATCCTTTCTCCTTTGGACATATTTCATAGGCTTTCCCAAAGACGGATATCAAACCATTTGGATTACCATCCAAAATATAATTACCATTACTAGATGATTTAATGGAATAGCATTCATTATCAACTGAAATGCTATTTGACTTAATATTATTTGATGAAGAATTTAATAAATTAACCCCTGTGCTACGATCCAAACCCGAATTAATTCTATTGTTTTCGATATAATTATCATTTGAGTCTTTCAATGCGATCCCACATTTAGTGTTGCTGATTACGTTATTTGATATTTCACATACATAGCTCCTTTCTAAATAGATGCCACATTTCCCATCGTCTATCTTTAGCCCATTAATATCTACATTGGTACAATTCCTTAAGACTATTGTTGCATTAATTGTAGAAATATCGAACTTTGCCAAATTACCATTTGCGTAATCTTCGCATTCGATACTTAAGTCCTTCAATCCCTCCAAAATCAAGCTGTCTTTAAGTTCATATTTATAATTGCTGGGGCTTAAAATCAACCTTTTGATTGTATAATTTCCCTTACTTTGCATCTCCTTGATCATGTCTATGATTTCCTGCAGATTGCGGTCAGAATCTGGTTCTACTTTTATGAAATTCGAAGGAGTATGTGTCGCCGATGTTTCGACGACATTCATCTCCATAATCTTTGTGGTATTATTCTCTTCAGAATCTGGCTCTGCCTTTAAAATATTCTGAGGAGAATGTATTTTTGATGTTTCGACAATTTCTGTCTCCACAATCTTTGTGGTGTTATTCTCTTCCGGTTCATCTTGAAATCGCATGTTGCACAGCTCTAGTCCATCGATAAAGGCATCCGCCGTAGGGGGGATCGTAGGAGGTGCGCCAGCATAGCCCCTTTCCTTATAATTTAGTACCCATTTCATGGTGTGAATCGTCTTTCCGTCATCTTGAACTTTGTAGTAAAGCTTTGTGCTACCCAAATCGTTAATATTTTTGCATTCATCTATATATTTATCATCAAAATAAAACGATAATTTAAAAAATTTTGCATAATCGCCACTTTTTTCCCAGAAGAATTTGATCACGCCAGGGCCATCATTAGATATTACTGAAGCTTCAACTTCTTGATCGTGACCTGGTTGCGCATCCTTGATTCTTAAAGAATTGCTTCCTTCTTTCGAAGCCAAATCAGACTGCCCAATATTACCATTAAAGTGCATTAAATCCGAGTCTTTTTCAAAACCGAAATTCCTGCAATTCTGGCCTAATACGGAATTGACTGAAAAACATAGCAAAATGATGCACATCAAAATTAATATTAATAATATATTTTTATGAGCTCGCATAATAAATATACCCCAAATCCCAATTATTCCCTCTTTTCTAGGGCACTCACTACTATTTAGAAGTTTCGGATAATATTAATATTCGTCACACAGAAATTATTTAAACTTCTAGGACTGTGTTTTATACAATCTAGATCTGAGTAGGTAGCTGGACGGTCTCACAATGTTCAGATCCTTTCTTTGCCACCGTCGCTTCCGCCGCCCCGGCCAGGGCCTCCTCGAATTCATCCCTGTCCGAAAGGGATATGCGTGCCCTGCCCTGTGGATAAATCAGTTCCAGTTCCTTTCTCACTTCATGAGAAGCAGGCACTCTCAATACACGCAAGTTCTCTCGTGGCGTCTCAAAGAGAACCTTGCCGGGAGTTTTAACCCAGAGAATGATTCGTTGGCTGGTGATATTCCAGATGCCGGGTACCCAGCATTTGATCAGCCCTTCATCCTCTCGCAGATATCCGAAGGCCTTGTAGAGGATCTGCTCGCCCGGAAAAAGAGGCAGATGAGTTTCCTCTCTCGCGTACAATTCCCGGCTGCTCTTATCCCAATCTTCCATTATGCCGTACTCCAGCATGGTCTCCATGCCGGCAATCATGGCCTTCAGGGTCACGCCTATCAGTGGAATGCCGGCCACAGAGATGATCAGATCGGCATTAAGAACCGCTCCTTTGTTGAGGAGACGATCCAAAACCTCGACCAGACAGCTCTCCCTTTCCGGATTCATCTTGTCTCCATAAGACGTACAAAGCTGAAGGGTGCCCAGGGACCGGTGAACCTCACCATGAACCCCTCTTTGCAGTTGATCTCCTCAAGGACCTCGCCCAGTTTTTTTACGGCCTCATCCGAGACCAGACAGGAGTAGGTGGCCAGAAGCTTCATGTCCCTATATTTCTCAGGGGTCCAAGATGTTTTGCTAGCAAACTTCATATCTTTCACCAGCGGCTTGATTTCCGAGCAAAACTGATCTGCCAGCCTGCAAACTTCTGAGTAGGTCAGGTTCTTCAGCTTCATCTCCAGATTGCGCCTCTGCAGATAGGCCTTTCCTTTGGGCTCTTTTTCGATGCTTTTCTTGAGATCGCATAGCTCCTGATTTTTGGCAAAAACCAGAGTTTCCAAATAAGCATGATCGCAGTAGATCTGGATTGAATATTCCGCCGTACCTTGCATGCGAAGTAGCTCGCCGGCCAGATTTTCGTAGTCCCGGCATAGCCAGTCTTTGACCGCATCATCATTACCCTTGATGATAACATCGAAGGAGAAAGGAAGTACGGTTCCGAACATCTTGGTTACCTGGTCTATCACATAGCTATGCTCCAGGACCCACCCCTCCGCCAGCTTTTTGTCCTCCGTCTGGTAGGGCTTTGCGTCGCATGCATGAACTATCGCAGCAATATCTTTGTAGGGTACTATGTAGACGTTATTCTCCTGGATGCCGATGCTGCCCAACATAGCTTCGTGTCCGGTCCTGGCGATCGAGTAAAGGTACCTGGCCTCTTTGACCATATCTTAGGCCTCCTCCAAATAGATCTCCTTGATCGTCATTCTCATCCTAGTCTAACTTGAGCTCCAGTATGCCGTTCTTGAAGCTCTTCATAATGATGGATTTTGCCGGTCGCGGCAGAGCTATTTTTTTGCGAAGATGGCCAGCAGCAATTATTAGAGAATCTCCCTCCAGATTCATCAACAAATCCTCCAAGTAGACTCCGAAAAGCTCGGCAATGATCGTGATGCCGTCCTTTCCTTCCATCACGTCCACCGTTTCCCGCCCATGAAACTCATACTCAGGCATACTTGCTCCCTCTCCTCTCCTGGCGGCTCTCAAAAGCCCCTGCCGGAGAAGCCTGGTATAAACGTGGCAAGTATGCCGCCCTGTTCCGGCGGCCAAGTGATGGTATCTGTCTCTGCCGACCATATCTCAGGACTCCTCTTTTTGACTTTCTTCATTCCAGCTTGCGGGGTTCAGGAACTTATCTATCAGGTCTTCCGCGGCTAGATCCAGATCACTGCGAACCGATTGCACGGCATCTATGATGTTGTTATCGGACTTTATCTTATCGAGTGCCTCGGTTAATTCAGAGAGGGCCTGGCCCAGCCGCTCTATCTCGCAGTCGCTCAGACTTCCGCTCTCCATTCTCCTCAAAGCCTGTCGTTCCAAAAGCTCCTGGATGATCTCCACCAGGGCCACCACCAGGCCCAAAAGCCCATCTTTCAGGTTTCCTTCATCCAGGTTGATCGCCATTTTTCCTGATCCTAGTCTAGCTTGAGATGAAGTATGCCGTTTTTGAAGCTCTTCTCAATGATGGATTTTGCTATTCTCGGCATTGCTATTTTTTTGCTGAACGGGCCGGCAGTTATCTCTAGAGTATCTCCTTCCAGATTAAGCTTCAAATCCTCCAGAGATACTCCGGGCAGTTCGGCAATGATGGTGATTCCGTCCTTTCCTTCCATCACATCCACTATCGGCTGCCTGTGAGGAGCGGATTCAGGCATATTAACGCTTTCCGTCCTGGGAGACGCCCTCCTCGCTCCATGGCCCGGCCCATGGCTAAGCGGCCTGGTAGAAACGTGATAATCGACGACGGGTTTGCTGGACCAGCCTACATCGATCCTGTGTTTTATCTCCGCGTCCGTATCGGCAATCCTCTGCCGAAATTCGGGCGATGACTGTTCCAGGGACTTGATTATGCCCCCCAGACCGGGGATGAACTGGCTCACCACGTTTTGCACTATGCCTTCCACCTGGATATCCTCACTTTGCTTGTGGGACCCCTTTTCCAGTTCTTCGATCCTCTTTTCCAGGCGCGCTATCTTCTCCGCATCCTGTTTGTCTTTACTCGTATCCTTATCCTTTGAGTCCTCAACCATTTTTGGTATCCCTCCCAAGATCAATCGTAATTTCCCAGGCTCTCCCTGATGATAGGCAGGGGTGCAGGGCTTGACCAACCGCAGATGTGACAGCCCTCTCGAATCAGCAGATCTTCATCTCTTCTGTTTCCGCATTCTGGGCAGCTGGCCTTGGGTTTGAGGGCATCTTTCCAACCTGGTGCATTCAGATTGGTGCCCGCAGGCATCTCCAGGCCGTACTTGGCCGCGGTCTCAAAAGAGGCTAAAACAGCCCGAATCTTGATGCCCAAAAGCTCCGTGCCTGCCAAAGATACGGCTATATCTGCATTGATCACCAGTCCCTTGTCAAGGATTCTTTCTACAATATCGGCAAGATTCTGGCTTTTTGTCGGCGCCAAAGAATTCATCTATACCCCCAATTACTTTCGGTTGGCCATCTCGTCCCTAATTCGCCTCTTATGAGCCAGCATCTTGGCTTTATGAATGAGCCTTTGCGTCCTCTGCACATCACTAACCTTTGCCTTTTGAGTATGCCATCTCTCTTTGATCATTCGATTGCTTCGTTTGGAACTCTCATACCAGGTTCTCTTCGTCTGCATAAGTGCAGGCATGACCTCGTCTCTTATCCTCCTCTTATGAGCAGTTACCAGGGCGTGCTGACGTCTCCTGTTGTCCAGGATCTTTTGGCTTAGAAGGGCCATTGTCTCGTATCTCCATAAGATTATTTATTTTCATCCTCGAATCCAATCTGCACTCTGCCCCGGTAAATTGCCCGAAAGAAGCCTGGATATCCCATTGTTCCCGAAAACAGCCGCTTATGTTCATCGTTTTCTTCCATCTCCTGGAGTATCTGCCAGAAATTCCCTGCATCATTCACTGGGCAATTTTCTAGATTTCCAACTTCATCGGCCATAACTTATCCCAGGATGTCCATCTTTGAACCGAGGTCCATCTCTAAAACCTTCTTAGCTACATCCAGCTTATGCAAGAGCTCCGAGTTCTTCCGTTCGTATTCCTGGCGATCAAGCTCCCCAAATTCATAGAGCAGACGGGTCTCTTTTATCTGGTCCTTGATTTTTTCCGGATTGTAGTATCCTTTCAAGGCAAACTTCTGGATTTGCTCCAGCGTCCAAATCATATCCAGCCCGGGCAGGGATATGCCAATAGATCGTAGCAGAATATCATCTATGATGAACATTCTATCGAAACCCCCTTCGCTTGCCTCCCAGAATATGAATATCTACGAAGTTATAGGCCGGCCAGGGACCGGAGTACTGCACCTTCAGTTCTGCATATCTCTCTTTTAGCCTGCCTACTTGCAGAGAGAACTCATCCATGCCGGACTTTTCTACCAAAAAGGTGCAGTTTAAAATCAAGCGGTCGGAAAAGAGCTTGAGCTTTTTGTTATCAGAGGAAACTGCTAAGAGGCTTTGTAGGAAATCGGCGCTGCATTCCTCTTTTTGGACGCTGCCCATAGGTTCGAGATCTTTGGGAAGAAAGACCTTGATGCCAAGTTCCACCTTGCCGTCTACAATCGGCAGTGCCTTTTGCATGGCCTGATAGCCGGCGCTCATGGCAATTTGCAGCAGCTTTCTGCTCTTGAATGCCATGCCGTAGGCCACGGGAATTACGCTGTGCTCTTGCATTACCTGTTCCACTACATTCCTATGGACCTCTACTTCCGGCTCATCCACTGCGTAATCCCTGTAGGTCACATCGCTGACGACGGGGCATAGATCCCTGTAGTCCAGAGTATAGACCTCACTAGCATCAAAGCCGAGATTTCCAAAGCTCTTCCTCTCCTTAGTGGGGAAAGGAATGACGCAATAAACATACTTTCCCAGGGTTTCGGGGACCGTATTCTCAGCTTTAAGAATCCTCCTTACCAAGAAGCTACACCTCTTCCTCGACCATCTCCATGTCCGCTCTTCTGCGCAGCATTATCCTCTTGTAGCCGAGAAGCTCCCCATCAGGATCGAACTTCATCTCGTACCGTCCTAGAATATCCTGTGTGTCGGGCACAGATTTTCTTTCCAGCACCTCTACCTCAGCCACCCAGCCTTCTGCATCCTTGTTCAGGCTGATGATGCTGTCAAGTTTCTTCTTCAACATGGTTTCTGCTGCTTGGTTTGCTATCCCAAGAATTTCCTGAATCTTTGGCTTGCCGGTCATATATGGTCACCTAAGGAGTGTAGATAGAGAACTCTTTGTGGATGGGGATTACTTCCACGATCCCTCCCTTGAATTCATGAATTCTCTCTTTCAATTTATATTTATCTACTTCGTCAGCCAATTTATAGTAGCGAAGAAATGAGGCAAGCTTATGCCTCCTGGCTTTGACGGCATCTCTTCCTAAGGCTTCTTCCTCAAAAGTTCCATCCGGTTTGAGACAGAAATAAAATGTGGCTCCTACCTGCCTTCCGTCCTGCATCCTGGCTTTAATGACCAGAGCATCGGTCTCATTGAATGCAAGTCCCGGAGGCTTCTTGGGAAAGAGCTGGCTTATTTTATAAACTTCAGCCTCTTCGACTACCGCAGTTATAGGTTGCATATCGATCCTTAGGCCAGACTCAAGTCGCCGACTCCATAACCAGTCTCTTCTTCTCTTCCATGTCCTGGGGAGAACAGGTTTTGTTGGCTATGACATCGATGCACAGTTGCTTGAAATCTATGGCTAAATCATCGCGGCCCTTTAGGGTCTGCAGTCCTTTGGCGATCATGATGCAGGCTCTGGTGCCGGGCTTCTGGGCATCGGGAAGCTTCTCTCTTATCGATCTTATTATCTGCACGATTCTTTCGGCCTTGTCCTGAGAAATTTCCGTATGCTCCATCACGATTCGAACCTCGGTCTCGTAGCCGTAGTAGTCGGCATATATGCCTACCATACGATCGAGCAGTGCATCTTGCGGCCTGTGAATACCAGCGTATTCAATGGAGTTGCTGGTGAGGATGGCCTTGAAATCAGGATGAACTTTTATGTACCGATCTTCTCCGAATTTAGTTGGTAGTTCCAGGATGCCTTCCTCAAAAACGGACAGGAGAACGTTATTTGATGCCGGCTTGGTTCGGGAGAACTCGTTGTAGATGAGGGTGTAGCCATATTTGCAGGCCAGAGAGAGAGGATTGTCCACCCACTCGATCTTCATGGTATCCTTGGTCTTGAAGACATTGTGGACGTAGTTGTCCCGCACGCTTTCGCTCTGCATCTGAGAATAGCCGCCAATCAAATCAGATGTGGTTATGGCTTCATCTCCGTTTATCCAGACCACAGGTCGACCAAGACCTTTGGCCACATGCACAGCCAAACTGGTCTTGCCGCAGCCCGTAGGTCCAATCAGATGCACAGGATAGCCTGCTTGAAGCCAGAGAGACAATCGGTTTTCCATCTCTATTACCTCCGGGGTGCTGATAAAGTGATTTGCCTCCGGCGTGAGGAAAGCCTCCTCAATGGCCTTATGCCTGGCTTCTTCTGATATCAGCTCGTAGCTGCAGTCCATATTAACCGGAGACCTGATTCTCACCTGAATGCTGGGATTATTTAATCCTGCTTCGGAATTGTGAGACATCTCGCTAGCCTTTTTCTCAGAAGCTGTCATATGAACTGCTTCCCCTCTCACCCTCCTGGGATGTGATTCAATATACGGCATCGCTTAGCACCTTCATGGAGTATGAATAATAATAAAAAGTTCTACTAAGGATTTACCCATAGTAGAAATCACGGACATAGTTCTTGAGATCCAGCTCTTGATATTTGTGGATCTCGTTTTGGAAAGACGCGGCTCTTCCCTGAAGCTCTCTTGCGCTGGAATATATCCTGGAGACAGCTTCGCGGTTCTCTTTGATCTGTGAGTTGAGATTGCTTTGGAACTTTGCCACGCCATTCTGCAAATTCCTGCTGCCCTCATCTCGGATGCTCTTTCCAGCCTTCTGAAACTCGCGAGACATCTTTTCCTGAGAGGACACAATCTCCCTGGCTCCGGAGTGCAGTTTTGCGGTAGCCTCTAAATTCTCCTTGATTTGGGCATCAATTGACCGCTTGAATTGCACTTGGCCCTGATTGAATCTCTTCTGGCCGTCTTCGATCATCTTTTGACCTTCAGAGTGCATATTTCTGGACAACGTTTTGCCGGCAGCATGGAACTCTTTTACCGCCATAGTCATCTCTTGGATGCCTTCATCACGGATCTCTTTGCCTGCTTTCTTGAGATCTGCGGCTTTGTTGTCGATTGCATTGGCCTTCGCCAAAACACCCTTTTTGCCAAAGCCCGCCGGTTTTGCTGCGCTCTTCGGTTTTTCTATCATTGAAGCCTCTTTGTGACTTACCATTGGTGTGGACTTAGGCGACTCTTGTCTCACCATCGGTGCGGACTTGAGCGGCTCTTGACTCATCATTGGTACGGACTTGAGCGGCTCTTGACTCGCCAGTGGTGCGGACTTGAGCGGCTCTTTTTGTTTCTTCATAGCCGCCTGAATGTATTCAGCCAACTGGGACTTTGTTCCACCCAAACTCTCTATGCCATGCTTCAGAGCCAGTTCTTCCAGTTCTCGCCGAGTACGCTTGGACATAAGCTCGTCGAAGGTCTCTATTTTGGTGTTTGCGTAATCTTCCATGGCTCTTCCTCCAAAAATAAATTAGGAAAAATCAATCCTAAGCAGGAACCCCAGGGGTCGCGCCGATGGCTGCCTGCTCGATCTTAGCCATCTCCTCAGAGTAGTGCAGGTAGGTGTCCACCGATGCTACGACAACGCGTGCCTCGATGGTAAGAATCTCGATGCCAACCAGGCTGATCCTGGCCCAAACATCTACTACGATACCCTTGTCAAGAATCCTATCCAGAACCTCGGCAAGACTTGATGCGTCCGGTGTAGCGGTTACCATTTTTCTTCTCTCCTTAAGCGGGTACATATTTTTCCTAAGCTGGGACTTTGGGGCTGGCGCCGATGGCAGCCTGTTCGATCTTGGCCATCTCCTCAGAATAGTGCAGGTAGGTGTCCACCGATGCTACGACAACGCGTGCCTCGATGGTAAGAATCTCGATGCCAACCAGGCTGATCCTGGCCCAAACATCTACTACGATACCCTTGTCA
>Ga0209777_10008370_pt1 | contig 11325 bp, 6 predicted proteins | sample FrelakmetHBP12HB_FD_187147 | JGI IMG/M metagenome (GOLD analysis project Ga0209777, IMG submission 187147) | Freshwater lake sediment microbial communities from the University of Notre Dame, USA, for methane emissions studies -HBP12 HB (SPAdes)... | ecosystem: Environmental > Aquatic >...
ATAATAGTGGAGCGTTTAATACCGATGCGAGCACCGCTCCTTCTGTTGCTGAGGCAAGACAATCGCCTTCTTTCCGACTCATGTTTTGATCCCAGGAGTACTTGACCGTGAAATCCGTTGCACTGCTAATGTCGTTCATTGCAAAGATACTAAGAGAGTAATGTTCTCCAGGGAGGCATTCACCGAGTTGATCTACGTGCATAGATGTGGTGGTTCCTGATGGAAGAGGAAGCCCTAACTCATCAGTGTGTGTACTTGTTGGAGATACCCCAGGGTCACGTGTGGAAAGGACTTCCTCACCACTCGGACCAATAAGGGATAATCCTAAAGCGGCTGAGGCTGTGTTCCATGATAGTTCGAATGTTGCGTTCCGGCATCCAAAGGGAGGGGTTTGTGGAATCTCAAGGGTGATCCCTGGATACATCTGAACGTCGACTTGATAAACGACTTTCCCTAAATTTTTCAAGATCTGTGCAAGACTCCCATACCGCCCATACGCAATGGTGAACAGACCTTGGTGAAAATTATGTTTTTCGATAGGTACTGTTGTATCGGTATTAGTGGATGTAAGAGACGAGGGAAGACCAAATGATTTTGTTGGAGCATCAGTGAGTGCTACACTCCATTTTCCACTGTTATATACATAACAAGAGGTTTTATCATGGTCCATGCCTTCGGCTGCATTCCATGCTTCGGTGATTCCTGTCATCATCCACTGACCATTTTTCTGGCAATAGACCTGTATGTCTCGATCACCCGCAGGAACGGACATGTTAATCATGCTCTGAAACGTAGACAAACCAAAACTGAAATAAAAACAAGGATACCATGAGCGAACCTTTAAGAGTTTATAACCATCAGGGACGGTAAATTCGTTATATTCAGGATAGACTTGATTTGTTTTAGGTATCTCAAAATGCTCGGTAAGTACTCCTTGTTCGTTCGTCACGGTCCCTGTCAATATTCCTTGAGTATGGTTTTCTGGTTTCTGATAAGTTTCCTCAATAGGTGCAACAACGACATTCTCCGCTGAGGACCAGTCATGAAGTGCTAGTTTATTTGAAAGAAGATAAGGATCGGTTTCCTGGATAGACGTGACGTTATTTGTCACCCAAGTATCATTAAGTTTTTCTGCTGGAACATTAATCAGGGTCATCTGATCTAAATTCCCGTTGCAATACCCCATCCAATCCTCCATGAAATAGTCAATTCCTTGTCGGGCATTCATGGAACGTTCTTTATTATCTGTGGTCTGATATTTATTCTGGTAATATAAAAGCGGGGAGGCGAAGATTTGATTATTGTTTTTATTGTAAAAAATCGAGGTTGGGACTGCAGCTAGATAAGCGTAATCATCTAGTAATGAATTTCCATCAAATTGAACAAAGGTGGTTCTCTTCAAAGGAATATATGGTTCCCATGCTACTCCTTTTGCAAAACCGTTTCCGTAGCTGTACTGCGACGCAGCAAGATCCGATGAGAGGAACGGACTTCCTATCATCATATAAACAAGAAGAATAGCTAAAATAACATATAGTATATGGTGTTTTTTGGTCATAGAAAGTCCCCCTGACTTCTTGACATGAAATCGTTAATGACTTAATTATATATTTACTTACTATATATAATTTTTGACTTTTTCTCTGCCTGATTTTTCATATTTCATTACATAAATTTTTTAAATATTACTAAGAAGATATAATTCAGAAAAAAATACCAATAGCTTTATATAAAGTGTAAACCATATTATTAATAATACTATTCAAAGAAACCCATTTTTATGGGGGCTACTTTACTATGTACGTTAAACGGAAACAAAAAATAATCATAGCAGTCTCGCTACTTATTATTGCTTGTTTACTTGTATCTGGTATGTATGTGTATTTTGAATATTATACAACAAAGAAAGAAACACCTGTTCAACAAACTCCTGTTACTATAGATAACCGTATTAGTCCCTTAGAAAACCAAGGTGTTGTCCTGGAGGTCTTAAGAATCCGAGATAGAAAACTCCTCCCAGAACTAATTACTCCTGGTAATTCATGGAAAAATACACCAACGTTTTATTTCATATCAAACATGGATGGTTTAGAATATGTAAGTAAAGATGTTACACAGCATGGCAGGACAACGGAAGTATTGTTTCATACGTGGGATACCATGTTTCAGGAAAACAAAGTCATGAAAGATGTCGTCGAAGAAAATGTAACGTCACAGATCACTCTTACTATTGTTGAGCGAGTACACACTGGATTACTAGGACATAAAACAGAAGATATCAAGAGAGATTCATTAACTGTTACATATGATTTTCGTACTGGTCGATGGTCTGGTGACGACAATTTCAAAGATAAAGATGGATATGGCTATTATTTAGGTGAAACTTTTGAAATTTGGTTTAATATATATCAAACAGATTACGACAATGATTTTATTCCCTATTGGACTGAAGTTAACGTCCTGCATACAGATCCAACGGTGGACGACTCAAAACTTGACCCGGATGGCGATGGCATACCAACAGCATGGGAATGGAAATGGGGATATGATCCATTCACCTGGGATGACCATGCAAACCTTGATCCTGACCTAGATGGTTTAAGTAATATTGAGGAATATCAGATGGCAAAATGGTTCGCTGATCCTTTCATCCAGGACATGTATATTGAGGTCGATTACATGGGGAGAGGCGGACTGCTTGACCCACCGCACTACCTCTTTGAAGAAAGTAAGCAAGGAATTATTGAGAGATTCGCCGAGCATAACATTCACTGCTTTATTGACGATGGATGGCCAAATGACCCGCTACATGGCGGTGGTGATATTTTACCACACATCGATAAACTATCACAAGATTCTGGTATGATGCTCCAGTTTTATAACAATTATTTCCCTGTAGAACGAAGAGGGATATTCAGATATTTAGTCTTAGGACACGGCGGTGGCTTTTCAACCCCAGCAAAAAACAATATCTATGATTGCATTGAAGTGACTTACGTGTCAGGAAGATTCGAACTACTACAACAAATAAAGTGGTTTTTTATACTTGGTCGCGTCCCAACAGATAGGGGTATACGTGTCTCTTTAGGAGCAACGATATTGCATGAATTGGCACATAGTTGTAGTGTCGATGCCGATAATTGTGGATTCGGAGGAATTGATAATATGTCATATGCAAGCCCCATCTTCCCAAAAAAATCGTATGTGGAAACATGGGGCCAATATGTAAGTGTGCTGAACTATCTTTACACACACAATCCTAACATATTTGATTTATCCGATGGTAAGAATGGTCCACCGTATGATCAAAACGACTGGGGATATATGTTCGTTGGTTACTTCCAGTATAATTCTAGGCTTATAGAACAACCATACTATTCAGCAGGGACAGGAAGTGCTTTAGTACAAAATGAATGGAGAGGACCTGCTGGGTATACCTATGACGCAAACCTGACAGAAAAATTTGTTAAACAAATGGGAGATCAGTCACCTATTAATCCCATTAAAGTGAATTGGTCAGTGTACAGACTGATCGATAAAGAGAAGTATCCAAATTATAGAGAGATAAAGGTATTTGCTCAACCAAAAATAAAAACGACACAACAATGGGTTCTGAATAAAGAAGGAGATTTAGACGCTGAAGGGAACATACATTTTTACTCGTTCGATGATATTCTCAAAGAAATAATAAGCTAGCCTCTCAGTATCATAGAATACCCTCTTTTTCTTCTTTCATTCGAGAACAACGGTACGTTTTTTTAGAAATCTCTAAATAACAACTTCCCTATCTGGAAATGAACATCTGATGGCTTATGAAGGTTTTTATAACCAGAAAAATACCAACACCAGGGTTGGATCTGCTTCGAAAAGAATTCACTATTAAGGTTAGTAGCGATAACTGCGTCCTCACGAAAGAAGAAATCATAAAAGGCATCAAAGGAAGCGATGGTTTGCTTTGTCTTCTCACCGACCCGATTGATCGAGAGGTTATTTATGCAGAGCCAAAACTCAAGATGATAGCCTCATATGCAGTTGGATACGACAACATTGATATCTCTGCAGCGACAAAACGAGGAATCCCGGTCAGTAATACTCCTGGTGTTCTGACAGAAACTACTGCCGAGCTTGCATGGGCGTTACTCTTTTCCGTCGCTCGACGCATTGCCGAAGGTGACAGGTTTACCCGGGTGGGGAAATTCAAAGGATGGGAACCACTGCTGATGCTCGGACAAGATGTCACTAACAAAACTCTAGGAATCATTGGTGCAGGACGCATCGGAACCGCGTTTGCTCTGAAAAGCAAAGGATTTCAAATGAAAGTAATCTATACCGATGAGCAGAGAAATGAACAGCTTGAACGCGAACTCGGAGCAAAAAAATTACCTTTATCAGATTTACTTAAAGAATCAGACTTCGTCTCAATCCACGTTCCCTTAATGAAAGCAACACACCATCTTATCGGTGAAAAAGAACTCAAGATGATGAAAAAAACCGCTATACTACTGAACACTGCTCGTGGACCGATTATCGACGAAGCCGCACTTATAAAAGCACTCAAAGAACATTGGATTTTTGGTGCAGGTCTTGATGTCTACGAACAAGAACCAAAGATTCCAGAGGAATTAAAAAAATTAGACAATGTTATTCTCCAGCCACATACCGGATCAGGAACCATTGAGACACGAACGAAAATGGCGCTTATGGCCGCAGAAAACCTTATTGAAGGGCTCAAAGGGAACATCCCACCTAACTGTATTAATAAAGAAGTATTTCTGAAAAAGACTACAACGTAAAAACCCAGACTTCAGGTTCCTTTGGCAGTTCGTCTTTCTCAATGTCTATTTCGTTTCCCACTTTCAGGATCTTATACCTGTTTTTCTCTAAAAAAGGTTCAACACCAGCAATCGGAATAGATAACCCCTCGATTCGATAATGCATTGGAATCGCAATCTTTGGTTGCAGCGTATGAATTACCCGCCACGCTTGCTCTGCATCAATCGTATAGTTGCCCCCGACAGGGATAAATAAAATATCGACTTTACCAATCAGCTGAATCGTTTTCTCGTCAAGTTCATGACCCAGATCGCTCAGATGACAGAAGGTGATATCATCACAGGTGAATTTGTAAAGAATTATATTTCCTCGTCGTTCTCCATGAGCGTTATCGTGGAATGCCGGAATCCCGCTAATCTGAATATTTCCAATGGTTCGTTTCCGCTCATCGGTGATTATCTTTGAGTCTTCTTTTTCCACGGATTTTACACTGTTATGGTCATAGTGATTATGCGATACTAAAATTATATCGGCTGTGACATTTGGCGCAGGAATCCCAATCGACCGTCCATCATGTGGATCGGCCACGATCGTAACATCGTTCGTTATTTCGAAGCATGAATGACCATGCCATCGGATCTGAAGCATAACAATTCTCCCCCCATAAATATGGAATTGCTGGAATGGTTAACGAAGTATAAATACATTATGAAATACTTATGGTCGAAGCCGTCCGAGTTTAATATAATCGATAGTCTTGCCGTCAATACGAGCAAAAACAAACTCCTTATTTACCGAATGAGCAAGACGAACAGCACGGCTAATCTCCGCCCAGAAGCTCATGAACCCTTTCTCAACTACATGAATAAGATACTCAGCATGTGTTTTATCCGGCTGTTTGGTGTACACACGGAAATGAGCACCAAATTTAAACCCGGTTTTTACCAATAAACCTCGCTGTTTCAAATCCTTAAACACCATGAGTCGTTGTTCGATATCTGGCTGAAGTTTCTGCATGAGATTTATACATTTTTCCTCAGAAAGATTCTTTCCATCATTGGTCTGAATCTCCAAAACATTTCGCTCAAGAAGGTACAACGCCTCGACAAAGGAAAGCTGCAATACTTCTCCAAAAGGTTTCCCAAAAAACTCTTTCTGAATAAGTTGATCAGCAAGTTTTTTATCAAACAGAATAAGACGATTTTTCAGGAGAATACATGAGCCCTTCGGATACCGCTGTTCCGAATTATCACCCGTAAGATCAATACTTGATACATCATAATAAGTGAGGTCACCTTCTTCATCAACAAGGGCAAACCATAAGGCGCTGTTTTTCTTTGTGACCTGTTGAATCAGTTGCTTCGTTGCATCGATATCTAGGATGTCACGTTCAGAAAACGCAGCAATAATACATGAAGGAGCATTCTCATGGTTTTGTTTGAACTTACGAAACGTAACTGGTGCATCATTATTACAGAGGGTGATTGCATGTCCTCGATTTCGTAAATCTTTAAACACTAAATATTTTGTTTCAAACTCAGGAACCTGTTGTGCCGCAAGCATGAGAAGTTGTGGAAAATTAATTTGTTTTTTGTTTTGAAACAACCTCATTTTTCCTTCATCAAGTAAAAACACACCTTCAAGAAGATTAAGCTGCAATACATTACCTGATAGAAGTGTACCAATATGACTTTTATTATAAAGTCTACCAATGTCACTCGATTTTTTTACCATGATGTGGGTGTTGATGAGCTCTCCTAAAATATCCATTGGATGAGGTAAAAGGGGATGCCTTATTTCTGCTTTTTGTAGTAATCCTCGATGCTCCGCGGGGTTGAATTTTTAGAGAAAAATTGTTCTTTTGGTTTCTTTTGACCGAAAAGTACAGCGATTAACAGTCCGAGTCCTAATCCTCCGAGTCCACCGATAAGAGCGAAGAGAATAAAAAACCCGATGTAACGATACGGCCCATAATTCCAGGATACAATGGGGTTGTTAACTGGGAGCCCAACATAGCGGGAAGATTGTACGCCATACGGGGTCGTGAATCGTAACGCACCAGCGATTAAATCAGCGTCTTTATAGTAAACAACTGCGATATCAAGTGATGATTCGTTTGCGAGACTCTGACCATATTCGTAGTAACTAACAGCAAGGATTGGTTCGATTCCTTGATTTCGACTAGCTGTAATACTTGCACTTGCTCTTTCTCGTGCTCGTTCAACCTTCTCACTGGTTACCCCATCAACAAGTTCTAAGGCTAGATTTGCTTTCACTAACGACTCATCCGCACCGAACAATGCTGCAGCAGAGTATCCTTTCTCATTCTCACTGCGAGCGGTATCAAGAAGGTCCTTTGCATCATTGAGGTAATTAGATGTTTTTCCCATTTCTTGAATGATAATATCAGAATATGTAATCGCTTGTTGAGCATCATCAAGATATTCTTCTGCAAGTGTATTAATCATTGATGTGTTAATTTTTCCCGTGTCATTGAATGTGGTAGAAATGTTCAACCACCAATGCACGCTCTCACTTCTCTCTTGGGCGTACGCGATATTGTATAACGCAGTAAAATAATCGTTATTCTGGAAACTTGTGTTTGCTTGAGAAAGGTAGGATGCTGCCTCATTCACTCGTTGTTGTGCTGCACCGACACATTGTAATGTTACCATTCCATTAATTGAAGCGTTTTTTGCTACTTCGCTCTTGTTAGTATAAGATTGCATCGTTTGGTTAAGAAGAGACTGTACGAATGCTTTTTGGTTATCAGACGCAAAATATTGACATATATAAGAAACGAAATGGGAATTAATAAGCGATTGAAATGACTTACTCGTACTTGTATAATACACTTCTTCATCATACCAGTTTGTTGATTCAAAAAGTCGATCATTAGCAGTATTTAGATAATCAGTTACTTGATTTTTATAATAATCTGGATATCGGTTTGGTATCGTTGTAATATTAAAAAGTTTGCTTGCATTTTGATATGATTCCTTTGCCTCTTTTAACAGATTTGTTGCAAGCGGTTTCATCGCGGTGATGTAATCTTCTGTGGTAATTTTATCTGGTGATTCTGTAACGGGAAATGTCCAACCGGTGAAATACAATAGAGCATCATTGATATCTTCAACCTCAACCACCTTCATGTTATAATTCGTCTGTGCGTACTCGGAAACATTACGGGTAACTGGATAGGTATTTTCCCATGTTATACCATTAATAACTTGACGTTCGGTAACCATTTCTGTGTACGTCATCTGTCCTTTCGGAATTAAGAACCGTGTCGCACCAACAGAATGGGCTGCATCGATCTTGTACGGAATTCCTCCTATAGGACCGATACTCCCATCTGGATTGATCATCCCCGTCATAACTGTATTATTATTAAGTGTCCAATTCTCTAAAAGAGAGATCACCGCGACCGTCATAATCGCCCCTGCAGAAGGACCACCAATCATTGGCGATGTTGTTCGAACAACAAAGAAGAAATCACAATTACGAGGTTCAAGGTGAGGCCGCGTATCTGAGCTTACTAACGCACTTGCAACTTTCACAGCCAGACGAGCAGAACCCTGCATGTCAACATCGGTAAGCGGTAATGTGTCTACAAACACCCGTCCACTTCCATTTTCCTGAACCGAGACAGTGATCGTTGAAATAACACCAATATAACCTGTTCCGAGTTGAGAAACCGCTGGTGCATATACCGTAACATTCCGATATTCTAATGAGATATTTCCTTCTGAAATCTCCCCAGGAGAGAGCCCTAATGATGAGGGTAGATAGGAAGAGGAGAGAAGACAAACGCCTAAAACTATCAAGATGAGTTGGTTCTTCATAGGCTTGCCCCAAATTAATTTGGGTCTAATACTACATCATATACAAATAGATTGCTGTGTAATAGTTGTATTATCAACAGGAGTATTTAAGTCAGGATTTTTGAAAATATCTCAGGTTTTCTTCCCGATATTTTTAAGTAGGTTCACAGGATACCCTCTCTCGTTTATAACCATCCACTCAACAGTTGTCTGAGAAACATGTTGGGGACTGGAGGGAAACATATATGGTACAATTACATGAAATGGTCCTTCGAGATGGACATCAATCATTACTTGCTACGAGAATGCGGACTGAAGATATGTTGCCAATTGCGGAAAAACTTGATCAGGTTGGATTCTTCTCCCTTGAGGTCTGGGGTGGTGCAACCTATGATGTCTGTATCAGGTACCTGAATCAAGATCCCTGGGAACGATTAAACAAACTGAAAAAAGCAATGCCGAACACGCCTCTGCAGATGCTTGAGCGAGCAATGAACATTGTTGCGTATTGGAATTTCCCTGATGACGTTGTAAAAAAATTCATCTTCCTCGCAAAGAAAAATGGATGTGATTACTTCCGGATCTTCGACGCTTTAAACGACCTACGTAATATGAAAGTCCCGATGCAAGCGGCAAAAGAAAACGGTGGACATGTACAAGCATGTTTGAGTTACACAATTTCACCTGTTCACACAGTTGATTATTTTGTTGATAGATTTATTGAATTGAAAAAAATGGGTGCGGATTCTGTCTGCATTAAGGATATGGCGGGTATGATTTCACCGAAACGCGCCTATGATATTATTAAAGGAACCAATGACGCCGGGGTGAACCTGCCTATGGATCTTCATTCTCATTGTACGAGCGGGATGACGGGGATGGCGTACCAACGAGCAGTCGAAGCAGGTGCTGATATCCTCGATACGTCAATGTCTCCAATCTCAGGAGGTACTGCGGCTCCTGCAACCGAAAGTGTTGTTGCCGCGTTACAAGGAACAGAATGGGATACGAATTATGATTTAGAGTTACTTATTGAATGCCGGACGTATTTCCTTAAAATCTGGGAGAAGTACCGTCATCTCCACCGATTCGATGCCTTAAAGGTGGATCCAAGTGTCACACTTCATCAAGTCCCTGGCGGTATGCTTTCAAACCTCATCTTCCAGCTGGAGGAGCAGGGTGCTCGTGATAAATACCGACAGATCCTCGATGAAACCGCACGGGTACGAGAAGAACTCGGGTATCCGCCCCTTGTGACGCCTACCAGTCAAGTTGTTGGAGTTCAAGCAGTCATGAATGTGTTGCACGGACGATACAAAGTCATTCCGAAAGAAACCAGAGATTACTGCAGGGGCATGTATGGGAAACCACCTGCAGAGATCAAATCAGAGGTCATGAAGAAGGTTCTCGGGCCGAAATGGAAAGAAGATGTCATCGACTGCCGACCATCAGATTTATTAGAACCTCTCTGGGATCAAAAGAAGAAAGAATTAAAGGAAATCGATGGCGGATCACTCATAAAGAAAGAAGAAGATATCATGACCTATATCCTCTACCCCCAGGTCGGTCTGAAGTTCCTGAAAGGTCAAGCGATCGCAGAGTTCACCTCTGATGGTTTACCTCTTCCTATTGACCACCAATTTACAAGAGCGATGGTGAAGCAATCCTTCCCTGAAGTAAAACAACTCTGGCTTGAGACACAGCCACCCGAAAAACGAGGAGGATCTGTACAAATTCCTACAGAATTCCAAGTTGAGGTAGATGGAGAACCATATGAGGTCAAAGTCATCCCATCCGGTGGGTATCTTGTCGCTAATGCAGGAGGTACAACCCCGCAAGAAAAACCAAAGGATATCGAAGGTGGCATTAAATCAAGCATGCAAGGGACTATCCTGAAAGTAAAAGTAAAGAAAGGCGACAAGGTCAAGAAAGGTGATATAATCGCGACTATTGAAGCAATGAAGATGGAACAAGAGATTAAATGTGAAGCAGAAGGGGAAGTCAAAGAAATCTACATAAAAGAAGGAGCTCCAGTTAGTAGCGGAGATCTTCTCATGCAGATCCTCTAAAATGGGTGATATATCATGTTAAATAAAGTACTCATTGCAAACCGCGGGGAAATTGCAATACGAATCATGCGGGCGTGCAAAGAGTTTGGGATTGCGACCGTTGCCGTGTACTCGGATGCTGATCAACACGCATTATTTGTTAAATACGCGGATGAGAAGTACAATATCGGCCCAGGTCCCGCGAGTCAAAGCTATCTAAATAAACAGAAGATCATCGATGCTGCATTGAAATCCGGTGCTGAAGGGATCCATCCGGGTTACGGGTTTATGGCAGAAAACTCTGAGTTTGCGGAAATGTGTAAGAAAAACAAAATTGAGTTCATTGGCCCGCCGGTTTCCGCGATGAAACTCATGGGATCAAAGATTGACTCGAAGAAATCCATGATTAAAGCAGGCGTCATCGTCGTCCCTGGAGTCACGGAAGCGATTGCTGATCATGAACGAGCAAAAGACATCGCCCATGAGGTTGGCTATCCAGTAATGTTGAAAGCCTCTGCGGGTGGCGGAGGAATTGGTATCCAGCAAGTAGATAACGAACAGCAGATGGAAAAAGCACTCTCTACAGTCCGACAGCTTGCAAAAAACTCGTTTGGTGATGATTCTGTTTTTATTGAAAAATTCATCGAGAACCCGCGTCATATCGAGTTCCAAGTGATCGG
>Ga0209777_10008371_pt1 | contig 11325 bp, 14 predicted proteins | sample FrelakmetHBP12HB_FD_187147 | JGI IMG/M metagenome (GOLD analysis project Ga0209777, IMG submission 187147) | Freshwater lake sediment microbial communities from the University of Notre Dame, USA, for methane emissions studies -HBP12 HB (SPAdes)... | ecosystem: Environmental > Aquatic >...
TGATGGACAGAAACGTCACCAACTGGGCGCAGACGGATAATATGACATTCAACGTCGTATTTTATGCCCAACAGAGCCAGGGTACCCCACAGCCGGCAGCCCCATCACCAGAACTCCCGGGACACGGAAGATAACCCGGATTGTGCAGGTAATTTTCCTGCATACCAACATTTTACGTGACGTGGTTGAAGGAGATGTATGCACAAAACCTGAACTCAGGGAGACCTCGATTAAAACGAGTGGGAAGAGTCGCAGCAATTCTCCTCTTTATTTTAATTATTTCCGGATCATTATTCACCATAATTTCCCCCTTTTTTGGCTGGAGGTCTGAGGTGGTCATTTCAGGAAGTATGGAGCCCGCAATCCAGACAGGCAGTGTGGTTATTGTCCACCCCATAGTTCCTGATACTATCCGAAAAGGAGATATTATCATGTTTTCATCGCTCGATATGAGTAGCCTTACCACACACCGGGTGGTTAATGTAGAATCTGAGCCCACGCTCCATTTCATCACAAGAGGAGATGCTAACAAAAATTCGGATATAAACCCTGTCTTACCCGATCAGATCGTGGGTATTGTTGCATTCAGTATCCCGTATCTTGGTCTCCTCACCCAGTTCATCAAAACACCCCTTGGATTCACACTATTTTTCCTGATTCCGGCAGTGATTCTTATTGGACACGAGGTGCTTGATCTCTGGAGAGATATGGAATAACAGAGGGAAGAGCCGTTTAAACCATGAAAATTACAACCATCGGAATTATCGTTTTAATCTTCGTTGTAATTTCTCTCAGTACATTCGGTACAACCCATGCGTATTTCAACTCCAGACAGATCACAGGTCCGCATCTTGTATCCACGTGGCAATCCTCTTTCTGGACCCAGACCACGCAGGCTGATTTTTTGGCAGGTGTTCTGGTTAATGTTAATACAAGTGCCAGTCCAGGGAGTGTCATACTGGATAACCAGTCAAATGATCCATCGATTTTTGCGACAACGGGGGGTTCAACGAATTTTTTACTGTATAATATATCCAACAATACGTGGGTAACCCGAGCGAATATACCTGCAAATATTGGCGCCGGGGGTGGAGTGAGATATGTCGGGTCTGGCAATATCTCGGCACTTAGAGGTGCGGGAACAACTGCTTTTTGGATCTATAACATCTCCACCAATTCATGGTCTGTAAAGGCATCCACTTTTAGTACTGTGAACACAGGAGGAACATTATCAGATTATATCGGGTCTGGCAATATCTCAGCGCTCAGAGGTGCCAGTACACGCACATTCTGGATATACAACATTTCCTCAAATTCGTGGTCAGCAAAGACAAATGCTCCCGGCAACGTAGGTGCCGGGGGAGCACTGGTATATGATAACGGGAATTATATTTACGTGTTTAATGGAACGAATACCCGAAATTTCTGGAGATACAACATCTCAACCGATACTTGGTCAGCAAAGGCAAATGCTTCCGGCATCGTAGGTGCCGGGGGAGCTTTAGCATATGATAACGGGAATTATATTTACGCATTCAATGGTTCTTCGAAACCTTCTTTCTGGAGATACAACATTTCTGGCGACTCGTGGTCCTCATCAACAAACATACCGGGTGACGTGGGTGCAGGGGGATCTTTGGTATCAGATAAAGGGAATTATATTTACGCATTCAATGGTTCTTCGAAACCTTCTTTCTGGAGATACGACATTTCCAATAATAGCTGGAGTGATGCTGCAGTTGCCAACCCACCATTGAATGTTGGTGCGGGAGGCAGTCTGACGTACGTTGCCGGTTCTTCTGGATATAACCCCCTTGGAACACTTACTTCACCAGTATATGACACGGGGAATGCGGGAGCACGATGGGACTCACTCTTTTGGGATAGCGCTACCGTTGCAGGAACGAATGTCACCTTTGAGGTACGGGCGTCCGATATCCTCTTTACCAAAACTGATACATTGCCTGCCTGGCAACAATCGGGCTGGCCATCACCGGTTAATTCAGGGCTTCCCTCCGGCAGGTATCTCCAATGGCGTGCCGGCCTGTCGACCAGCGATATAGTAAAAACACCCATCCTTAATGAGGTGAGGGTATGGTACTCGTAATATCAAGTGCGCAAGTATTCATCCCATTGAAAAAAAACCTTATAATTCTGAGGAATGAACAGTGAGGATTTCAGGGATTGCATACCGGAGATCATTGTTCCCGCCGGCGGGATACCTGTTCATCCTCCTTTTTCTCCTGCCCGTACCGGTTTTAGCTCAGGGCCCCGTTGATCTCACCTTCGGAGAGACGGGCATTTTCCCCTGGGGAGTCACCGGAATTATGCCTGGTGATCACGGATCAACCTTTATCGATCTTCATAATAACGGAACCGAGAACGGAATTGTCTATATTTGGGTGGACAACATCAGTACTTCCGATCGAAACGGCAATCCTGGTGGCGGGATTGCCAATTATATGTACTTCAATATATCTCACCACCACCTCAACAGCACGGTAATTCTTCCTGCACGTATCAATTCCTTTCCCCCAGCTCCCCTGCTGCCGGGTCAATTTATTATCATCGATTCATTCAATGCCGGAGATTCAATCCGGCTTAACTGGACATGGGAATTTAAAGAAACAGGGCAACCCCAGAATGATGCGCAGAATAATACCCTGCATTTCACCATCTCATATACACTGGTGAATCTTACCGCCCCCATAGTACCCACACCAGTTCCTACTGGTGTACAACCAGGTATACCAACAGGGCCAGCTATATTTCCGCAAGGTCCTTCCATATTCGAAGCTCTGGGCATCCCAGGATTAAATCCTGCTCAACGTCTCCAACTCAGAGCACCAACAGAAGAACCTCCGGAGATAGTGCCTCAGCAACCAGAGTTTCCTGATCACAGGCTAATTATGATTATCGCATTCATCATGCTTGTCATCGCTGTTACCGTTTATTCACAACGAAAGAAACACCCGAAGTGGAAAGGTCCTGCAGACGTTCTCCTTGGGGTTGGAATCGCCGTTACAATTATCGGCATTCTCTATCAGTCATATCTTATTTCAATCCGCAACGGCCAGCACCTCAACGGGGCACACTCTATCGCAGGTCTCATTGCCACAATTCTTATAATCTCTGTTCTGGTATTCTGGAACCGCCAAAACGACCAGAAAGAGAGAGAGGATAAAAAAATTGAATGGATTTTTGTTCTTTGGGTTGTTACAACAATTGTGTGCCTGTTATTCGGTTTACTGAGTGTTGGAATTATATGATAGGTGTGCCCCGAGGATGTTTTTGTTTGATTGTGAAACACAAACGGAATCCACTGATTCATAGAAGTTATATATTACCGGGTCAAGAGTGTGAATTATGAGGAACACTAATGAACTGGTTTGATTCGATATGTCAGGACCGACATTTTTTTTCCCGCAGTATCACTTTTGTGTTTTTCATTCTGATCTTCTTTGGACTCTTGGTTTTAATAATCAGCCCGGTCACCGCATCTTCAGATACTCCTCCAGGTTCAAATACTCGCATAGAATGGGTAAAATCATTCGGACAGGATATTGATGGGGGGACATATTCCATCATTGCCGCAAGTGATGGTGGATCGGTAACCAGCGGAAATATCAAATCTCCGCTGGGAAGCTCCAGTCTCTATGTCATCAAAACTGATGCAAATGGTAATAAAATGTGGGACTGGACAGAAGCAGGAAGTACCTATGAAGGATATTCCATTATTGAAACACCGGATAAAGGATACGTTGTTGTCGGAAGTTCCAATACTACCATCACCAACGGGATTTTTCTCAGGAAACTTGATCCGGTCGGAAAAACGACATGGACACAGCTATTCAAAAAAGGTGAATATTACTACGGCAATTATATCAGCGCAACACGTGATGGTGGATTCATCGTTGCCGGGTCCGTATACAGAAATAACTCTCCCCCGTCGTCTCTCTGGGACGGGTACATCCTCAAAACCGATGCAGAAGGAAGAGAACAGTGGACCGCTTTTTTTACGGGCGAAAAAAATGATTTTGCCAAGTTCGTCCGCCAGACAGAAGATGGGGGATATATAATTGCCGGGACTACTGAAAGTTACGGTGGTACCGGAGGTTCTTACACGTACCTGCTCAAGATGAATGAATTTGGCAATGAAGAATGGTTTACCACCTATGAAAACGGATTGGGAAATGAAAAACCATCTGTCATTCAAACACCGGATGGAGGGTATATCCTCATGGGAATATCCATGTCCATTACCACAAATAAACAATACCAGGATCTTTTCCTGATCAGAACCGATGATCATGGAAAAGAACTTTGGAAGAAAAAGTATTCTGGAATTGGGAGAACCACGGGTAACCTCCTTATCCAGGATGCTGAAAGTATAGCTGTTATTGCAGGTTCCTACCTGGGATCTGAACATGAAAAAACCGGTGAGATAATCCTGCTCGACATCGACTTGAACGGTAACGAGCAGAGGAATCGAACCTTCAGTATCGGACAATTCATCGATATACAGGATATAGCGGTTTTACCGGGTGAAGGATATTTTGTAGCCGGTATAGTACCCGCCCAGGGAAATCTCCAAAAAGACGGGCTCGCTATTATCAAGATACTGGATACACCCCCTCGCAGTGGGGGCTCTGTGAAAAACTCATTCGATCTCACAGTAATAACAAAAGATGCTAAAACCGGGACTTTTATTGGGGGGACCCATGTGTATCTTGACGGGGGATCTGTCGGAAGCACCTCGGAGCAGGATGGAAAACAGATACTCCGTGATGTTGAGAAAGGCTCACATACTATCAGGGTGACAAAAACTGGATATGAAGAGCTCACCCGACAAATCGATATTACCGAAAAACAGCAGATCTCCTTCACTCTTAACCGGTCTAATGTGATACCGGTGCAAATCCATGGATCAACAGACGAAAAGATTGATATTGTTTTTGTAGCATCCAAAACCTCATTTAATTGTAATTCCAAAACAAAAATCCAGACCGAAGCATATACTGGCGATCAACAACGGTTCGTCACAGATGTAAACAACAAAATTGACAATGTTTTTTTAATGTTGGATACCCTGACATCCGGTTCTGTGGGTTTGCCCAAAGATTTCCGGGAGCGATTTAATTTTTATTACTACTGGAATAACGAGAATTTCGCTGATGCTTTCGATGGTTGTGCTGGAACACTTCCCAATGAATTCTGGAATGATGCACCATTCACTGATGTGGCAATTATACTATACCCAACTTATGAGGGTTTCTATTCCGGGACCCCGTGTGAACCGAATGGTTGTGCAAACGGCTTGGGGCCAGGATCAGGATCCTGGCTGAAAGCCCCGGCAGATTCCCCCATAATTTTTCTGCATGAGAGCGGGCATGTAGTTTTTGGTCTGATAGATACCTATTGCGGGGATACCTACTACGTGGAAAATTCTCCTTTTCCCAATGTCTGGAATACGGAAGACTCATGTATAAAAAATGCCGAGCAGGAGCGCTGGGATTCTGCAAGCTGCCGGCAAATTTTAAAACCTGCCAGCAGCCGGTCGCAAGAACCATGTATGAAAAATTTCTGGAAAGAGGATGCCGATCCCGATATCATGGGCAGCGGGGCGTATTCCGGCAGATTCGGCAATGCTTCAACTTCACGCATCCGTTATATTTTTGATACGATCAACCGGTGGCAGAAATGAAGCGTTTCGTGATCGCAGGTCTCATTGTTCTGGTGCTCCTGCTGGGAATAGGGCTTGCTGCTGCGGATGAACCTCCCGATTATTCAAAGATTGTCGTTGTGCACCTGAACATAAATAAAAACAGCATCACAGAAAAGTCTGTTGAGATGCGCTACGGCCACGCCCCAAATCTTGAAACCCGGTATGGGGACTTTAAGGGGACGCTAAAATCAGCAGATGGTTCCACCATCCGGGAATTTGATCTTTGGGATCCCCGCTATCAGCTGGGGGATATCCTTGAAAAAGACAATGAATCTTCCGGTTATCTTTCCGGGTATCTTACGTATTCTGATAATGCTGATCTTTTCCTCATCCTTCCTTACTATGAAAAAGAAATGACGTTTGAGTTGAATGATAAAAAGACCGGCGCTCTGTTAAAAAAAGTGAATATGTCGCAGGCAATAATAAAATTTCAATCAAGCTATCCCAAAGATCCCGGAAGTGTTTCAGCATCTCCTATCCAATTCGACAAGCCAGTCATATATCTGATTATTGGAGTTGTGATTTCCATACTTATCATTGGGATGATTCTTTCAATGATTCGAAAAAAATGATTTGATATCCTCTTTTTTTTGCACTTTCTTTTTCTTAAAAGGAGGGGAGTTTTGAATTTTCTCCTATCAGGAGCAAAGGGACTTGCCCAACGCGAAGCCCTTTTTATATGCTGCGTCGAGGAGATTAGGTCGCGATCGGATATCCTCAATCGCGTCCATATCGCTAATCAGCAGCTCGTCAGAATACTGGCAGTCGATGATGTCAAAAAAGGCCTTGACGGTTAGTTTTGCGCCCACAAAAACCTCGGGAATATTCATACCGGAGATGCAGATGAACAGTCCCCTGCGATCCACTCTCCGTTCCTTTGAGATGAACGGCTTTTTCCGCATGTATTTGGCCATGAAAAAGACCTGGAACCGATCGATAAATGATTTGAGGTTTCCCGGAATCCCCATGGTCATAACGGGTGTCGCGGTGATGAGACCGTCCATTTCCCTGAATTTCGGGTACATTGCCTGCATATCATCATCGATGATGCATGTTTCGTGCTCCTTGCAGAACATCATCTCCTGGCACGCTTGGAAATCGAGATTAGTAACAACAATTTTCTCGACAGTACATCCTGCATCTTCAGCTCCTTTAAGCGCCCTGTCGAGCAACTGGGCGGTATTTCCTTCAGCCAGGGGACTGCCAAGGAGACCGATTATCTTTCCTGCCATACTAACACCTTAAAAAAAATACGCAATATACTTTTGCCTATCGAGGATTATTTTGGTTTTTCGCCGTTTTTGTCTTATTCTGATGCACGAACGCAACTCATATATATCTTTGACGTGCATGAAAGTTTTGGTGAATTAGTTGACTGAACAGAAGACGTACACCGCGGGACAGAAAGTCGGCGCGGGCAAATATGTGTGCATTGATTGTGGAAAGGAACTTACGCTGGACAAGAGCGAGCAGGATCTCAGGAAATGTCCCTCCTGCGCCTGCGAAGAATACCAGTGCTTCCCCATGACGCACATCCGCCCGGACATCAAGACACCGGAGGATGCAAAAAATCCGCCTAAACGCGGTAAAAGCAACCAGTAACTTTTCATTTTTCTTTTCCGGCACTGTACAGCAAGTGTGACTTCTGGGAGTTCCTGCAAAAAGCATGAAAGCAGGGTTCCTGCTCCCAGTTTTATATGACAGGAAAGGAGCATCTCACCATGGTAAACGTCTCAAAAGAGGGGCAGGTCTTCCGGTGTGAGATCTGTGGCAATGTTGTTATTGTAAAAGAGGCCGGCGGCGGCGAACTTGTCTGCTGTGGCGAACCCATGCAACTGGAGAGTGCGTAAATTTATGGCAGCAAAAAAAACAGTAACTAAAAAAACACCTGCGAAAATAACCGCAACAAAAAAAGGAACCGATAAAGAACTCAACACCCTTGAGAAGAAGATAGGAAAAGTGCCGAAATTTTTCCGGGAGTTGACGACAAAAGAGCCTGAGATGTTCAATCTCGTTATGAGATTTGAGCAGCACATCTGGGACGATGGCAAACTGTCGAGAAAGACAAAAAAACTAATCGCTATTGCAATTGCAGCCGCTCTGCGTGACCAGCATGCTGTCCGCGCCCAGTTGGCCGGTGCAAAAAATCTTGGTGTCACCAAAGCAGAGGTCGAAGAAGCGCTCCGCGTTACCTTCCTCCTGTCAGGTATGCCTGCATACGTCTATGGAAAAGCACAGCTCGATGAGGTCATGCCATAACCTAGTCGGTAGTGAAAGATCATGGAAGACGATACTAGTATCAACTTTCCTGTTCTTGGGGAACCAGCGCCGGACTTTGAGGCAGAAACTACACAGGGGCCAATCAAGCTCTCGGATCTGAAGGGAAAGTGGGTGGTGATGTTCTCGCACCCGGCTGACTTCACACCGGTCTGTACCACCGAGTTCATGGCGTTTGCAAATATTTACGATGAGCTCAAGTCGCTCAATGTCCACCTTATTGGCCTGTCTGTGGACAGCATCTCAGCGCATCTCGCGTGGGTGCATGACATAAAAGAGAAGATGGGTGTAACCGTACCGTTCCCGATTATTGCCGACCTGACCATGAAAGTGGCCAAAAAATACGGCATGATCCACCCCGGGCAATCTTCGACGGCGGCCGTCCGCTGTGTCTTTTTCATCGACGACAAGGGCATCATGCGGGCGATGATCTACTACCCCCTCCAGAACGGAAGGTTCATGCCCGAGATCATCCGGCTGGTCAAGGCGCTCCAGACTACGGACAAGTTCAAAGTCTCAACACCGGCAAACTGGCAGCCGGGCGACAAGGTGGTTGTGCCACCACCCAAGACAACGATGGAGATGGAGAAGCGGATGACTGAGGGGTACGAGTGCAAAGACTGGTACCTCTGCTTCAAGAAAATTTGATAAATTAAATATTTTTCCACGTAAAATAGATCAAAAACCAACCTTTTTCAGCATTGCCGCCACAAGAAAACTGCTATGCCGATCAAAATCCTCGCCTTCGCCGGGAGTCCACGCAGGCACGGAAATTCTGAAATACTGCTTGACTGGGTGCTTGCGTCAATGAGTGAAGAGCAGGATATTACCATCGAAAAAATTCCCCTGACCGAAGCAGATATCAATCCCTGCCGGGGATGCAATGCCTGTGAAAAGCTGAATAAATGCATACAACGTGATGGGATGGATATCTACCATGACAAGATCATTGACGCGGATATTATCCTGCTGTCCTCACCTATTTACTGCATGGGCATAGCCTCACAACCAAAGGCCTTGATCGATCGTGCTCAGGTCTTCCGTTCAAGGAAATATGTGCTCAAACTCCCGATAGTCCCCCCAGAACGCAAAGGGAAACGGTTCGGCGTGTTTCTTGCAACTGCCGGCCAGAACTGGAGCTATGTCTTTGATGCAGCGGTTCCTTCTGTCAAGTGCTTTTTCCATGTGATCGATGTCAAAGATGCCGACATCTCCTACCTGATGATCAATGGTGTTGATGAAAAAGGCGCGATCGAACATCACGCTACCGCAAAAACAGATGCTGAGAAACTCGGAAAAGCCGTTGTTGCTGAATTAAGAAAGCGTCTTGCTTTGTGAGGTTTCATGGAAATAAAAGTTCTTGGGATATCAGGAAGCCCCCATCGGCACGGCAATACGGAAACTCTGCTGGACAGTTTCCTTGATGGCGCACGATCTGCCGGCGCATCAGTAGAGAAGGTGGTGCTCAGAGACCTTGACTACATTCCCTGCAGAGGATGCAACGCATGCCATAAAACCGGAGACTGCATCGTGCAGGACGACGCAATCATCCTTTTTAATAAAATCCTGGAAGTAGATGTCCTTGCTGTCGCTTCTCCGATCTATAGTATGGGGATTACCGCAGAACTTAAGGGACTGATTGACCGTGGGCAGTATCTCTGGGCAAGGAAGTTTATTTTAAAAACACTCTTTTTTCCCAATGCTCACATTATACACCATAAAGGGGTCTTCATCTCCACAGCCGGACTTTCATGGGATAATGTGTTTGATGCAGCCTTTCCTGCCATTACTGCCTTTTTCAATGGGGTTGGTTTTGAATATTATGACAATATCATCGCAAACAACATGGACTCCTATGGGGGGATAAACAAGCACCCGACTGCGTTGAAAGAGGCCTTTGAAAAGGGGCAGACGTTAGTAAGTGTGTTGGAAAAATTAAAGGGCGTTTAATCGTATTCGTAATTTACCTTTGTTATAAAAATGTGATTTCTGGGGATCAGAATAGGTAAAATGATCCCACGAGTATCCCAAAAGAGGCAATGATCAGAAGGGCAAATACCGGGAGATTCCATGCCATCACTTTTCTGCCGTCAAGGATACTGATTGGGAGCAGGTTGAATGCTGCGATCATCGCATTGATCTGGAGGCCAAATATGCCAATCTGGGTGAGCAGGCTGCCCATCGCAGGGCTTCCGATAAATACAAGCGCGGCAAAGGGAATGCAGAGCAGGAGGTTGACAACCGGCCCTGAAGCCGAGATTATACCGTTCTCCCGCCGGGTTAATCCCTGCCCGCTTCCTGAATTGCTAAAGATGATCGTTGCCCCCGGTGCTGCAAAGACAAAACCCACAAGAGATGCGAGGGCAACTGCAACGAGGAGCATGGAATTATCTTTTCTGAACTCTGCCCAATATCCATAGCGTATCGCGGTAAATTTGTGCGCCATTTCATGAAGGATGAATCCAATACCGACAGTTAATAGGGAGATTCCAAAATAGATCAGGGCAACCAGAGGGTCCACAGATTTTATCGGCCCCAGTACGCCAGTGGGCGCAATTTTTATAATGGCAAAGGATAATGAAATCGCCATCCACGCGATGAAAAGATCGGCCTCTTCGCGCCTGCTTATCCGTTCAAACATAAAAACACCAGATCAGATAGAGTGTTTATATGTTATCTGCTTTAGTGTTGAGGACCGCAATGATTATGTTTATTAAAAATCTCGGTCAAATACCTCATATGTCCCTAGAGAAGGTACGAGCTGATATCACCAAAGGTGACAGGGAGATTATCCGTCTCATCGCACAACGGCAGGACTATGCCAGAAAAATCGCTGAGATCAAGATTCATGCAGGGATGCCTGTTCACGATGAACAACGGACTGCAGAGGTGCTTGAATCGGTCTTTGAACTGGCAGTTGAATATAAAATTGATCCCGTGGCAGTTCAGAAAATTTTTGAACATCTTATTGCGATGAGCGAGGAGCGCCAGAAGGGATGTTCAGGAGACGGGAATCTTCCCTGATTTTGCTTTTTTTAAATACTGTAGGGATTTGAGAGGGGATTACCCCATCCAGCCGAGAAGGATAACTGCCCCGAGTGCTACCAATATCACGCCAATAATCATTCTGATCGTCCGCTTATACTCTATCCTCATCCTGTCAGCCCGTTCCGGGGAAATGCCATACGCAATGAGAAGTGTGGTCAGGATAAGGGGGAGGATATAGACAAGGTTGTACAGTGCAAGCAATGGCAGTCCAGACATTACTGTCATCTCCCTTCCCATGAGACCCAGTATGCTGATATAGACGCCCCCGGTACAGG
>Ga0209777_10008372_pt1 | contig 11323 bp, 13 predicted proteins | sample FrelakmetHBP12HB_FD_187147 | JGI IMG/M metagenome (GOLD analysis project Ga0209777, IMG submission 187147) | Freshwater lake sediment microbial communities from the University of Notre Dame, USA, for methane emissions studies -HBP12 HB (SPAdes)... | ecosystem: Environmental > Aquatic >...
GAGTTCGACAACCGGCGCATCTGCGGCCTGCCGCCCCTCTACGCGGCCCTGGCCCTGTTCCAGCCTCAAGCCGGCGAACTCCTCAAATGGTCCTGCTGGCACGATCCCGCCACCGGCTCCGCGGTCTCCTTCGCGGCTATGACCTTCCGCTAGGAAGCATCTTTCGATGCGCAAATGTAGGGGCACGGCATGCCGTGCCCCTAACCAGAGGCCCATGAAACCATGTCTAGTGGAACATGAAATTGAATAATTCGCGTGCGTTTAGATATAAAACCAGGAGCCAAAGTAGAATGAAACTGATAAATATTCCATTGGCGAACAACATTCCCTTGCGGATGCTTTTCCTGAATGCGCGAATTGGAATCTGCAGAAAAGCTAACCAAGTCAAAGCAAATATCTTAACCGTCGGAGTATCCCAAGGTGGATAACCAGGCCAGGATCCGACGCCATCGGTATACATAATTGGAACATAACTGAGCAACATTATGCAGGCGGCTCCAGTCACAAAAGAAAGGAAAATCAGGAGATTCGAAATCTGAATAACGGGCTTTTCAGATTGACTTTCTTGGCCTTCAATCATGACCTCCTCCCTTTCCTTCCATTTCACATCAAAGAATAAGGTGTTGCAATCGTGCCTTCTCCAAGACCCGGGCGCGGGGCGGACCGCACCTCAACAAGAAACATCTATTCCACTTTTGATCGCCACTTTACATCAATCTCCTCTTTTTCCGATTCTTTTGCGCCAGGTTTGCGGGTCCCGTCGGCCATGGAAAATGGCGAGCACCACGATTTCATCATGCGAGGTCAAGTAGAGGATCGAGTAAGGAAAACGGCGCAAGACCATTCGTCTGACTTCTTGATACACCTTCGGAAACTGTTCGGGATTCTCCCGCAGAGCCACCGAAGACGCTTCCACGCAAAGCAGGAAATCTTCTCCCAATCCAATTCGCTGTTGTTCATACCAGCGGTAGGCCTCCCTCAAGTCGGCTTCAGCTTCGGGCCTCAGGCGCAAGGCGGATTTCATGATCTCCGCACTCGTTCCTTGATCTCTTCCCAGGGAGAACCGTCCTGGGGATTGCGATGATAAGCCTCCAGGCGCCGGTCCAACTCTTCGCGCTGAGCCTCGGTCAAGGGCAGTGCCTCCGGGACGGCCGCAATACTGTCCCAGAGGTCTTCCACCAAGAGGATGCGCTCCGCCACCGGCAACTTGAGAAGGTCTGCCACATTTATTTTACTCATGCCGCGGTTCCTTTCCTCGCACTATCTGCCGGCCTGCGCTCAATGCAATCCAGCCGGCTCTAGATTTAATTTAGCGGAATCCGAAAACGAAAGCAAACCGACCAACCTTCAAGTGAGGTAACTCAGGGCGCCGAATTCGGTGAACCGGTCCAAGCGGGCGAGAAGTTCGGGGAGTAGGGGGCGGAAGAGGGAGAGGAGTCCCCGCACTCGCTCGGGACAACTCCGCCGCTTACCGGAAAATGGGGAAGCAAAATTCAGGTGGGGATGGAGGGCGATACTGGATTCGAACCAGCGACACCCGGCTCCGGAGGCCGGTGCTCTATCCACTGAGCTAATCGCCCTCGACTAAACCTAGTCTACCCCGCTTCGCTTCGGCTGTCAAGGGCGTGGGCAAGCCCTAAATCTCCGGCTAAGCAAAACTGTATAACCGGCCGAAGTCCGCACTCCATAAAGTTAGCCGGAGATTAGGGGACACCTTGAAACCTTGACACCGTTCCCGGATTGGAATTTCCCCCCGCTTTGTGGTATCAGAGAAGAAGATGGTTTCGAGTTTTTCGGCGCATTTCTGACCCGGGAGGACGATCATGAAGCGATGGATGATAGGAGGCTTGACCGTAGCCGCGCTGGCCTGGGGCCTGCTCGGGCTGGGCCGGCACCCCGGCCGGGTCTTCGCCGCGGAGCCAAAAGGCGTGCAGAAAGCCGGCGAGGTGGACTTCTGGAGCTCGTTCAAGGGCCTCTTCCTGGCGCCCGAGCCTGAATACAAGAACCAGACCCAGCGCACCACCGTCTCCGGCGTGCGGGGCATGGACAAAGAGGCCAAGATGAAGGACCAGTATGACTGGAAAGCGGTCCGCGCCATGGAAGAGTTCACCGTCACCGAAAAGCAAATGTTCGACTTTTTAAAGGCGGGCCAGGTGGGGCCTTTCTTTGCAAAGAAAGGGGGCGGGCAATGAAGGCTATGCAGACTCGTATAACCGCCGTGGTCCTGCTCGGCGCGCTGGCGCTCCTGGCCGCGCCCGGGCGCTCGGCTCCGCCCAACCTTGATTTCGGCAAGGCCTTCAACGCCGGCAAAAACCTGGTCAAGGCGGCCAAGCCCATGGACTTCGAGGAGGAGCACGCGCTCGGCCGGCAGGTGGCGGCCCGCATCGCCGGCAACTTCGGGATCTGGAACAACCGCGACTGGACCCTCTACATCAACCTCGTGGGCCGGGCCCTGGCGCCCTACAGCGAGCGCTCCGACATCAAGTATCGCTTCGCCATCCTCAACGTGGACGACATTAACGCTTATTCCGCCCCGGCCGGTTTCATCTTCATCACCAAGGGCATGCTCAAGCAATTAAACAGCGAGGCGCAACTGGCCGGCGTGCTCGGGCACGAGATCGCCCACGTGGCCAAGAAGCACATCGTCAAGGAAGTGCAAAAGTCGAATATCTATTCCGCCGGCGCCGTCGCCGCGGCCACCGCGGCCAACGCCGACGACCAGAGCATCGAAGCCCTCAACAAACTGACCGACCTCTCCTGGGACCTGCTCATCAACAAGGGCTTCTCCAAGCAGGACGAATACGACGCCGATCAGTCCGGCGCCAAGGACGCTTTCCGCATGGGCTACAACCCGCTGGGGCTGCGCGAATTCCTGGTCACCCTCGAGGAGCGCGAAAAAAATCAAGACGCGAAGATGAAGACCCTGCTCAGCACCCATCCCGCGCCGGAGAAGCGGCTCGACCAGTTGGACCAGTTTATTGCCGACAAGGGTTGGAAGCCCGAAACCCGCCAGGACAACCGGGAGCGGTTCCAGGATTTCAAAAAGCGGCATCCGATTCCGTAGAGGGCAGAGGGTGTCAGGGTGTCAAGGTGTCAGGGTAAGAGGGCGTCAAGTGTCAAGTGGCAGGTGTAAGGAAATAAATTCTGACGCCTAAAGCCTTTCTTTAGGCATTCGCAAAGCAATGGCATAAAAGACCACGGGCGCGGCCAGCCAGATCAGTTGCGGCAAGAGGGTGATGTCCTGGCCGTTAAACTGAAACAGCGACGGGTTCCAGCTTTTCGGAATATAAGCCCACCCCTCGCCGAAGGTGCTGGTCAACTCCACCCACAGCTCGGAAGCCTGGCCCCAGACCAGCAGCAGCACAAGCTCGCCGGCCCGGAAGCGGGTAAATAACGGCGGCCGGCAGAGCAGGTGCACCAGCCAGACCCCGAGCAGGAACAGCCCGCCGTCCCAGAACGAGTGCATGAGGATGAGCACGAAGAAGTGGGTCGGGAGCGGCCGGATAAAGCGCGCCACCGCGTGCAGCTCGCTGTATTCATTCAGCGTGGACATGGGCACTTCCCAGGTCAGGCCCAGGCCAAAGCCGACCCAGAACAGAATCCAGCTAAACCGGCTGATTCGCCCGCTCCGGTAGAGGCCGTAAACCACGAGCGGGGTCAGGCCGCCGATGGTGAAATCAATCCCATAAAAATTGGACCGGAAGAGCTCGAGCAGCGCATCCATGCTCGGCAGCCTACCGGATCGGTCAAGAAAAAACAAGCCTGGTCGGGCCGGATTTTGCGGGTGGGTCATCCTGCTTCCAGCGGGATGAATGCACCCGCAACCCTTCGGCTTTTCGACTCCGGCTCACCGGGTAGATTCACTCTCTCCAAATGCTCCGCGAATCTGAATTGCTGGATCGCAGCTACGGCCGGTTTTTTCTAGGGCAAATTGGGGTCAAAAGCTTTCGAAATAGGGACTAAACCTCTCCAGGGAGGGACTAAAACTCTTCAGGGAGGACCAAAAACTCTTCAGGGAGTAACAAAAACTTCCCAGGGAGGGACAAAACCTCGTCGGGGAGGAACAAAGGTGGGCGTTTTTCGGGACTGTCCCGAAAGACGCAGTAGGCAGTCGGTTTCATAGTTGCGGTCAGTCGCGACCCTAAAAGAATTTTAGAGAAATTGTAAAGGGATAGCGAATTTTGGTCATGTGGAGGCCGCAGAAAAAGGCCCAATTTTGCCCCGATTTTGGCTGTCCCCATTTCAGGGGGGTGCATTTTGGGGACAAAGCTTAAAAAAGCCTTTAAAATCCATGTAGTTACAAGCTCGATCATGTTTATTCTCCGTTCACCGGAAACCGGAACCAAACAACCCTCTCTCTTATGTAAAATTGTTGCAGTTTTCTGGGGAATTTTAGACTTTGAATTTTTGATTTTAGATTGAAGACCGGCTGCAACTTCCAAATCAAAAATCAAAAATTCCGCTAATCCAAAATTCCTTCTTCCTTGCTCCTCCGGGAAATCTGAGTTACACTGGAATCAAGGCTGCAACGATGGATAAGAAAATTGCGCTGATTGCGTTTATAGTGGTGGCGACCATCGCTTTGATCTGGCTCAGTCTCAACAGCCCCAAACCCGGCTCCTTCGAGGGACTGCCTCCGGCGGACCTTTCCGCAACCCCGGACCGGCCCGTGCTTCCGCCCGGTCATCCGGAAGCGCCGGGAGAATCCGGGAGCGCGGTGACGGCGCCGGATTTCACGCTCAAGGATTTACAGGGGCGCTCGGTCTCGCTCCGTGATCTCAAGGGCAAGGCGGTGCTGCTCAATTTCTGGTCCACCTCCTGCTTCCCGTGCCTGATGGAAATGCCCTCGCTGGCCAAGCTCAAGCAATTGATGGCGGGCAAGCCCTTCCAGATCATGGCGATTACTGCGGATTCGCAGACCTCGGTTGAGGCGTTACTCAAGGATAACCCCCTGGACCTGCCCATTTTCCTCGACCCGGAGCGTCAGGCCCATGAGCAGTTTGGGGTCTACGCGTTCCCGGAAAGCTACATCATCGGCCCGGACGGCAACGTGGCCAACCGCGTGATCGGCGCCGCCGACTGGAGCGACGCCTCCGTCCTCTCCTACTTCGATCAACTGCTTGCGACCAAATCGCCCGCGCCGGCTGCGGGGAAGCCGGCCAATCCTTAGCAGCAATTCCATAATCTGCGCCGGGTAGGGGCGACCGGCCGGTCGCCCCTACGTAGGAATTCGGACTTATTCCAGCACGGTGAAGGGCTGGAGTTCGAAGCAGAGGACAAAGACCAGGATGGCGGCCAGGGCCAGGAGCCAGCGGACTGAGTCCAGGCCGACTTCGGCGGATTCGGGCGGGGGATGCTGGATCCCGCGCCGGCCCATCAGCAGCAGCACGAAAATCGCGAACACGCCCCAGCCCGGCCACCATAGGGAAAGCAAAGCCAGGAGCGCCACGGTCGCCCAGGAGATCCAGATCGTGCGCCGGCCGAACACGGCATAGGCGATGTGGCCGCCGTCCAACTGGCCGATGGGGAGCAGGTTGATGACGGTCACGAAAAAGCCGACCCAGGAGGCGTCGAGGATCGGGCTGATGATCACCGAGTTGGACGGGATCGGTCCGAGGAGATAGTTGAACGCGGCGAAGGTAATCAAGTTGGGGTTGAAAAGAACCTGACCCGTGGCCTCCTCCAGGGGCGCCAGCCGGGCCTGCTTGATCCCCACGTAGAGCGCGAACAAGCTGACCAAGAAGCCGCACAGCGGTCCGGCGGCGCCGATGTCCACCAGGGCGCGGCGGTCGCGGATGCGGCCGCGCATGAAGATGAGCGCGCCGAAGGTCCCGACCAGGTTGGGCGCGGGGATGAAGTAAGGCAGGCTGGCCTCGACCCGGTGGTAGCGGGAGAGGATGAAGTGGCCCATTTCGTGGCTGCCGAGGATGACCATCAGGGTGATGGAAAAGGGCAGCCCGTCGAGCAGCCACTGCGGCCGGTAACGCAACACGACCAGGAAGCGGCGCAGGTCCGGATCAAAGTGGGCCATGTAGGTCCCGGCCAGCAAGGTGGAGCAAACCGTAGCCGCGAACAAAACCAAGTTGATCCAGGGAAACGGCCGCGGCGGCAAGGGCGGCGGCGCGAAGGGATGCGGAAGTTCGAGGCGATAGGAATAATCCGAGGGACTGCTCATAGTGTCAAGTTAACACGCCGACCCGAAACTGGCAACCGGAGGATGACCGAGCGCCGTAGGGGCGGGTTTGAAACCCGCCCCTACAGAAAATGGACAAAGCCTCAATAACCTTGCATCTTGACCAGGCTCATCTTCTCGCGTTTATAGGCAATCCAGCGATTGTCTTCGCTCACTTTCACGTCCCGGACCACGTCCTGCACGTTCTCTTTCCACAGCACTTTCTGATCGGGCAGCCAGACCAGCATCATCCCCCATTGCTGCAGCGTCTGATTTTCCTGGCCGAAAACGAACAGGCTGCGGTTGTCGCGGGAGAGGTTCATGAGCAGGGGCTGGTCGAAGCCGAGGCTGAAGATGGGCTTCAGCTCGGGTCCGGCCGAAAATAGCTCCTGCGTCCGATAGACCACGACCTTGCCCTCGGCATTGACGTAGGCGAGCAGGGAGCCGTCCGGGGACACGCACCCGCCGCGGCCTTTGAGCGGGACCTTTTTCAGCGCGGTGCGGCCGATCAGGAAAAGGTCCGCGGCCGGCTGCAGACCCAGGAAGCGGGCGCCCAGCACCACCTCCGCCCGATCGGAAACGCTCAGGACCCGGTTGTTGCCGCCCATGTCCCAGACCTGATGTCCCTCGAGATCAAAGAGCAGGCCGGAAACGGAATCGAACAGGAACTCTTCGGCCGGGTCAAAGACCACGTACCAGGCATAGATTTCTTTTTGCCAGAGCAGGTTCAGGTTCTGGTCATAGACCTTGGTGGTTTTTTCCATCGGATCGCCGAACAGGACAAAGCGGCCCGAGGGACTGAACTTGCTGGTGTTGTAGCGGTAAGGATTCTTCTTGACCCATTGCAGCTCTCCCTGGGCATCCACCAGGTGCACGTCCAGGTCGAGCTGGTTGGTGCCGTGCCGGGGCTGGAGGTTGGTTTGGAAGAGGACGCGCTGGCCGTCCCAGGAGATGCCGAGGTTTCCGACATACTTCCATTCCTTGCCGTCTCCCATTTTCCAGACCTGCTTGCCCTCGGTATTGTAATACCAGACGCGCTCCAGGGAATTCACCACCAGCTCCCCGGTCCGGCGGGCCAGGTCAAAACCCTGGATCTCCTCGAGGTAGGTTTCCCGCTGCACGACCTTGGGCCATTTGCCCCGAGGAGTTTTATCCAGGTCCGGTTCTTTGCGGCCGGCCCAGAGCAGAGCCGCGGCCAGGACGCCCAGGACGATCATTCCATACCAGCGCATTTTTGATTCTTGCATGGTTTCCATGCTAGCAAGCCTATTCGAGCATTGCAAACCTCAAGCACAGTTGCTAAGATCGTAAACCATGTGGACTTTCCTGGACCTGGGCGCCGGGCTGAAGTCGCGGACCCCGGACCCGCTTTTCCCCGGCTGGACTCCGGGCAGCGAGCGCGTGGTCATCTTCTCTCCGCACGATGACGACGCCTTGCTGGGGGCCGGCTACCTGATCCTGGCCGTGCTCGAGGAATCCGCCCGGGTCGAGTTGGTCGTCTTTTGCGACGGCCGCGCCGGGTACAGCCGGGTGGAAGAGCGGGACACGATTGTGGGCTGGCGGAAGGAGGAATGCCGGCGCGCCTACGGCCGGCTGGGGCTTCCGCCTGACGCGATCACGCGTCTGGACCTGCCGGATTTCAGCGTGCCGCATTACCTGGGCTGGAAGCTTCCCTCCGGCGCCGACGGCCTCTTCGCCCGCCTGCTCCCGCGGCTGCGCGAGCTGCGCCCGACCCGGCTTTGCCTCCCCAACGGCTGGCGCGAACACTTCGACCACACCGGCGTGCACCAGGCCGGGGTCTTTTTCGGTCCCCAGGTCGGCGACGCCGTGCTCGCGGACTGGGGCCGGGCCTCCGCGGTCCGCAGCGCCCTGGTCTATTCGGTCTGGGGCGAGTTCCCGGCGCGAGAGCTGGGCGCCCCGGGACCGCGGGCTGATCGCGCCATCCTGGGGCCGGCGGAGGCGGAGAAACGAATCCAGGAGGCGCTGGCCGAGTTTGCATCCCAGGCGGAGGTGATCGCCGGCCTGCAGCAGGCGCGCTCGGCGCGGACCGAGGCCGGCCGGGCGCTCGAGTTGTATCAGAGCCTGGGGTTGCGGCCGGCTTTGGACTACGGTCCCTATTGGCAGCGGGTCCATTCCCTGCTGGGCTAGCGGTCTTCGACCCCTGGCGCGGCTTGTCCGCTCTTGCAAGCCATGCTACACTTTCATCGCCATGGATGAACTGTTTGCCCTTTTTTTCCGCCTGCGCCTGTATATCACCCTTCTCATCTCCGGGCTGGCGCTCGCGATCGGTTTTCTGGCCAACCGCGCGGATCTGCCCTGGATTGCCCTGATCTGCCTGGTCGAGATGATCCTCAACCAGCCTTACCTGCTCACCCGGCGCTGGAAAGGCCAACCGGCCAAGCAAGGCCTGGTGCATTTGGCCGGCGACGCCCTGATCGCCACCGCGGCCCTCCATTTCTTCGGCGGGATCAGCAGCGGGCTGTTGGGCGCCTTCTACCTCTTCATCATTTTTTTCGCCGCCGCGGCGTATCCTCCGCGCACGGCCATTGCCTTGGGGCTTTGGTGCTTTACCTGCTTCCTGGTCTTGTTCCTGATCGAAGAATTCGGGATGATTCCAAAGGAGAATTTGATCTCAATTCCGTTGCCGACCAACTTGAAGCTCCTGACCCTGATGATCGCCGCGGCCCTGTTCCTGGGCACGGGCGTGGTGGGCGTGCTCATTGCGCAGTTGTTCCGGTCCCAGGCCGGCCAGCTCTCCGAGTCGGAAGCCCGCTACCGGGGTATTTTTGAGTGCAGCAGCGACGGGATGTTCATTGTGGATGCCTCGGGAAAGTTTGTCGCCCTTAACCCGGCTTTCCTGGAGCGAACCGGTTATACCCTGGAGCAAGCGCTGGGACAGCATTTCACCGACTTCGTGGTGGAAGAAAGCATTGATGATACGGTGGCCCTGTATCAGAACGTGCTGCAGGGCGAGCGGGTCGTGGCCAGGGACCTGCCCTTGAACTTGAGTAACGGCCGGCGGATAATCCTGGAAATCAGCGCCGCTCCGATCAAGGTTCGGGGCAACATCGTGGAAATCGTGGCGGTCACCCGCGACGTGACCGAGCGCAAACTCTTGGAAGATCGGCTGGCGCAATACTCCGAAGAGTTGGAGGAACGCACCGCGGAGCGCACGGTGCAGTTGCAGGAAGCCAAGATGCGCTACCAGGGTTTGTTCGAAAACGCGGCCGTGCCCTTGGCCTGGCTCGACCGGAACGGCCGGTTCCTTTCGGTGAACAAAAAGCTGGCGGAGTTGGCGGGAGGAACCTCGGAGCAGTTGCTGCAAATGCGGCTGATGGATTTGCTGCCCGACCCCGAAGATCAACTGCGCGCGGCAACCTGTGTAAGCGGTCTCTCCCGCGCGGAGGATTCCGCCGGTCCCTTGGCCATGACCTTGCGCCCGGCCGGGGCCGCGAACCGGATCGCCGAGCTTTACCTTCACCTGGATCCGAATCAAAAGGACCTTTTGCTCTCGCTGATTGACATTACCTCGCGCAAGGAGATCGAGCAGGAACAACAATCGCTGCAAACCCAGTTGATCCAGGCGGAGAAGATGGCCCTGGTGGGTCAACTGGCCGCGGGGGTGGCGCACGAGGTCAACAACCCGCTCACCGCCATTTCCTATTATGCCCAGACCTTATCGCGGGACTTGGATAAAGGCCAGGTGCCGGTGGACACCCGGGATAAACTGCGCAAGATCGAGGAAGGCGCGGAACGGATCCAGGAATTGCTGGCCAAGCTCTTGGCCTATGCCCGGCCCAAAGAGGAAGAGCGCCGGGAGTTGAACCTGAATCAGGTGGTGGAGCAGGCGCTGGATTTCGCCGAGTATGAACTCGATCGCCACCGGAGCGTAGCGGTGCAAAAGGAGTTGTGGCCCAACCTGGAGGCGATGGTGGGCGACCCCCATCAACTGCTGCAGGTGGTGGTCAACCTGCTTCTCAACGCGATTGACGCCATCGGCGACAACCCCGGCCAGATCCGGGTGCTCACCCGGCCCGGCCACCAGGGTGTGGAACTGGTCTGCGAGGACAACGGCGAGGGCATCCATCACCGCGACCTCCCCCATATCTTCACTCCCTTCTTTACCACCAAAGCTTCCAGCCGCGGCACCGGCCTGGGGCTGGCCATCGTCAAGCGCATCGTCGAGGACCACGGCGGCCGCATTCGCGTGGAATCCCAGCGCGGACACGGCACCACCTTCTTCATCGCCTTCCCCCGCCTGGCCTCTTGAAGAAAAAGGGCAACCTTCGTCCCGCCCGCCACCCAATCTCCCTCTTGGCTGCGGCGCTTGGTAAAACAGGAAACCGGTGTTAAACTCAGATTAAACGATGGTTAACCTGGATTTAGAGGCAAAAAAGAATGGCTCCTGAACATGTGGGCGCGTGCGGGATATCCTGCAATGCGTGCGGTCTGGTGGAGAAGGGTTTGTGCACCTACTGTGGGCCGGGCGACTCAGAAGCGGCCATGGCCAAGCTGGAATACCAACGCAATCGCTTCGGCGGCCTGGCCTGCCCGGTGCTGATTTGCGCGGTGATGAACAAGATTGCCTACTGTATGCGCGACTGCCCCGAGTTTCCCTGCGAGCACTATGAATCCACGCTCACGGGCAACCCCTATCCGTTTTCCGCCTTATATTTAAGACAGCACCGCGCGCTGCGCTGCAAGCAGACCGACCCGGACCAGGTAGAACCGGAAGGAATTGATCTTTCCGACGACTAGCAAAGGACTGAAGTGATGACGACACTGCTCCTGGCCTTGACTCTGGTCGCAGCCGGCGGATTCCAAAGCGAGTTAATTTTCCAACCTTCCCCCCAACTGCCCTCCAACCATGCCTCCACCCTGGCGGTCATGCCCAACGGCGATCTGCTCTGCGCCTGGTATGCCGGCCGGTTCGAGGGCAGCCGCGACGTGAAGATCTACGCCAGCCGGCTGGAGGCGAAGAACGGCCACGCGACGGGCGCGTGGTCTTCGCCCGAGGTCATCGCCGACACGCCCGACCGCTCCGACGGCAACCCGGTCTTGTTCGTGGATCAGCGCGGTCAGCTTCAGCTTTTCTTCGTCACTATTCACGGCCTCGACTGGAAATGGGCCAAAATCAAGGTGCAGACTTCC
>Ga0209777_10008373_pt1 | contig 11322 bp, 9 predicted proteins | sample FrelakmetHBP12HB_FD_187147 | JGI IMG/M metagenome (GOLD analysis project Ga0209777, IMG submission 187147) | Freshwater lake sediment microbial communities from the University of Notre Dame, USA, for methane emissions studies -HBP12 HB (SPAdes)... | ecosystem: Environmental > Aquatic >...
ATAACTGATTCTCCTTTCTCTCGGCCCAAATTATTTGATTATTTGAACCGCGTTTTTCATTCTAACAATCTCTGCCTACCGCTGATTATCAGTCAAATCCCTGGCATCTCTGCCTGGGTATAATACTGTCAATGTCCTAAAATCAGACTATCACTTTTTCAATTTTTTGTCAAGTTTAAATCAGTATTTCAGTATTATTGGATAAAAAAAGCGACAACTGATATAATGTTGTCGCGTATTGTCTGTTGCTTGTTTTTCAGCCGCCGGCAAGATCGTCATCCGGCAAACTGTTAATCCAAGGCAATTCATCATTGAACATATATTCGCGCAAAACCTCAAGAAATTTGCGCGCCTGGGGCCGAACCCAGCTCAAGAGATCCTGCCACTCCTTTTCCAGATTGGAGACGATTTCCCTGATCTTGGCTTCGGCGGAGGATTTGTCTCCCGCAGCCAAGCGGCACAAATCGTCACGGTCCAGGAGCCTGCAAAGCATCATTACCTGCAAGTCATTGACGTAAGCCAAAAATTCCTGGGCTGTCTTATTCTCGGCGCACTCCTGAAAATGCAGCCAATGATACAATCCTTGCAAAGTATTTTCAGCCTGGCTGATCATCCTTTGCTTCGGATAGAAATATTTTTCGGACATGGCTGTTCTCCTTTCTAAAGTACAAGCTTCAAAGTTCAAGATCTAAAATTCCAAATTCAAATTTAATTTGAACTTTGAACTTTGAACCTTAAACTTTTTATTATTCCTTCTTCTCTTCCTCTTTCTTGATTATGGGCACTTCCACGATCAGCGGCTTATCCCCTTCCTTTTCCGGATCAATCCGGACATTTACCGAACCGCGCAGCACTTGCCAGCCGATCACCTCACCCCGGCCGTGCTTGGTCTTGACCCGCGTGCCCACCGCGGGCAGCTTGGCGATCAGCTCGCCGTAATAACTTTCTTCATAAGCCAGGCAGCATTTAAGCCGGCCGCAGATGCCGGACAACCGGTCCGAACCGCGATGCACCACCTGCTGATGCTCGGCGAATTCCGAAGTGACATTGCCCAGCTTTTTCAAATGTGTCTGGCAGCATTGCCGCAGTCCGCAGCAGCCCACGTCGCCGGTCATTTTGGCTTCATCGCGCACGCCCAGCTGATGCAAACGGATATTCTTCTGGAAATGACGGCTTAATTCTTTGACCAGCTCGCGGAAATCGACGCGCCCTTCGGCGATAAAAGCGAAGGACAGGCGCTGATCGTCAAAGGAATAATGCGCGTCCACGAATTTCATTTCCAAGCCGTAGCGCTTGGCCGTTGTCCGGCAATAATCAATGGCTTTTTCCTTATCCCGATTATTGGCGTCCAATGAATCCTGATCATCCCTGGTGGCGAAGCGCTCGACGGATTTGTTGACATTGCTGATATCCGCATCGGCTGATTCCTCCCAGGCGACGATTTTTCCCGCTTCCTGGCCGAATTCGGTCTCCACAATCACAAGATCGCCCAGCTTGAGCGGCAGGTTTTCCGGATTTTTAGCCTGTGATCTTTCCCAGGCGGTGAACTCTATCAGAGGTAATTTCATATATTATGATGTCTGAATAAATTGGACATTGGTCATTGGGATTTGGGATTTTACAATTGGTATCTTCCCCAGGCCGTTATTTTATTATCACCCAACAGATCTTTGATTTTTTTGGCATCATCTTTGATGAAGACCTGATTAATGAGGCAATTTTCTTCATAAAATTTATTGAGCTTGCCCTCGATGATCTTGTCCCAGATGGCTTCAGGCTTGTTTTCGGCTTTGAGTTGCTCACTGTAAATTTCTTTTTCCTTTTCCAGGACATCGGCCGGAACGCTCTGCGCATCCAGATACTTGGGCGCCATAGCCGCGATCTGCATGGCAATATCATCGGCAATTTCCTGGCTGCCGCCGGAAAGCGCCGCGATGCCGCCGATCTTTTTATTAGAATGAAGATAGCGGCCGATTACCTCACCTTCATAAACGCCTAATCCGGCCAGTTGGATATTTTCGCTGATCTTCAGCACCAATTCCTTGATTTGCCCGTCGGCCCAGGCTTTAAATTCATCTGGTGAAGACGTCAAAAGCTTATCGGCCATCTCGGCCGCAACTTTTTGGAAAGCTTCACCGCGGGACACGAAATCGGTTTCGCAGGCCAGCGCCACCACGGCGCATTTTTTGTCGGTACCGCTAAAGGCGACAATACCTTCCTTGACGGCGCGATCAGCTTTCTTGGCCGCTTTGATCTCGCCTTTTTTGCGCAGGAGTTCAATGGACAAATCAATATTACCGCCGGCTTCTTCCAGGGCGGATTTGCAATCCGCGATACCGGCGCCGGTCTTTTCCCGGAGCTCGGAAATGGTCTTAAGATCCACACTCATAATATTTAAGATTATTTATTTGACCAACGAATCAACGAATCATCTACGAATATACAAATTATTTAGTAGCGAAATAATAATGCTAATCTGCTAATTGATGCTAATGAAACTAATAATGCTAATGGTTAAATTACAAATTCAAAATTACAAATCCCAAATAAATTACAATTACCAAAATCCAAAAGTTTAAAATTTTGAATTTATTATTTTGAAAATTATTTAGAATTTATAATTTGTGATTTGGTGCTTATTTTAATTAAATATCATTCGTAGCCATTCGTATCATTCGCATGCATTCGTAGATTAGTATCGCTATAATTATTCGTATATTCGTAGTTAATTCGTTGATTCGTTGGTAAATTGTTAATTCGTTGATTCGTAGGTGACAGAATTATTTGAAGGTATTTTTACCTGCTTCCGCTTTTCCGTCTTTAATGGCTTCGGCGATCACCTTGATAATCAGCTCAATGGAATTGACGGCATCATCGTTGGCCGGAATCGGATAAGTCAGAATTTCCGGATTGATATTGGTATCGCAGAAAGCGATAATCGGCACTTTTCTCTTGCGGGCTTCGGCCACGGCCGTCTTTTCCTTTTTGACATCCAGAATGAAGACCGCGTCAGGCATCTTGGTCATATTCTCCAAGCCGCCGACCATCTTATGCAGGCGCTCGATTTCCTTGCCGATCATGACCTGCTCTTTCTTGGTGTATTTGGCCAGGGCGCCGCTGTCGCGCTGCTCCTTGAGCGAACGTAGCTTTTTGATCAGCTTGCTGACGGTGGCGTAATTGGTGAAAAGCCCGCCGACCCAGCGTTCGGTGATGAACGGCATGCCGGATTCTTTGGCGTATTTCTCGATGATTTTCTGGCCTTGTTTTTTCGTGCCGACAAATAAAATAACGCCACCGTTCTGCGCCACTTTGGACGCGAATTCGGCGGCTATTTCCAGCTTGGCGATGGTTTTTTCCAAATCGATTATATGGACGCCGTTTCTCTCCGTGAAGATGTAGGGCTCCATTTTGGGATGCCAGCGGCCTTTTTGATGGCCGAAATGCACTCCGGCTTGAAGCAATTCCAAAATCGTCGGGGTTTTCATAGTTTTTTCCTTTCTGCCTCTACTTCTTGCGTTCAGCCGGCAGGCCGGCTGGACAAGGAAAAATAAGAAGTATGAGAAATTATTTATTTTTAAACAAAAATTGCGCTTTTAAACGCAAAATTATTTTAGCATAATCGAATTTTAAAGTCAAGCAAATTGAAATAGGAAATAGGAAAAACAAAATATGATATAGGAAATATGAAATAGGAAATATAATAACAATTAAAAAATTATTTCTTATTTCTTATTTTTTATTCCAGAACTTTTCTAAATTTTCTTATAATTTTCTAATATCTCCCTGCCCATCTTTTCCCAGGAATACCTTTTGACATTTTCTGTGCCTTTGGCGATCAGCTGGCGGCGCAAATCATCACTATCCAAAACGGATAATATTTTCTCGGCCATGTCTTCGGCGCTATGGGGATTAAAATAAACTACGCTATCGCCGAGCACTTCGGGCAAACAGGTGGCATTGGAACTTACGACCGGGATGCCATAGCTCTGGGCTTCAAGCGGCGGCAGGCCGAAGCCTTCAATCAGCGAAGGAAAGACGTATAATTTGGCCGCCTGATAGACAGCAACCAAATCTTGATCATTTAGATAACCGGAAAAAATTATTCGCTTGATTACTGATCCGGCTGGTTGCGTTTCTTTAGTTCCTTCAACATCCAAAATTTTATTGTTCGCTTTAAATCCAACCGGATAATCTTTCAGGCCATTCTTGACTGCGACTGATTCCTTAGCTACAAATTCCTTGAGCCGCTCGTAGAAAAAATTATTCTTGCCCACCAGCACCAATTGTAAAAAAGGATATTTCTTGCCGACTAGATAATAAGCATCAATCAATTTTTCCAGATTCTTATGCGGATAAGCCGATCCCACATAAAGCAGAAAATCACCGCTGATTCCCAGCCGGTCCAGAATTTCCCAACCGCCGCTGCTTGTCGGCGGCAAATCTACGCCTTCATAGACGGTAGTTATTTTCTTATCCGGCACATCAAGGAACTTGACAATATCATTTTTTGTATAATCGGTAACAGCAATAATCCGTACGGCGCGGCGCGCCGTGGATTTGACAATCAAACGATAAAAAAACAGCTTGATATTATAAATCAAAGGATTAAGGGTCGTGGAACGGCTGGAAGGATAATGGGAAATAATCAGATCGTGGATGGTGGCGATGAATTTCCGACGGTAAAAAAGCGGCACATTGAAATGCGTGAAATGCACAAAGTCGAATTTATACTGGCGCAATAAAAACGGAAAGAGCAGCTGTTCCTGCCAGCCATAGGCGCGATAATCGGCCAAAACTTTTCTGAAATTACTCCCGCTCGGCTGATAAGCGTCAAAATTATCTCGCTGCAAAAAAATCACGTATTGGTTAACGCTGTCTATCCGCTCCAAATTTTTGACGAGCTCCATGGTGTAGCGTCCGATGCCCGCGTGCCGGGGGCCGTAGAGCCGCGCATCAATGCCGATGAACATAAATAAGAAATTAAGGATTTACCGCGAATCCACGAATTCACCACGAATACCACGAATAATACAGAAATAGGAAATTGGAAACTGAAAATTGGAATTATTCGTATATTTGTGGCTAATCCGTAGTTTCGTAGTATATATTATTCGTAGCCCTGCCTACCGGCAGGCAGGGATCCCGTGGAATATACTGTCATCCCGAGGGAGCTCAAGCGACCGTGGGGATCCCGTGGACTAATAAAGGTACGTTTTATAGGTCCATTATCTTTAAACAAATCTTTCCAAAATGAAAGTTCATGGCTGGACTTGCTCTTTATGCCGCGGGATCCCCACGCTACGTCCCGCCGCTGGCGGGACTTCGCTCGGGATGACAATAAAGAAATAATAAAATAATGCAATTAATGAAGCTTTGAAACAATGAATAATTTATACCGATTCAAATATCTCCATCATCTTCTGCGCCGTTTTTTTCCAAGAAAACTGCTGCGCTCTCACTCTCCCCTTCTCCACTAATCTCTGGCGCAACAAGTCATCAGATAATAGCGCCTCCATAGCCGTTTTAATTTCATTGGTATTATACGGATTGACGAGCAGAGCGGCATCAGTAGCAATTTCTCCCTGCGAGGAATTATTGCCGCAGATCACCGGGCAGCCGCTCGCCATGGCTTCGAGAATCGGCAGGCCGAAACCTTCATAAAATGACGGGTAGATTAAAAGCGAGGCCGATCGATATAAAGCCGGCTTATCCGCCTCGTCCACATAGCCAATAAAATTTATTCGCTTGTCGTCAATAGCCGACCGGCGCAGAGATTTATTTTTCCAGCCGCCGCTGCCGGCGATCACTAAGGCGATATCGGTATTTAATGATTTATAAGCGGCAATAACTCCGGCCAAATTCTTGCGCGGCTCCAATGCGCCCAAAGTCAGAATGAATTTTTCCGGCAAATGATATTTCTGTTTGACGCTCGCCAATTGCTCGGCGCTGATATTTTCACCATATTTATTTTCCACTCCCAAATAGACCACTTTGATTTTTTCTTGGGCAATGCCCAGCAAAGAAATCAAATCATTCTTGGTGCTCTGTGAATCGGCCACGATAATATCGGCCCGACCCAAAATGTTTTTCCATAAAATCAGGCGATGCCACCAGCGCATTTTAATAGTAAAGAATTGAGGATAGCGGATGAATGACAAATCGTGAACGGCCATGACCTTTTGGCATTTGTCCGATAGGGCGATGAAATGCAAATTGGGCGTGAAAAAAACATCCACGCCTCCCAGCAACCGGTCAATCCGCGGCCGATTGAAGATCATCAGCGAGGCGTTGAATATTTTATTGGGATAGCGGCAGCCGCGCCAGCTGACATTGGCAAAATTGAATTCCGGCAGGCGGACCTTTTTGGACGAATTGTAAAAAAGAATGTATTGATTGGCCTGATCAAGTTCGAACAGATTATTCAGCAGATAATAAGCGTACCAGGAAACGCCCGAATAATTCCCGTTCATCAGACATCTGACGTCGACTCCTATCCTCATAAGTTTTAAAAAATAATCTTAATATTTAAAACATTGCATCTATTGGAAAACATAAGATATTAGGATATTGGATATTGGGATATTGGATATTAGGATATTGGATATTAGGATATTGGATATCTGCCTGCAAGCAGGCATTCGTAGATTAGCATTGCTATAATTATTCGCATATTCGTGGTTAATTCGTGGATTCGCGGTCAATATCTAATATCTCATTGATATAATTCGTAATTTGTTCCTTAAACCTTTCCACGCTAAACTGCTCGGCATGTTTCCTGATTGCCTCTGGCTTATACTTCTCCGGCTTGAATCTGATGACCTTATCCGCTATGTCTTCCCAGATCTGCTCGTCAAAAAATTCTCCGCTTAGGCCTTCAATGACCGTCTCGGCCGTGCCGCCGGCCCGATAAGCGATTACCGGCCGGCCCGCGGCCATGGCTTCCACGGCCGTGATGCCGAAATCCTCCTCCTGCGGATTGATATAGGCGATGCACCCGGAAAACAATTTCTGTTTCAGCTTGTCATCCACTTTGCCGAGGAATTCCACATTGGGCTTAGCCAGCGATTGCAAGCGATCCAGCTCCGGCCCCACGCCGAAAACCTTGAGCGGCACATTGATGCGCGAAAAGGCCCGGACCGCCAGATCAATCCTTTTATAGGGCACTAGCCGGCCGCCGGCCAGATAATATTCTTTCTTTTCATTGGAAATGTAAAAATCGCCGACTTGCACCGGCGGATACAGCACCCGGCTCTCGCGCTGGTAATATTTGCGGATGCGACGGCTGACGTTTTCCGAATTGGCGAAGAAATGATCCACGCGGTCGGCCGCCAAACGGTCCCAGTTGCGCAGATGCCGCAGGGTGAGCGGCAAAAAAGCTTTGATCAGCGGATTGACTTTGAGCTCCTGCAGGTATGAATGGGTATCGTTCCAGAGGAATCTGGTGGGCGTGTGGCAATAGCTGATGTGGACCGATCCCGGCCGCGTGATCACGCCTTTGGCGAAGGATGAGGAATTGGAGATGATCAGATCATAATCCATCAGATTGAGGCTCTCCACGGCCGCTGGCATAAGCGAGAGCCACATTTGGTAGTTGCTGATGCCCAGCGGCATCTGCTGCAGGAAAGTCGTGCGGATGTCGCGCTTATCGAACCAGCCGCTGAAATTTTCTTCGTCATAAAGCAATGTAAAAATCGGCGCCCGGGGATAAATTTCCTTGAGCACCTTGAGCACCCGTTCCGCGCCTCCGTCTTGGACGAGAAAATCATGGACTAATGCGATCTTCATGCAGATATCATAACAGAAAATAATAAGAAAAATCAAGTAGAGACACAAAATCTTGCGTCTCTACAAAAATACAGTGTAAATGCGTCTCAATTAAAAAATTATAATTTTTTTAAAGCGAATAACGACCGTAGAGACATGGCACCGCCACGTCTCTACAAAAATATTATCAATATATCTAAGCGAATAACTTCCGTAGAGACGCGCCGCGGCGCGTCTCTACATAATTATCATAATATAAATCAGAGACGCAAAATCTTGCGTCTCTACAAAAATACAATATAAACGCGTCTTTACAAAAATGTAATACAAAAAAAGCCGCCTAAACAATTGTTCAGGCGGCGCTCTAATGTATATCTTCCACCCGCTGACATGCCGGCAGTTAAATGAACGTCAGATCAATATAAGGAGCGAATTCCTGGCTAAGCTTCTCTTGAGCGGCCTTGTTCAATTCCCGCTTCCTGTCATTTTGCCGCTCCAAATCCAGATTGTTAATCTCGGCGGCTGCCGCTTTGATCAGCGAGTCATTGATTCGCATTTTCTGCTGGTCGGTGAGATCGCCTTCCAAAGAAATCTTGAGCGAACTTATGATCTGCTCCGGGCTTTTTTCAGCGGGATCAATAGCCGCGATGGCTGGCCCCAAGAGGTCGCTGTGGATACGCGCGAAAGCTTCCAGTAATTCTTGTTTAAGACCCTCCTCCGTCCGGAATTTTTCCCAGGCGGCGACGAACCTTTGCGGATCTTGACAGCTGAATTTGATCTTCATGGTACTGCCAGCTTCCTTTGATTCAAGAGCGATTTCCCCCTTTAGCGGCAAGCCAGGCACGACCTGGTGCTTGATCGGATTGAAAAACCAAGCCGTCTTAAGGATGTTCCATAATTTCGCTTCGGGCAATACCAGAAAATCGTCTGATTTATTCAAAGGCAAACGGCCGATGAATTCTCCGGTTGACCGCTCGGTCATGACCGCGTTTTGCTTGGTTGAATATGCACCTTCTGCACTCATTGTTTTCAAAGGAAAACAAAAAACGAAAAAAGCGTAAACGGATAAAAATACTGGAAGATTAATCGTAATAAGGATTGTCAGTATCCTATCCTTCTTTTCTTTTGACAATCCTCTTCCTAATAGCTCGCTGATAGCAGCAAGCAGTAAAAGCAAAACGAACCCCAAAAGAATAAATATCAGAAAAAGAATAATAGGTCCAAATGCAGTAAAGTATTTACCTTGCACGATTGAAAAAATAATCGCCAATCCGATAAATACCATTACTATGAGAGTTAAACAGTCATTTTCCCACCAGTCCCAGAATCTACCGGCAAGGCTAAGCGATTTCCGGATTAGATAGCCGATGATCGCGATACTGGCCCGGCCGAGACCGCTTAGCAGCGTCAGCATCGCTGTTTTGGCCCGATTAAACAGCTGATATTTTCGGCTGAACATCATCTCCACCTGGGGCAGAGAAAACGCCTGCGCCGATAGCAGATGTTCAATGGCCGGCCAATAGCGGCTGTCAAGCGGCGTATTATAGCCGTCCAGCCTGATGCTTTCATTGTTGAATTCCGATTCTCCGGTCGCCAGGTGATAGAGCGTGGCGCCCAGATATTTCAGGCCTTCCCGCAATGTCTTGGCCGTTCCGCGGACTTCATAGCGGACCGCTGTCCGGCTGATGATTTCGACTTTTTCCGGAGGGAATATCGGATATTCTCCGTTGAGCGCGGACTTTTTGAAAATGCTGAAAAGAATCCGGAAAATCCTACAGAGCGTCTGATCGCTAATCTTGGCTTTCATCTGATCTCCTTTCACAGAGCTTGATTGATTGTTAAAGAACCATGGTTCCCTTTTACTTGTTGTCATCCCGAGGGATGACAATAAGTAAAAGAGAGACAAAGGAGAAATCACAGAGGACTTCTCCTTTGCCAAGTATTGCTAAATGGAATCTGAACATATCACTGTTTAGTTTTGCTGTGAAACGCCACCGTATCCTTTTGTGTTTTTTCCTCGGGCGGAGGCGGCGGCACATAGTAGCTGACGCCAAAGGTCAGGTATTGGCTCAAGGGCCCTTTAGTCAGTTCGCTTCGGACTAAATTAAGCGTTTTTGTTTCCCGCATCGCCAGTTTGGTCCGTTTCATTTCCTGATTAACCAGCGCGGCGGCCATGGTTTGAATGCCTTTTTTGACATCATCGGGAATATCAGCCTCTATTTCCAGCTTAATTTGCTTTTCAGGCTCGGTTTTGGCGGAATTAGCACTTTCCGCCAGCTCATTTTTCTGCTTAATCTTGACTTCCTCAAGCTGATGTTTGATATCGGCTTCCAGTGCTTCCCGGTTATGCCATTTTTCCCAAGCTTCGACATATCCATCACCCTTGACATCATAACTAATGACCAGGTGCAAAGTTCCGAAGTCATCTTTTATTGATCCCTTAATGGGAAGGCCGACTTCAATCCGATAGGCGAACAAATTGATAAAAATGTTTTTCCAGGTCTGCGGATAATCAGGATTATCGGGATCAAGCCGGGCCGCGAACTCGCCGCTCCGGCGATCGACTAAAATCGGACTTCTCGCTACCCCGATAATCGGACTTAAAAAAACGAAAAATACCATCAACGTCAGAAAAATGCCGGCGGATATGTCTCTAATCCGTCTTTTTTGCCAGTGCATTAAGCTTGTATCAAAGATTATCAGATTAACAATCGCCAGAAGAAGCAATAGACCTGATATTAATATTACCGAGGCAAAAAAGTAAAAGAAATAAACAAAGCAGGAATACGCGGCGACAACAGCAATCCAGACCAAGGTTTTGCTTATAAACCACTTGATCATCCGGTAAATTCCGCCACATCTTATTTTGGCAAAATTGACTGCACCACCATAAGCAACAACGCCTTTGGCCGCTAGCCAGCTTCTGCTTTTGGCTGATTGCTTTTTCAGCCACGGGCCAATAGTGCTAGTGCCGCCCATAAGCGCTCTAACTTGCGTGAGGTCATAGGCGTTGCCCGACAGCAGGTACTGGATCAAAGGCCAGTAAGCGCTGTCAATGGCCGGATAGCCGTCCAGCTTGATGCTTTCATTGTTGATTTCCGATTCGCCGGTGCGCAGATAATACAAGGTTGCGCCGAACAGGCGCAAAGCCGTGCGCAGATCCGGAGCGAAATAGCTTGCTGGCAATTTTATTTTTCCGCGGCCGATGATTTCGATTTTATCGGGCGGAAAACAGGGATATTTCCCTTGGCATACTTCTTTTGACAAAATCTTGAAGATTGCGATCATGACGCGCCGCAAACTGGCGTCAGCCAATTCTTTATCCATTTTCAGACTCCTTTTAGGTTGTATTGTAAAGTGCGATTTCCCTTTTACTTATTGTCATCCCGAGCGTAACGAACCCCGTCCCGCTCAGCGGGTCGGGGAGAGTGAAGCGTGGGGATCCCGTGGAAGTACAAGATTCAATTAAAACAATTCTTTGTAATTCTACGGGATCCCCACGGTCGTCCCGCCATCGGCGGGACTCCCTCGGGATGACACTAAGTAAAAGAGAGGCAA
>Ga0209777_10008374_pt1 | contig 11322 bp, 9 predicted proteins | sample FrelakmetHBP12HB_FD_187147 | JGI IMG/M metagenome (GOLD analysis project Ga0209777, IMG submission 187147) | Freshwater lake sediment microbial communities from the University of Notre Dame, USA, for methane emissions studies -HBP12 HB (SPAdes)... | ecosystem: Environmental > Aquatic >...
TCCCCCGTTTCAATCGCATGATGTTCGCTATCAATTCATTCCAACCTAGACCGAAAAGGATTCTCGGGGTGGGGGACGCAAGTGCCCAAATACCGAATTCCTCCAATCCATATCCACCAGATACACTTACCGATGTTATCTTCCAAATGAGTGAATCAGGAAGCATGTGGATGGATTCCGCTTCCGCAAAAGCAGGAATGGTAATGGTGATGGTCTTTGCTCCTGCATCGGTATAAATGGGATAATACGTGATGATATTCCTGTACTTGGAACCAGTTTCCCATCCAGTTTGCGTTGCTGTTCTATATGTTATCGTGACCGTTAATGCTTGATCACCGTTACGCATCAACATGATGATGTCCATGGGCGATGGATTCAAATTGGCATCCGCTCCGGTGTACAACAGGTTCTGGGATGGATACCACTGGTCATGGCTCCACGTTCCCATGAGAGGCATCCACGTGCCTTTATGTGCGTCATCGTAATATCTCGACCACGCGCTCGTGAACATTTGGATGTCGAACCGTTCCATCAATACCAGCTCCCTTGTGTCAGGTCAATGCCAGGACCATACGTTCCAGTATCCAAAACAGCCACTTCGAGAGGACCGATGAGCACATCAGCCTGGGTCGTCGTCGTTATTGGCGTATCGGCATTTCGTTGAATGGTGCAACTGAGCATCTTGAGAACGCCGTTCACGCCCATGATTAATTGTTCCACCTTGGTGAAAAATATATTCTCGCCTGGCCCAAGAGAAAGCAGGTATGTTGCGAGATCACCACGTATCTTGTCCTTGATAGAATTCCAGTCAGCAACCGTGCTGATGAAGACCGTCGCCGTGATGTTGATGAGGACATTCGTGGCTTCTTGCACCGTGGATTGGATGCAGATAGGGCCATACGACTTTCTTTCAAAGTCGAGAAGCATTTTCTCGATCTGGTCTTGCCATGCGTAATTTTCATATCCTGGGTTAACGGCAACTACGACCTCGTAGCCAGCACCACCCCACCTTGACTTGAAAGCGAGATCATTTGCACCGGAAAGTGAACCATTGACGTACATCTCACCAGCAGAGTAGCTTCCTGTCGTGTATGAGATTTCCCAGTGATTCGCCGCGCTGCCACTTGCACCATCGTTCTGTATGGTAAACATGTAATTCCTGGTATAATCCAGGCCTCCATATCTACACGGAACGATGATTTCCTGCCAATCTTGTGGATGGTCCGGGTCCACGTCCGTAGGTTTGAAAACCCTGCTACTAACGGGCGTCACTGATGTTGTTGTTGGATAATCGGTTGTCCACGTGTAGAATTTGAGCCGCAATGCTGGAGGCATGCCTATTTTTCTCGCATGAAGCGAGATGTCGTGAACCGTGATGAATCTCCCGCTTGGCACGAACGATTGTCCGATGATCTTGTCTCCACTACCACTGCCCCCTGCATATAAACGCCACGTGCTCGTCGAGGACCAGTTGCTGGAATACGTCCAGTCGAAAGTAGGAGATGCGATGTCAACACCCGTGTCCTGGAAGACCTTGCAGGCGCGAACGGCATCAAGATTGGATACCAAGGATGCTATCTTCCCGTATCCATACTGCGTGTTGGTAAGCCGCTGCAATTGTTTCAAGTACGAGGAATCATTTTCCACGTCCGTTCCTCCTATCGAGGAGTATGAATTGGTCACGGACGAAACGCCAGGAATACCCGTGTTGTTCACGATGAGTTGACCTGGACTCACGTTGCTGGAGGTTCCTGCAATACTGGCCATCACGGCGAGCGTCGTCGTCACCGTTTTAGTTTGGTCCAGTCCTATGAAGAATACTTGATTTACCGACGGCTGCGTGCCAATCCACGTGATCGTGTCATTAGCGAACGTGAAATCCACGCCTTGCACGTATGCCGTGCCTGTCTGGTTAGGGCTGGTATTGCACCAAGAAATTCCTTCTACCGATGAATATGGTGTGTGAATGGTATCCGTGCCGGTACCAGTGCTCGTGATGGCAATCTTTGAAGGGAGAATACCTAGCTCCGTCGTTACATACCCTATGCCAGAATTCGTTTTCACGCTCGTTCCTATAGGTATGGACGTATCCACTGCTTTTCCAGTGAAATCCACGAGGCAGGTTGCTTTCGCGGAATTCTTGCGAAATATTCCCTTCTCGGAACCCCAGGAATCGAGAGAAAATCCTTTGGCATTCAACATGTTCATGCTCGTGACGATCTGGGCCACGGTCATGTCCAATTCGTGATACTTGACTGCCCAGGTCTTGTAATTTTCCCATATCCACGTTCCTTTTGTCGTGGAAACGCGTGGATCGATACTATGCAATAAATCGAATGCCTCACTGAGTATCGTATCCAATGGTTTTACCACGTAACCGTTTGATGTGAATCCATAGCTCACGATTTAAACACCCACTTTTATCGTTTCTGTTGCCTGATCTTGATTAAGCGTGACGATCCCGATAGTAAGAAGGTAGTACACGTCTTCTGGATCATCCTTGTTCTCTACCACGTTAAGAACGTAAGCATCCTGTAATTCAGGTATTTCTGTTCTCGTGAGGCACTGCGTTACCTGAGACATGAGCAGGTAATATGCCGTCAAGTTGCCAGGATTCTGAAGGATGTAATACAAGTCGAGGCCGTATTCGATGTCAAATTTCTCCTCCCCACGGATCGTGGATAGGCATACCTCGACATCCTGCATGGCAATATCAACGCCTTCAAGGTCTACCATGTTCCCGTCCTTGTCCAGGTACACATCATGTGTCCTCGGGTCTCTCATCACTGCCTTGCCGAAGTCCACTGCTTGGTAATTTTGGTTTGTTGACATTCTTCGTATCCTCCTCGACTTTATTCCTTAACGTGTTGATTTCTGCCTTCCTGGCTAAGAATTTCTTGAGCAGCATCAACCATAACTGCTCGAATGACATCTGCAGGAAGAACATCATGATGGTGTACACCACGAGCGCGCCTGCCCCAAGAAGAACGATGCCAATCTTGGCGATGATTGACAGCGAGTCCCATATTCCTGAGCCGTCGTGCCTATCGAATAGGTACCATAGTGCAACCACGAGCACTCCTGCATAGATGATGCAAAATAATATCCATCCGAGAATGTTTATAATTTTCTGTACCGTCACGTTCATTCGTTTTTCACCTTTGTACTCGAAGCTTGTATGTTTCCTATCAATGGCCCAGTGAATGGTGTCACCGGAGGAGTTCCTGGAGCACCATGGACGTGACCATTCAACCATGTAGTGAAAGCGGTAGCTGCGTTGACATTATCATTATTCTTTGCTGTTGCCAACGATGCGCCAGAGCCGAGCTTGATGCTTGATGCTTCGATAACGGCTCCACCGCTCTTCAGTTCGACGTAATTGCTGCTGGAGAAGTGCATGACAACGCCATCATTCGATAGTTCCGCGTACTTGTCATCACTAAAATGAATGGTGATGTGCTTGTTGGAATCCGAGGTTAATTCTATCCAGATGCCATCGGTAGATGTAGGATCGGGCTTCGTGCCAGCATCGTCAGGATCGCCTCCTTCCATCTTCACGGCAGGCGACTTGAAATACCACTCCTTGTTCTCGGCATCGAAATACATGAAGCCATCCTTGAGCCGCAGGAGAAAATCATCATCATTTCTCTCGGGGATAACTTCCTCCTTCACCTCATCTTTCCTCCACACGCCATCGCACACCACGCCGAAATGCTGCTCGTGATTAGGGAAGAAGACGAGCCTTCTATTTGCATCCTGTTTCGGGAAGAGAAGACCAACTCCATCGCCAGTGAATGGGCTTGCCCACACGAGATTCGGGAAAAGCAGTGTATCCTCCACTGGTTTCCATTCAACTGGATTCTGCTGGAATTCCTCTACCTTCGTTGCTGTCGTTGCCTTTTCGCCATAGAATTTATCGCATGGCTTCACATCGGCGATTCTAAACCCGTATGGTGTCTGATGACTTAGTTCCAGTTCCTTGGCATGGAGATCATCCTTGTAGTTGTCAAGAGCCAACTGCGTTGTCATTGGTGGAGACATCCTGTCAATGGCAAGCAGGCTTGTTTCCGCTTCGCCTTCATTGGTTGCATAGAAGTCGGCGCACACGATCTTGAGCACGATGCCAAGAGGTGCCCAGTTGAATATCATTCCTGCACACAATACCGGTGAACCCGACACGACGCAGGTAATACCTTCAAAATTCTTTTTCTCGCCACCAACAAATCCACGATACTTCATGGAAGAAAATCGTCCACCGTTGTTGATGGATGAGAATACCCCGGACAACGCTCTTCCTTTCATGCTTGGTGCAGGCCATCCAACATGAAAATCTGTTCCTGGAAACAATCCGTAGAAGTATTCAAGCTCCGACTCGTAGCAAATGCAGTCGATGATGTCACCAACACATTTATATTTCCAGTGCACGGAATCGTACATGAAATGATTGCTTGAATCCGAGTCATCGAGTTCCATGAGGATTTTCAATAGTGTATCATTATCGTACAGAATGCCACTTGCTTCTTCAAGAAGTCCACCAACGATTTCTATTGGTGAAAGTTGATTATCCCCACTCAACGAGTAATCTCTCACGTCATATTGGTTTGCGGCATTGAAGACGGCTGGCTCCATGAGCACGATCAATCTCCAATCCCCGTCATTTCCAATGCACTCGTAAGTAATGGATTTCACGATAGCCGTTATCTCTGGACATCCACGTATGCGTATCAGTGCTGCTTGGCCGTTGAATAACTTAGGAAACGCGTTGCCAGCATTTATTCTCGTCGTGGCCTCGATGTAGCACCCTTCCCTGCCAAATTCAGAGTGCATGCACAAGGTATCATCTGGCCAAGGCGTCAAGTTGAAACTGAATATCTTCTTGCTACCATACCCACCAGAAAGTACCCTTACCTCGAAGGAGTTCCTAGGATCGCCAGGAGAACCTATCTTGAACTTTCCTATCATGTGCTAAACGCCGGTTGGATGAGATACATCACTATGTTAAACGTCTCGCCTTGCTTGGCAAGCGAGTAGAAATACACGTATGCCTCGTCACTCCGTGGCTTGTTTATCTGATAATGTCCCGTGCTATCGAGAGTCCACACGGGCGGCGTGCCGTTTCCGATGAAATACGTGAGTCCTATGGAAAAAGGTATCTTGTCATCACCAATTTTTAACTTTGGTGTTATTGATTCTGTTTGAGTGAGTGGATTCGTGTTGACATCCAAGGAGAATTCCATTTCTACCGGATCGCTGAAATCTATCGTGCCTGCTATTCCCATGGAACCGGTGAGCTTCTGCACGATGCACCCAAACTGCACCACGTTGTCAAAATCAGCCTGTTTATTCTTTGGCACGACCACGAACTCATCATCAAGATTCTGGCTCGTGCCACCCGTCACGGAAGCAATGAAAGAAGCCTCGTCTATGAATGCCTCGTATGTAACAAGTTGCCCAGTTTGCGGATTCGTGAGGAGGAATTTAGGCCCCGCGTTCCACGCTGCTCCCGTTATCGGTTGTGGATTCTGGAGTGCGGGATTATTCGAGTTTTGAGCGTTTTCGAGCTTTATTTGGTTTATATTGGATGGTGTCGTGTCCAGTGGAGTAGATGTTCCAGCACTATGCTCTGGTGGATTGTAAGCTGATGTAATGGCTATTAACTTTCCAACGAGAGGATCAGCACCAAAGTTAGATAAACTAACTCCACCAGCCACGATATATGGAATTATGTTCCACGATGCACGCCACAACATGTTGATGGCGTAATCACTTGTTTCTGCCGCCTTGAGTCTATCCTGCGTGCTCTGCTCCTCCACTGCGAACTGCTCCTCTGGTCCAAGTGTTACCTGCGTCTTGACCTCGATGGCTTTGTTATACGCGAGCCTACCCTTCTCAAATTTCCCTTGACTTCTCGATGTCATGCTTTGGAATGTTTGGTCATAAGAATCCTGCTCATCCTGAGGCCAGCTTTCCTTCTCGCTGCCATCAACAGCAAATTTATCCACGAATGGTTTCATCTTGTTGCCACCCGCGGTGCTCATCGCCTTGAGAGAAGCGGTGTAATCTTTCTTGTTGAAATTAGGATATGTATTTTCAGTAGTTCCAATTTGGTATTGGTAAAACACGTATGGCAAAGGCTTGATGAATTTCCTGATTGCCAACGTCACCTCGTACTCTGTGAAGTCCATGGATTCATCCTTGACGATGCTCATGGATTCTATATACATCTTGGTGAAGATGGCAAACTTGGTAATGATGTTAAAAGTCCTGTGTTCCTCGAAATACCTGTACTTGTCATCCCACCTCGGTGGCTGTGCTGTGGAGAACGATCCACTCTTGGTCACGCTATTGATGTTTTTCTGCTCTTTAAATTCCACGCTATCGTATAGGCTATTAGAACCTTCTACACCCTGAGCGAGTGTCGTCGGTTTAGCCTCTTCTCCTGCCACTGCAGGATTGGTTATGCCAACTCCAGTTGAACACGTAGCTCCTACAGTCCCATCTTCACATTGACTGATATTTTCGAGAGGTGCTGCCTTAACAATACCAAGCCATTTGAACTTGTTCTCGATTTGCCCGATCTTGCTCGTGCCATACTGATATAGCGTGTCGATGATGGAAAGCCACAGGAATGATAATGGTCCAGCACACCGTATATTCATGAGAATGGTATCACCATTCTCTGGTTGTTGGAATGCCAGCAAGATGCCACCCATCCTCCTGAATCTCGTGCCTTTGTCACTCTTCACAGCCTCAAAATGGTGTGCTCCAAACAATGGAAGTGGACCGAACATCACGTCCGGTGTCGTGTTGACTCCCTTTGCTGCTCCTACCTCAGAAAGAGCCATGTAACCTGCTGCTTCGAGCAGTGCAAACCAAGAAACGTTGTTTTTCAGCGTGCTCATCGCTGATGTGCCCTTGGTAATATCCAGTGTCGAATCCAGTGAATTTGTTATGCTCATGATCCTCCACCCACCTTCCTTGATTTCCTTCCTCCTTTCGATCTACCCGTTTTTATCTGTCCTATTGCACTGGATGGGTTTAATTTGCCGATGTCGCCAGGTTCCGGTGAGCCAAGAGTCGTTGGACTCGTCGGGGCGTTTCCTGGAACTCCAAGTTCGTCCTTTATTACTTGCCTTAATTGCTTCGGCAATTTATCCAGTTGTGCCGAGAAGACTTCAAATCCGAGTGGATCACCGGACATCATCACGCCTCTTGCACGGTTTGCCACCGTTCTCAATCCAAACACGGGTCGTTGCCTGGACGCTATTCCAGCAAGCATCTCGTACAGCCCTTTTTTTCCAACGAAAGAATCTTCTTCCTTTTGGCAGCATTCCTCTACCTTGTTATAAATGGCATCTAACTTCCCCGTTATCATGGAATCGTCACGAGGTATCGCCGAGGATCCTACTGAAGGAAGAGCAGAAAGCATTGATGCAGGCGCTGGTTCTGCAGCAGGAAGTGTAGCACCTGGCAAGCCTTCCGCCAAGTTCTGGATACTCTGCTTCATGCCTTCTAATTGCTTGGTCACCAAACCGCTCAAGTCATCAAAATGATGTAATATGGGAGGACCAATTTGGTTAAACACGGCTTGAGGCACGATGTTTATTTTCTCGTTTATGCCTTCCCTGACAGCCTGTATTTTTTCGATGATTTGGGCCATCGTACCAAACGCATCATACTGCTCCTTGCTTGTCGTGTACGACTTGTAATCCTGCCTGTACTTGTGTATATCTCTCCTGTACTTCAAGTATTCGTCCGCTCCAGCCTGCATTTCTTCTGGTGTCATGGTCTTTTCGCTCCATGGCTTCTCGAAAGGATACTGTGGTACCACTGGTTTTTGTAGCATTTTTGGCATGGTACCACGTAACTCCGTGACGACGGACCTGATCTGCTCAACATTCGCACCAATAGAACCAATATCACCAATACTTCCCTGCATGGAGGCTATTCTCTCCAAATACGAGGCCACCTCACCCGCTTTCCCCTTGACCTCATCAAGTTTCGCCATGTCACCAGAATCACCAACCGTCTTCAAAGCTTTATCAACTGCTTCCATGAAATTCTCAACGTCAACTCGCATGTTACCAAGAGCCATCGTTGTCCTTCCAGAGAGAGATGCGAGGTCCATGGTTGCTTCCGTGATGAATGCCTTGTACCTTGCCGTGTACCCTTTCACCGCTTGCTCCACGTCAGCAGGAACGTTATCACCCGCAGATTTCAACTTGTCCAGTGTCATCAGCACGTCCTTGATCGAGCCTTCCGTGCTTCCTATCATCCTGTACAACTGCGTTGTCCTGTCGATGGCATCCTGCAGCGATTCACTGCCACTCACGCTTATCTTAACGCTGATTTCATCAAGATTCGCCGCCAAGTTGCTTTTTCGCCTCCTCAAGTTTCCTAATGATGTCTAACTGCGCTTCGTTGTAATTGGTGATGATAGGCTTCATGTGATAATGTTCAAGAGCTTCCTTGACATCGTCGTGTTTCTCTAATTTCCTCTTCTGTTCCAACACGTCGTAGCTCTCCACGATGAATGATAATTGAATGTCAGTCAAATCTCCAAGTCTTTCGACCAACGGATAATCTAAATTCCAATACGCTTCACCCAATTGCTCACCGGTCTCGGTGGTGAGCACACTTTTCATGCTTTCTCTTGGGGAATTGCTTAATCTCATGATGGCAACTGCTAATTTATCAATTTCCAGGAAGCAACCAGGATCGTTCAGAGCGCGTACCCCAAGAGGAATGCCATCGTAGAGAATTCGCCAATCCTCTGGTTGAAAATCTTTCACGCCGTGGTAAACGGTCCACCTGTTCATCGCCACCCGCATTTCGTTGATTTCTAATATTGTAGACATGATGTCTACAGGATCCTCCTTTCCAGTCGTGCGATAATTGGTGACAAATCTCACTGCTTCCTCGCTGTGACCTGGAAGAACCTTGTTAAACACGTCATCGACTTCCTTTGTCGAGATCGGTCGATACTGGATATTACCATAATATTTAGAATAAAAAAAAGAACTGGTTTTTATGCCATCTAAGATGGCCTTTATGAGATCCATGGCGATCATCCTGTCGGTGTCGACCCGTCTGGCACGGTTCCCGATGGCACGGTGATGAAACTGCCGTCGCCAACAGTCTGCGATCCTTCTGCGGACGTGTAGACGTATCTCGACCACGTGAACGGCACGGTAATGAATGGCAAGTCACCATCGTACCGCTCATCCATGGGATCAACCTTGCATCCGAGCAGGATTCTGCTGTTGTTTTGCCATTGGTTGTTGCCAGGGTTGCCATCGGTTTCGGCGATCTCGTCAAGGATAACGTCGAACATTTGTTCGTTCTTCATTAACCAGAAGAGCATAGCCACCGCAGGTTCCGTCTGCGCGACGAGCAGTCGTCCCGTCTGGCCTTCGTTTTTCAACGTGACCATGATCTGGTTCCACGAGTACATCCCGCTCCTGAGAGCGTGGTTGTATCCGATACCCGATGCTTCGACGGATTCGATGACAGCCATCACGCCATACGCGCTGGGATTTCCACCGATATGAACGCTTGGCCACCTGATCGTGCACTTGAGCTGATCGTTCCATGTCTTCTGTGCTGATTGTGGACGTGCCATTTTATATCATCTCCAACGCACTGATCACGATTTGCTCAACAGGCGTTCCCCATTGGTATTTGATGACGATGCCCGTCACCGCACCAGTTGCTCGTGCCGCGTCGATGATGGCTTGATCGGTAGGTGTTCTCGACGCCACCGGAATTTTCAAGTACTGCTCGATGGGAATCGTGATGGACACCAATCCATCATGCCACCCGTTGATTTGGCACTGCGTCATCGTCGCCGAGATCGTGCTCTTGATGAGAGCCATCCCTGACATGTCGTAGTTGACCTTGCCGCTCAATATTAACTGGAGCAAAGACGACATTAAAAGGTGACGAATCTGGTCATCACATCGAATCTTGGAAATCCACTTGTCGAAGCCAGCTCCGAACGTGTAACCGTAGTTCACGAACGGCTGTTGAATCAAGTTGGAAATCAAGACCTCGGTGACCATGCTTGACGATTTCAACGCCTGCAACGTAGACTCGTTCTGGTACGGGATCATGGCCGTGTTTGGTATCAAGCCAGTGAGTGTCTTCCTCACGGGCACTTCCCTTATCAACGCAGCCATGACAGCACCACCATCGAAACTACCAAGGTACGTGCCACTCGTTGCGATGGTCTGTGCCCATGCGGGGTTGATGACACGCTTGTTATAGCCAAGCACGCTGGATTTGAGTTGCCCGAACGTGTGTGAACTGCCGCTGCCACCATAATTCGTCATCAAATCGCTTGGCAATTTGTTGGCAGGATCGCTTGCTATGAGGCTCCTTGCCCAGCCCGCACTCGACCGTGATACGCAGTGTGTCAACGCGCACTTCTGGTCATCGAGCCACGACACGCCGTTGTATATGCCTTGACCAGACGAGCTTCCAGTCATCTTGCCGTGATCATACGCCAGGTTCATGAACTGCACGTCCTGGTTGTTGAACGCCTTCAAGATTTCCGAAAGTCCGCTCGTCGTGTACGTGAGGAGCACCGTGTCCACGTTTGGATCGATTGCCTGTGGATCGCCGTTCGAGTTGACCGGGCAATTCGCATCGAACTGGATGACACCCGTGTAATTTCCGTTTGCATCCACTTCTACCGTGTAATTCCCGCTCGATTGCGTCACCACGCCAGGAAGTCCCGTGTAGTTGTCCTTCGCATAGCTTACTTTTACCGTCGTGATGGACACGACTGGTGAATACACCGTTTTCCACAGTGTCAGGTCACCAGCACGTAGTGCCACCTGATCTGCGTACGAGCCACCTCCATAACTCGAAGGCACCCTGTACACGTATAATCGTGCGGTATCAGCTTGCGACACGAGTTCCGTGAAGTATGAATCAATCCACTTCTTGAGAGGCGTATCCGAAGGTGCTGACCTGTACAACGCGTCGAAATCACTCTTCTGACTGATGATGAACCCGTGGTAGTCACCAGCATTCATCAACGTCGCCGACATTGACATGAAAAGGCTATCATTTGCGCCATCGAACCCGATCACGCCCACGTTCGCCTTGCCGATGTCCACCCTGTCAGGGACCGCTGCTTGTTCGCCAATGAATATGTACATGTCGCTCATTTGTTTGTTTCACCTCATGGTACTATTACCCAATCGTCCGTATCACCCGTCGTGTACTCGACCTCTTCCACTTTCGCCATGGTAGGCTCGCCAGGTGGACTCATCGTCCACTCGCGCTGGTAGTGCACGGCGATTTTCATCAACCGCT
>Ga0209777_10008375_pt1 | contig 11321 bp, 10 predicted proteins | sample FrelakmetHBP12HB_FD_187147 | JGI IMG/M metagenome (GOLD analysis project Ga0209777, IMG submission 187147) | Freshwater lake sediment microbial communities from the University of Notre Dame, USA, for methane emissions studies -HBP12 HB (SPAdes)... | ecosystem: Environmental > Aquatic >...
CATTGGTTCTCTTAAGCGCTAATTTTCTTAGAAGGAATTTCCACATCCACAATATAGATCGAGTTCTCCGTAATGATAATATACTCCTTTCCTACTTTGTAAATTTTAGAGATAGGACTCGTATATTCTTCCTCACTCTTCACCAACAATTTCTCTTGGTTATCCTCGCGAACACCAATCAACACTGTTTTGTCTAAAGATTGGGTCCAGTAGTCCAACATAATAGGTTTATCTTCAACAATACCCAATTTTGCTGCGTGTTGGAGCGTATTATTCTCAGGTAGACGGTATCCATTAGGGGTAGTAACCTCAGCAGTAGGCGCCCGTTTATTTCCATAAACAGTCGAATCGGTAGTAACCTCAGCAGTAGGCGCCCGTTTATTTCCATAAACAGTCGAATCGGCAGATTGTGCAGATGCTGGCGCAGGAGGTGGCATATTGGCATTTGGTGGATTCATTATTAATGAAATATAAAATATATGTTAGATTTTACTTTAAATCCTTCTGCCGAATAACGTTTTTATGTATAATTAAAAAAACTGCTAAAGTATAAGGAACTATTGAAAAAATGACGAGCCGTTTAGAGAAACAGACAATTGTAGATACATACCAAACTGTTCTAAATGAATATTTTTCCAAATTCCTAGAATCAGATATTTGTAACATAGAACAAAATTTTTATGTTAATAATGGAAATATTACTAACTTTGATAGTCATATAAACTGTCATTTATTTACCGGTATTACGATTATTAATCGTGTTTTTGAGTATATATTTTTAAAAACAAAACATATTACTTACGCTTATTATTATTCTAATGAGGCATTTTCGTATTATTTAGAATATATGGAACAGATTTATAAAGCCAATTTATTGTACAATGTAAACCACGCCGATGCAATTGTATTTGTTTATAAAAAAACCATTTTTGAATTGTTCGAAAATAATAATACAACCACGGTAGAACTGGGTGGAAGAAGTATTTTTTCTAATATAATTGAATCTAATAAAGGAATCAACAACGTTTTTTTAATTAACAACAATGATTTTAAAACATTATTTTTAACATTAACCAAAACCGTTAATTTACTTTTATGTTGGAAAGACACCTATTTATATAGTGCATCCTCTGACGATGAAGACGGTTACGAAATTCCTTCATCATCATTTAAAATGCGTATTGATTTTTGTCAACATTTTCTAGAAAATTATATGAAAAATATAGAAAAGATTTCTTGGAAAATAGATTGTTTGGAAATAATGTATCAACGGCTATCTTGGAGTAACATATTATGGAAATTATTTTTAGATGAAATATTATTAGATCTTGCTAAACGAAATAAGAAAAAAACCGTAGAGAACCTAGCTGATTTTTTATTATTGTTTAGTACGGATAAAATGACTCTGCAAGAAAAAATAAATAATGAAGATGTAAAGTCTATTGTAAAATGGTATAAAGAAACTTTATAGCTTATCCGTTTACAATGATCGTTCTCTTTCTTAACTTGGTTTTCTTGTTTTTTTCTACAGGATCATTGTTTTCCACATAAATGTTCGGATGTTCTTCCATCAAAATTCGTTTAATAAACTCGAAAACAAATTTTAATACTCTCTCGGTACAATTTCCTACGATTAAACAGCTACCTGTTCTAAAAACCATAAAAGACACTTCAGTATATTTGCGCGTCTCTCCTAATTCACTCATCTTCATTCCGCGGTCTTCCAATATAATTTGACCGTTCTGCTTGGTTTCATCAAAACCTAGATCATTATTAAAATAATATTTGCATTTTACACCTGGATAACTACAAGGATCATATGCACTCTCTATTCTATATTTTTCACTACGTAAAATATGGTAAAATATTTCACGATTAATGTAAAACCCACAATTGAAATTGGAATTGATGAGCACATTTTCCTCCGTATCTGTTTCTAAAAAATCCAACGATTCAACTATATGCGGACGCAATGTAGCTAATAACATACGTTTTACATTATCTAACAGACCATTGTTTAATATGCCAGGAATTTCTAATTTTCCTGTATTGAATACTTTAATATGGATTTCACGGAATAATCCGTCATATTTAAACCGCATAATAAGTGCAAAACAATTATAAAACGCATTTTTCACTTTTCCTCGACAGTTCATAATATCCTTTTTAGATATACCAACCGTTATTTTTCGTTCGTCACGATATTTAATGCGACGACTAGTAGTATTGTCGATTTGCTTGATAATGTTCTCTTTATGATACCCCAAGTTCTCTAGACGTTTTTTATATTCTTCATATTCTTCTATTGTTTTAGATACTATTTTTATTTGTTTTTTAACAACACCATCCATAGGACGCCAATAGTCAATAACAGGAATGTTCCAAAAGATATTATGAATATCTATTTCTTGATTTAAGAAGAGAACCTTTGTTTTTGTGGAAATATACAATTCTTCACATTTTGAAACATCTACTGATTCCCTTTTTTCAGTTGATATTTCTTTTTTTACTTCCTTAAACTGTTGAGTTGAACTGTTGCAATAGCTTAACCATTCTTCGTCAATACTCGCCATTCTATATTGTTATGAAAACTATTTAACGTAATATACTTAAAGTAAGTATTCATTCTTTATATTGTTTCAATTTTATACATCCTCCTATGAAATATAATCTGATATATGCAGTACAAAATATTGTAAAATATGATCTATATTCGAGTCATTAGAATGCATTAACATCTCTAGTATGGTCAAAAATTTATCTGAAATTATTTCCGGTTTCTTACGTATAATGTAATTAAAATAATTTTTTAATATACTCTTCTTATCTAAATTGAATTTATTACTTATTTCGTTTATTTTTTCAGACCAAACGACACCGGGCGTGGAACGCCCTCCGTCGTTAGTAGTTGAGCCAAAGTTCTCCGGTAGCAAAGCTACCTTCGAACTTAGTAGTTGAGAAGCTTCGCTTCTCTGACCACTACGTGGCTCTGACCATATATCACCGGTATCAGTTTTCATTTGTAAAAATACGTGAATATTTTCCCATACTTCATCCGTAACAATGTTATCTTCCCATATAGTTATGTTTTGATTCAATTGTAGAAAATTTATCATACTACGAATGTCTGAATTGTATATTTGTTGAATTCTATCTATCACTGTATCACTAAGTTCCAGGTTCTCATTCTTCGTAATATTTTTAATAAATTTATAAATATCATTTTTGGGCAATTGATTAAAACGAATGCATATAAATTCATTCTTCAATGATTCATCGATTTTACTAATATAATTACATATAAGACAAAAACGAACGTTATAACACGACGATTGTAACAAATACTTTAATGCTTGTTGAGCATTTTTTGTCATATAATCGACTTCATCCAATATCACAAATTTGAGTCCAGCTTCGAAAAAGTTTTTCGATTTTACAAATTGATATATTTGGCTCCTAATAATATCAATACCGCGTTCATCTGATGCGTTTAAATGAATAATTGTCCCCTTGTTTTTTTGATTATAACGCACTTGATATTCATTGATAATATTAATAATTGTCGTTGTTTTACCCGTTCCAGGCGGTCCATAAAACAACAAATTAGGAAAATAATTTTTATCAAGAATATTTTTGAATATTTTACGATTGATAGGATCGAGAACAATATCGTCGAAATTAGTAGGACGGTATTTCTCTACCCAAGGAATATTTTGTTTGTTCATTGATTATATTATGTATATCTGGTTTATTTATGTTTTTTTATCATAGTATATTGTTCCCTTACGAAAAACCATATTATAAAAGGGTTTAAATAAAAATTGGATCATACTCCATTGAAATGACTAAGAAAAAATCAGTTGCAAAACCTGTGGTCGAAGAGGTTACCGAATCCAAACCAAACATTACGATATCTATACAAGATGTTTCACCTGAACTATGCAGCGATGTTAGTTCCATAAATGGAGCTCAATCGAGCGGAGTTTATGGAACATACGGTGCAGCGGAACCGTATATAACTGACAATGATTTGTTACGAAAACGCGGTAGAAAACCAAAAGGCGGAAAATTATTTTCAAAAACCGCCGAAAAAAATGAATCTTCACAACAAGTTGCCAACATAATCTTACATTTAAAATGTTCTCTACAGGAGTTAAATAAACATTCCAATAGTATGGATAAAATCGTAACTGATCCACTTCTATACAATCCTATTATTCCTCCCAATATTATGTCCTATACTGCGGAATCATCCGTAGCCTTTTCGGAATATATACGTAACGAACAAACCGGATTCAGTGAAGAAAAAACCAATATTGATGGAACATACGGCGAAAACGAACTGGTAAAACCAGCCTACAATGATTTTGCGCCCATTAATAATTCTGTTCAATATTGTTCAGCTTGTAATGATAAATTAGAACAAAATATTGATATAGATCAAGATGAGGATCCAACAGTTACTATGAAAGATATTAATCAAAAATTAAAACGTCTGAAAATCAATTTATATAAAAATGCTAATCCTGATAAAAAATCTGCCTGTTTTTGGTGCACCTACGAATACGATAATCACGCTTGTTATATACCTAAATATGAAATTAGTGGGGAAATGTTTGGTTACGGTTCTTTTTGTCGCCCCGAATGTGCAGTTGCTTATTTAATGAAGGAGAACATTGATGATTCTACCAAATTTGAACGATATCACTTATTAAACCAAATTTACAGTAAAATTTATAATTTTAAAAAGAATATTAAACCTGCTCCTAGTCCGTATTTTTTGTTAGAAAAATATTACGGCAACTTGAGCATACAAGAATATCGCAAATTATTAAAAACCGAGCATATGTTATTGATTATTGACAAACCTATGACAAGGATTTTACCCGAATTACACGAAGATAATGAAGACTTTATTACCAATATTTATGGAACAAAAAACAACCAAAATTCAGGGACAGGTGTTTATAAAGTGAAAAAACAATCCGATAAACAGAAGGGTCCGGGAAAATCTACTCTTATAAAAGAGAACTTTGGTATGAGTTTTTCTTGCTAATAGAACAGAGCAGGGTCCGAGCCCCAAAGGGGCTCAACCTTGAAGGCCCTATGGGTCAGTAGCACCTACGGTGCTACAACCTTGCAACCTTCGGTTGCTGAGGCCTTCTTAGGAACCTACGTCTAAAAACGCGAAGCGTTTTTAACCCCTCAATCGCCCTTCGGGCGATCCAGGTTGAGAACCCTACGGGTTCTCTGACCCTGCGACCCCTCCCTTTTTGTGTAATATGGATTGATTTTATTAGATGATAAAAATAGAAATTAGAATAGAATATAGAATAATAATAATATTAAGTATTATTATTATGTCAGTTTCAGTTTACTTAATGGGTGGGCTAGGAAATCAATTGTTCCAAATATTCGCTGCATTGGCTTACGGAATACGATTCAAACGAAAAGTGGTTCTCCCTTATTCCGAAGTGTTAACCACTGGAATAGCAAGGAATACTTACTGGGAAAGCTTTTTATCGTCTCTCAAAATATTTACCACGTATAACAATAAAAACGGTTATACTAACCAAGATTTCAATCGATTTGTTCAATGCCGTGAACAAGGTCATCATTATTCTGAAATTACCAATGTTCCTAACAAGGAAATATTGTTATTTGGTTATTTCCAAAGTCCGCTTTACTTTGATCGTGAAAAGGATACTATTTTTTCAATGATAAAATTAGAAGATTCTAAGCGTAATATTCGAGAACTGTATCCACAATATATGGATCATAATAATAATAATAATAGTATTAGTATGCATTTTCGCTTAGGAGATTACAAACAAAAACAAGATTATCACCCCATACTTCCTCACAAATATTATCACGATTCTTTATCGCATATTATTCGTACGGGGGGGTATATGGGGATGACCGTGTTTTATTTCTGTGAAAAAGAAGACAATGATGAAGTTTATGTTACGATTAGAGAACTTACCAAAGATTTTCCCGATGTATTATTTATTAAGGTAGATGATACGATCGAAGATTGGAAACAAATGCTTATTATGAGCAATTGTCATCATAATATTATTGCTAACAGTTCCTTTAGTTGGTGGGGAGCTTATTTTAATTATAATTCTGATAAAATTGTATGTTATCCTTCATTATGGTTTGGACCTGCTGCTTCTAACAATAATACTAGTACTATGTTTCCTATGGAATGGAAAAAATTTTAACCTCTATACATCTTCGTCTATAACTCGTAAAAGGGAGTCTCAGGGGTCAGAGAACCCTATGGGTTCTCAACCTTGTTGAGCGAAGCTCAACTTAGGGGTTAAAAACGCTTCGCGTTTTTAGACGTAGGTTCCCTAAGGGCGCCACCTTCAGGGGCGCCCAAGGTTGAGCCGCTTAGCGGCCAAAGAATTCGCAGAGCGAATTCTAGGTTGACGCCTTCGGCGTCCGACTCTGACCCTGAAAAATTGATTTTATAATTGATATAAACATTTTACATTAATTATAGCTAATACTACCATTCTAAGATGAATTACACAGTTGCGAACGAAATTTACGAAATGATGATGAATACATCTGTTGTAAAACAATTAATAGAAAAAAACAAGCGTCTTAAAAAGGAAAATAAATCGTTAAAGAATTTGATCAATTCTCTTCCTGAATTCCGATGCAAATGCTCCGATAATCATACAACAAAAAGTAAAAAGCCACAATCGTTAAGTGTAGCACAAAAAGAACCTCAAGGAACTAAAAAACGTGAGCCATTGCGCAAAGTTATTATTAAGACAGAATCAATCAAAGAAGAAAAAGAAAATATCAAGATGACTTTAGAAAACGATGGATTAGAAATTATTGAAGGTTTATGCAAACAGATTGAAGGTTTTGCCAAGCCGCTAGGCGGTGCAAAACCTAGATCATCCTTAGATAATCCTCGAAGAGGATTATCGGCGGATGATAGTATCATTGATTTAGCAGAGGAAGAAGAGGAAGTCGAAGAGGAAGAAGAAGAAGTAGAGGTTGAAGCTGATAAAGATGTAGTAAAAATGGAGATTGAAGAAGTTGAAGAAGAGGAAGATATAGTTGTAGAGGAGGAAGAAGCTGAGGAAGAAGAAGAGGAAGATATAGTTGTAGAGGAGGAAGAAACTGAGGAAGAAACTGAGGAAGAAGAGGAAGAGGAAGAGGAAGCTGAAGAAGAAGTAGTGGAGGAGGCAGTAAAAATGGTGATTGAGGAAGTCGAAGTTGAAGAAGAGGAATCAGAAGTTTTCGAAATTACTATTGGAAAAAAAACATACTATACAAATGATGAAACCAATGGTACGATCTATGCAGTTGGAGAAGACGAAGATATTGGTGATGAAGTTGGTATGTTTGTAAATGGAAAACCCAAATTTACAAACACTAAGTCATAAGTTTTCTAGTATAACAGTTTTATAGTATAACAGTTTTCTAGTATAACAGTTTTCTAGTATAACAGTTTTCTAGTATAACAGTTTTATAGTATAACAGTTTTCTAGTATAACAGTTTTCTAGTATAACAGTTTTCTAGTATAACAGTTTTCTAGTATAACGTTGTAGTTGTTTACGCAAAGAAAAATGTTTTCTAGAACCTCCTTTAAATTCCTGTACTTTGCTCTTTTCTGATTCTATTAAACGGTTTAAAACCGCTATAAATATTTTTATTTTTTCAATGTTATAATCCGCTTTATTCAATTCCTGTTGATTTTTATTTACTTCATAAACTAAACGAGAACTTTGTATTTTATCAATTTCTGTTTTATATTTTCCCAATAACGTAATCATTTTATCTAATACTTTCTGATTACGTTTTTGTATATCTTGATTCCAATCTTCGATTACATCGTACAATTCTGGTTCCGTTTTTTTAATATAATTTAATAATTCTTGCTCGTATAATTGTACACTACCAATATAACGATTTGCTCGATTCATTGAATCTACAATCTCTTTATCTTTTCCAACTATTTCTGATAAAAAATAGGGGACTAACCTATCAAGATTTGTTTTTGCAGGAACCATTAAATTGTCGGTTGCACTTGCACCTAATGGTTTTGCTTGTAATTCCATCGGTTTTCCCTCTTGACCTTCGCTAGAAGCATCCTTAATAACAAAAATCATTCGGTTACGGTCAATATTCCAACGACGTGTATCCTTGCTACCAGTTTTACCATACATCGTCATACGAACTAAGAAATCAAATTCATTACCTAAATGGTCACCTACAAATGGACAGAATATTTTACCGGCATTGTCCTTGTTTACCTCACCTTTAATAAAGTCGGCATAAATATATACTTCTCTGCGAACTCCACTTGTGGTATTTGTATTAATATAATTCATACCTATATTCAATAATTTATTGTAATATTCATTCGACTGTTCTCTTCCAACAATATAAACATATTTTTTATAAAGATAATTCATAAATTTAAAAAATTCATCAACACTCTTGCTGTCTGATCCATTGATAAGTTCCTGTAATTCTGTATTGGTCGATTCGCGTAATGGTTTTCGATATTCACTTAGCACCGTATAGGCAAAATTTCTGTATTCCGCAGGAAGGGTTTGTCCATACTCTTTGGTGATTTCGTCAAATGTTTTTGTGAACAGGTTCTCAGTCTGTTCATATTTTTTAACTGCCTGTATGAATTGATCTGTATCTTGATTTGATGAGAACAACTTTGAAGTGTTAATAAATTTTTTAAGATTTGTTCTAGGTCCACCAAGTTTTAATTGTTCGTTCATTTCTTCGAAAATATTTTTTATTTTTGAATATCTATCAGAAGGAGATATAGGTTCTTCGTATTCATTACATTCATCCCCTGTGCAGAAATTATTGATAAAAGCACTAGGATCTAATTTAAAATATTTTATTAATTTTATTAATAATGGTCCGAATCCAGTTTTATCAGGAGCTGCAATTTGTTGACTTGTTATAATTGGTGATGAATAACCTTTTAATAAATCATACAGTTCTAATACTTTTTTTTCTATATTTTCAAAAGATCTTGCAATTGTTCTCATTTGACGAAACTTTTCATCATCTGCCCATTCTAATAACTTACGATACTCCGAAATTAATCGTTGATATTTCGGGTGATTCAATATATCATTCATCCATATTAGTTTTTTAAAGGTGTATGTTTCACCGCCTAGTTTCAAATAAGAATAATATTTGGTAATGGCCGGGTTAAGTACCATACGCCGTAATTTACTCTTCTCTTGAATAATTTCATAAGAGGTTTGGATATCGTTGATTACTGGAAATTTTGTAGGGAACAATATTTCTATCATAGTCATTATGTTCTTCTCGATGTTACGATCACGTTGTTTAAAATATTGTTCTTGATCCTCGTCACTCTGGCTCCCTTTTCTTAAAATGTTTTTTTCTTTGCTAGTATATGCCTCTAATCTTTCTCTAAACTTTTCTTTGTTAAAAAAAAACTCTATGCGCTCTTTGTAAGTTAAATATCGTAATCGGTTTAGAGGGTATTTCACATCAAAAGTAAAATAAGGATATTCACTTAATACTTCTGTAATTTCTTCCATCTCAGGGTGATATAACATACTTTTGGTCAGTTCAATTGTGCGAAGTGTTTCATCTTTAATATTTGTAAACAGGTTTATTTTTAATTGTTCTATATCAAAACTCATAATATAACTATTACCTAATTATATTATGCTAACACATTTTATAGGGAGCAGGGTCCGAGCCCCCAAAGGGGCTCAACCTTGAAGGCCCTACGGGCCTTCTTAGGAACCGTAGGTTCCCTGCTTCGTAGGTTCCCTAAGGGCGCCCAAAGGCGCCAAAGGTTGAGCCGCTTTGCGGCTCGGACCCTGAATAGTTGACAACATTTACCTCAATCTTTTGGCTCTTTGCCTTTTCTAATACATCCTTGGCTTTCTTTATGTCTTCTTCAGTTATCTTATCTGGATCTGTTTCACTGTGGAACAATGATACGTGATGATCTTTGAATTCTTCCGATAAAATGCAGAACTGGCTTTCTTCATGGAACAAATATTCTGTGCAAATAACAAATAATATCATAATAATTAAAGCAATATAAATGTCACGGGTACCCATCCAAGCAATAGCAAAAACCAGTATTTGACGACTAAAGGTATATTTAAAATAAGCTTCTAATGATTTACTCAATTTAAAATTCGCAAATTTTGATACAATGTTAAGGGTGATAATCATAATACCTGCAAAAATTTTACTATTATTGATGGTTTGGACGTGATTATGTATATATTCAAAGAACTGGGTCAAAGAGTTACCTTTCATAGTTTTTCCTTTTCCTTTGGCCATAGTTATAAATTGTGGAGATATTATCCGGATGATGCTACAGTTATATCACACGTTTTATTGCAGGGATTACATAAATGACCCTCAAATTTCATCTGTGGGAAAACAATATCCGCCATTTCGCTTTTCACCTTCATATTTTTGTATTTTAATACCCCTCTTTCGCAATTTTGCTTACGAAAATCGTCTTCACTCCCGCTAAATGTTGGTTCTACTAACAATAGTTTTTTCTTATCTATCACCCCCACTTTTGTCCCTTTTATTTTTGTTGATTGTTCCATAAAAATATAAGTTCCGTCGTCCACATCCTCATTATTTACTGGTTCTACGTTATCTAATTCTATGATATCCATAATATCCATAGCTTCTATGCAGTGGTGTTGATATAAAAATATTATTACCGCACAGGCAAATAAGCCAATGTATTTATCGATGGCTGTATAAAATATTATTAGCGCAACTGCCACCATTTTACCGGGTGTGGTTTGACTAAACTTGACGAATTGATGGTTTATTGTTAAAAATAAGAAAATTAAAATGATAGGTATAAATTGTGCCACGCAACGGTCCATTTACATATCATCCTACTTTTTAGGCAGGTTCTCCGCTTGAAATTTTAAGTATCCAATTATTTTAGATATAAATATTAAAATTAGAAAATGTCTTCTTTAGTAACAACTGCTTCCGCTTGGACCTCGGACGATCCATCTACTAAAAAAAGACAATCTACAATGCGAAAAACGATTAAATTACGCTCTGATCCGCAGTCGTACGAAGAAACCACAATAGAATCTGAAAAATACGGTAAAATGAGCCCAAGTACCATTGAGGACCAACAGACTTACAACTCTAACCGTAATAACCGTGTAAATGAACTCCTTAATCAAATCACCTCTTCAGATACTAATGCTGACAACAACACTTTGGGCGATTTTAAACCTATGACACCACCATCGCTCAACGTGAAACGCGATATGGAAAGCGGGGGCGA
>Ga0209777_10008376_pt1 | contig 11321 bp, 1 predicted proteins | sample FrelakmetHBP12HB_FD_187147 | JGI IMG/M metagenome (GOLD analysis project Ga0209777, IMG submission 187147) | Freshwater lake sediment microbial communities from the University of Notre Dame, USA, for methane emissions studies -HBP12 HB (SPAdes)... | ecosystem: Environmental > Aquatic >...
AGTTGGACCTGTAGCGCCTGTTGGTCCTATTGGACCTCTTGGTCCAGTTGAACCAATTGATCCAGTTGCTCCTATAGGTCCAGTTGGTCCAGTTGGTCCAATTGGACCAACTGTAGTTGGTTCTATTATTATATAAGATTTATTAACAGAACTTGTAAACAAAATTCCTAAGCCAATAAAACAACATGAATCATAATAGGGTGAAGAATATGTAATATTAAATATTTCTTTAGTATCAATATTAATACCAATAATTTTTCCATTTGTATTATTAGAAGCAAACCAAACATTTTGACCATCAAAACAACAATCATTACATAATTGTTGATTAGCTCCATATCCATGAGGATATCTAGATATATTTCCAGAAGAATCAATACTTACTATATTTGCTGCGTTATATGGAGCAAACCAAACATTTTGACCATCGAAGCAGCAACCTTTAAATGAATAAATATTTTCTCCATGTACATAATCATTTATTGTATTAGTAGCTACATTAATACTTACGATTTTTGAATAAGCCCATGGAGCAAACCAAATATTTTGACCATCAAAACAACATCTTCCAAAGAATAAGCCTTGATTAGGTGAACTAAAAAAAGAATCAGGTAAAGCTGCTATATTACTATATAATATAGTTGTTATTTCATTAGTTATAATATTTATTTTAAAGAAATATTGTTGTTGACTAGATAAACCAGCAAGAGTAAACCAAACGCTTGATCCATCAAAACAGCATCCATAAAATTCTGGAGAATCAAATGTACCTAATGATATATAGGTTAATATACCAGTAGATGTGTTATACTTTGCAATAGCTTGGTAACCATCACATGGAGCACACCATACATTTTCTCCATCAAAACAATTTCCATAAAAAGATAAAAATGTTCCTTGAGAATTAAAAAGATTATGTTCTGCTGCTGTAGCTATTGTATTCCCATTATTAATATTTACCCCATATATACCAAACCAAACATTTTGACCATCGAAACAAGAACCAACCCATAATACTAATCTTTCATTTGATCCATATGGGTTTGTAATAGGAGGGGTAATATATGGTATATTATAATATGGTCCTAATATATTTAATGTATTATAAGATGGATTATATGATAGAATTTTTACTGCAGTTACTCTACTATCTAAATTTTGCGAAAATGTTAATGTATACCCATCATTGGCTATGATTTGATTCCAAGTGCCAACATTAGAGTTAGAACTTGTATAGTATGTATAAGCCCATTCTCCAATTAATGAGCCATCAACCCATCTAACAGCATCATTTCTAGTAAACACACTATGATATGCTGTTCCATAAACAGGTTCACTTTGAACTGCCCCAAATAAAATTTGCGATTGAGTAAGAGTATTAGGTGGCGTCCCCATTTTTTTGCCACCCATTAACGCATTAGAATAATCTCCATTTGGAGTAAATGACTTTATTGAAACAGAAAATTCTATTTGATTATTTTTTATCGCTTCAGAAGTAACATAAGAACTATCGGCGAACTGCATAGAAGGAAAACCTTTTACAGTAATTCCCTTACTATTATTAGATTCCGCTATAAAATCTTCTAATATATTTATTGTTTTTTCACCAAATAAAATAGAATTAGGAACATTTAATGTTATTGTACCTATCTCAAAATCTGCTTTATACAGATAACCATCTTCTCTTTTAATTTTTCCATTATTTCCAATAATTAAATTATTTGGGATAAAATAATTATTATTTTTAGCATTGAAAACAGGTGCGTTTGCATAATCATTAATAATGATACCTTTATTTTTAATAAATTTAACTAATTTGTTTTGATTATTAGAAATAATCAAATAATCTTCCCATGTGAATTGTTTGTGAATAATAACTGTAGAAGGGTTATTAAAAAAATCAAGAGAATTAAAATAACTATCTGCTTGGAAAATATTAGGATTAATATGAATTGTAGTAGATCTTACAGAGTTAATAGCAAAATAATCATCTGCCCTATCCACAAATTGTTCTAATTTAAATCTAAGCGCTTTAAAAGCTGTACCTATATTTAGAAATGGATCTATTTGAGTATATGTATAAGGCGAATATTGTGGCTGAAGGTATGTGTACTGAATTATTGGATTAGAAACACGATTAATATAATTTTGTAATAATTGCTGATCTACTGAAGTAATACAAAAATCTCCATCAATATCGGCTCTTAATATTTGACAAATAGAATCACCTATTAAAGTTTCATTTAGAGAAGATCCAATATTTAAATTATTTCCTATATAAGAATTTAATAAGTCTAAATCTTGATTATCAATAATTCCGTCACCATTTACATCGCCAAGAATCATTTCACACAATTCTACATTTGAAATTCTATAATAAATATTACTATTAGAATTAGGATAAATCTTAGCATTTATTAAATTACCATTCTTAAAATTATTTATTAAATCTAAAACAGTAGTATCATATCTTTTAGGATCAATATTATATCCATCAATAAATTTGATTATCAATTCATTTCCAGCTAATGTTGCGCTACGAAGATTTGTAGAAATTATTAATGAATTATTATTTTTTACATTTTTATCATAAATAGAACCTATTGCTATAGGCTCTATAACATTTGTTAAATCTATTGTTCCTAATAGATTAACTTGTGGGATAAGTTGTTGTTTAGATAAAATTGAATTACCTGTTCTTTGATCAGGAGCTGGTATTATTTTCTTTGTTTTAGCGGATACAATTGCAGTATAAGTTTCTGTACCTGTAAATTGCAAATTATTTAATGAAAAATCTATAGTTGATTGAATATCTGAATTAAAAATTGTTTTAGGAATAATAGATCCATTACCAGAATCATAAAATTGACCATCTGATACTTTAGCAGAATCTGTATAAATTTCAAACCAAAGATTTTCTTCTGGTAAATCTACCCATAAATTTCCTAAGAATATTGTAATCCTAGAATTAGGAGTTAAACTATTTGTTCCACATGAAACTAGTATGTCACTTCCTGAAACAAATTGATTTACAGAACCTGATCTTTTAATTGTAACTACATAATAATTTTGTGGAATTATTGAATTTCCGTTAGCTACTTGAGTATTACTAAATGTAAAATCAATTGGTTGTTGAATTGAATCTAATAGTATGCCTTGATCTAATAAAGAATTATAATTTACACTTATTTGAGCTAATGGGATATTATATGGGGAATATTCTATTTGTAGATTTGAAGAAATGTCTGTAAAATATTCCATATTAGATTGTAATTGATAAATACTAACTACTAGATCTCCATCCCATTGCAAAATGCTAGGATTTATTAAATTTTGAACAGACAATAATAATGTTATTTTTTGAATATTATTAGTTGTTGCTAAAAATTTTTGTCCAATTTGGGTTATAATATCTCCGTTAGATAATATTTGACAACTAGTTTGAGATGTAAAAATATTTAACGAATTAATATCATAATAAGGTAAAGCATTGTTTAAAAAAGTATTTAAGTTTTGTCCTGAAGGTATAAAAAAATCTCTAAAAAATAGATTTGGTTGAATATTTTGAGAAACCATTAATGGGTTTCTAGATAAAGTTAAAGGTTTTGTTTCATTTATAAGAATTCTTCCGCCTAAATTAAAAGAATAATTTAAATCACCAATAAAATCATTAAATAGTAATATTAAAATTTTTGTAAAATGTTTTTGACTAATTTGAACTTCGTTTCTTTTAAACACAAATGTTTCATATTGTAAATTTAATTGAAAGTCTAAACCTATAATACATAATTTTATAGTTTTATTACTAGTTACTTTTGAATTTGACAAAATAATTTCTAATTGATTACCAAAGTTATTATCATTTGGTTGACTTTGAGAAGAAATAGCTAAACCATCTAAATTACCTGAAGATAATAATGAATCAAAAATAACATTTTGAACTAAAGTTTCTGATAAGATACCTGATCCAATATGATTGTCTATAATAGATGACTGTATAGTGTTATTAAAGTTTTGTTCTAAAATTAAATTAGAATCATCAATTTGTTGACTATCAAACCAAATATTTTTGGTAGCTGAAACTTTATTTTTTTTTATCATAACTATTAAATAAAAAGATTTTGAATTTTATCTGCATTTATAAAAATTGGCTTATTATTAAATCCGGCTTTCTTTAAAAATACATTAACTTGAATTTTTGTACTAAGAGTTCTAAAAGCTGAGTTCTGATATAGATTTGCTAAATTTATTTTTAGCAAACCTGTATCATTATCTATAAATATTCCACAATATCCAACTGGATAAGCATTTACACTTATACCGACTGGACCTGTAGGTCCTATTGGTCCGGTTGGACCTACTAAACCCATTGGACCCTGTGGACCCATTGGTCCAGTTGGTCCAGTTGGTCCTTGTACTGAACCAGTAGGTCCCGTGCTTCCTGTGCTTCCTGTACCTCCTGTACTTCCTGTTATACCTATACCTAATACTAATGATCTTTGTGAGCCATAATAACTAAAACCAGCTGGTCCAGGTGGTCCCATTGGACCTTGTAATCCTTGGGGACCAGTTGGTCCTAAGTGTCCTTCTGATCCAGTTAATCCAATTGGTCCAGTTGGTCCAGTTGGTCCAACCATACTAGAACCCCCAGAATCACCCAAAGGATAATGTTTTTTTGTTGAATATAAGTTATTAGCAGGCTCTGTGGTAATTGGTTTTGTAATAATATTTAATACATCTGATTTATTAATAGGTAAATTATTGTTAATTATTGTATTAAAATTATCTATTTTAGAAGCATGAATATATTTACGTGCCATTAAGCTGCTAGAATAATCTGAATCTGGAGTAAACGATTCTATTGAGACAGAAAATCTTACCTGATTATTTGCTAAAGCACTAGAAGTAACATAAGAACTATCAGCAAATCGCATGGCAGGAAAGCCTTTTACAGTTACTCCAGGTCTTTGAGTATCTTGATTATTATAATATTCTGCTACAAAATCTGTTAAAATATCAATTGTTTTTTCACCATGTAAAATATAATTAGGAATTTCTAGTGTTATTTTTCCTACCTCAAAATCTATTTTATAAAAAGAACCATCTTCTCTTTTAATTTCACCACCAGTTTCAATAATTAAATCATTAGGAATGAAATAATCAATCGTTCTATTACTAAAATTTGGTTTAGATGGATAATCTGCACTAACTACACCTTCAGTTTCATAATTATTATTATTATTATTATTATTATGATTTATAGAAGTAAAAATACTTGGAACTAAGTTAGAATCATTAGTAGAATTATATATAGATGTAAAAGTACTAGGGACTAAATTTGGTTTACTATTAGTAATAACTAAATAATCTTCCCAAGTAAATTGTTTTTCAATAGTAATTGAAGATGGGTAATTAAAAAAATCATGGCTATAAAAATAACTATCTGATTCAAAAATATCTTGATTAAGATGGATTGTAGTAGATCTTCCAATAGTAACAGACGAATAATCATCTTTTCTATCTATAAATTGTTCTAATTTAAATCTAAGAACTTTAAAAACTTTACCTATATTAGTATAAGGATTTGTTGTTATTCCTGGAAAAGAAGATAAAGGTATTGATGGGTTGGAAACACAATTTATATAATCTAATAATAATTGTTGATCAGCTGAAGTAATACAAAAATCTCCATCAACATCAGCTCTTAACATTTCACAAATAGAATCACCAGTTATAATTGTTTTACTTATTTTTATAATATTTATTGATGAATTAATTGATGTAATATTAAATCCACCATAATTACCTATATTAGTATTTGTGGTAATAACTAAATTATAATTTGATAAGTTTGTAATATATAAATTAAAATTTACTGATGCGCTATAGAAATTTGCAAATCTATTATTTATAGGATCAGGAGCTAAATATCCATCAGATCCACTAGCGATAATAACAGGTAATCTTGTTATTGGGTTAGTATAGACTAATTCAAAATTTAAATTTAATGCATTTATAAATGGTGTAATACAAGTTGTATATCCGTTAGAATAATATCCATTTGAATAAATTTGTGTATTCAATTTCGGAGCAATATTTAAATTATTTCCTATATAAGAGCTTAATAAGTCTAAATCTTTTTGATCAATTACACCGTCACCGTTTACATCTCCAACAATCATAGAACTTAATTGTACGTCTGCTATTCTATAATATAAATTACTACTATTATTAGGGTAAATTTTAGCGTTTATTAAATTACCATTTGTGAAATTAGTTACTAAATCTATAATAGTAGAATCATATCTATTTGGATCAATAATATATCCATCAATTATTTTAATTATAAGTTCATTTCCTACTAAAGTGGCACTATGAAGATTTACAGAAATTTCTATAGCATATGGACTATAAATTTTTATATTTTTATCATAAATAGAACCTATTATTAATGGTTCGGATGCTATATTTAGATTTGTTAAATCTATTGTTCCTAATAGATTTACTTGTGGAACAAATTGCTGCCTAGAAAGAATTGGTTTACCTGTTCTTTGATCAGTAATTGGTATTGTATTAAGTGTTACAGCTGACATGACCGCTGTGAAAGTATCTGTGCCTGTAAATTGTAATTTATTTAATGAAAAATCTATATTTGATTGAGTTACTGTGTCTAAATTTGTTTTAGGAATAATAATACCATTACCAGAATCATAAGCTTGTCCATCTGATATTTTAGCAGAATCTGTCCAAATTTCAAACCAAAGATTTTCGTTTGGCAAATCTACCCATACATTTCCTGAAAATATTGTAATTCGAGAATTAGAAGTTAAACTATTTGTTCCACATGAAATTAATATGTCGCATTTATCTGCAGATCCTGATCTTTTAATTGTAACTGCATAATAATTTTGTGGAAATATTAGACTCCCATTAGCCACTTGAGTATTACTAAATACGAAATCAATTGGTTGTTGAACAGAATCTAATAATATACCTTGATTTAATAAAGATATATAATTAACACTTGTTTGAGCTAATGGAATATTAGAGGGAGAATATTCTATTGGGAGACCAGGTAATATATCTGTAGAATATTCTATATTAGGTTGTAATTGATAAATACTAACTATAAGATTACCGTCCCATTGCAATGTACTTGGGTTTAATAAATTTTGTACAGATAATAATAATGTTACTTTTTGAATATTATTAGTTGTTGCTAAAAATTTTTGTCCAATTTGAGTTGTAACATCTCCATTAGATAATATCTGATAGCTAGTCTGAGATGTAAAAATATTTAATGAATTAATATTATAATAAGGTAAAGCGTTACTTAAAAAAGTATTTAAATTTTGCCCTGAAGGTATAAAAAAATCTCTAAAAAACAGGTTAGGCTGAATATTCTGAGAAACCATTAAAGGATCTCTAGAAAGAGTTAATGGTTTAGTCTCACTTATAATTATCTTTCCACCTAAATTAAAAGAGTAATTTGAGTCGCCAATAAAATCATTAAATAGTAATACTAAGATTTTAATAAAATGTTTTTGACTAACTTGAATTTCATTTCTTTTAAAAATAAAAGTTTCGTATTGTAAATTTGATTGAAAATCTAAACCTATAATACATAATTTTATAGATTTATTACCAGCTACTTTTGAATTTAATAAAGTGACTTCTAATTGATTCCCAAGATTATTATCAGTTGGTTGGTTTTGAGGAGAAATAGCTAAACCATCTAAATTACCTGAAAATAATGAAGAATCAAAAATTATATTTTGAATTAAAGCTTCTGGTAAAACGCCTGATCCAATATGATTATTTATAATAGATGATTGTATAGTTCTATTAAAGTTTTGTTCTAAAGTTAAATCAGAATCATCAACTTGTTGACTATCAAACCAAATATTTTGTATAGCTGAAACAGGACTTCTTTTTGTCATAATTTTTTACATATAATTTATAAATACTCTGCTAACTGCTGGTTTTAGAATATTTATCAATTTTTCTAAAACATTTTTTACTACTGGACTACTATTAACTATATCAAATGTATCAAATATATTTACAGAAAAGTCAAATATGCCAATATTTCTATTTATTAATTCTGCAAAATCATTATTTAATGTTATTGAGTTTTCAAAATTTAATAAATAAGTAGTATAAAGATCATTAGTAACAGGAAAAACTACATTTAAATTACTATTATAATTTACATCTATCGGTTCCCCATATGGAGCGTAAATTGGTCTGCATACATTACTTATTCTTAAATTATTTATTAAACTAAAAACTGGGCTTTCTCCTGAATATTTATTTCCTATGAATATTTCATTAATCGGATCTTTAAATACTATATTTTTTGTTAAGAAATAACCATCACCTATAGTTGCAGTACCTATAAGGTTTGGATAATTTTTCAATAAAATTTCTGATCCATATAAAATATTATTATAATCATATCCGTCTAAAAATAGTCTCATTTCATCATTGCCAATTCCACCATTAATTTTATAGCTAGCTTTAACACGATGCCAAGTGTTTTTAGACCATATAATTGGAGCTTTTATTATAAAATCAGTGTTAGATGCAGAAATTCCGAAATTAATACAACCACTTCTATCTTTATAAATAGATATACGATCACCTTGTAAGCCATTAGGAATATATTTTACTACAACATTACTATTTTGCGCTGGTAATTTTTTATTTAATCTTATAATTTGGCTATTATTTCTCTCATTTATAATACCAGTAGGCACATATGTAACTATAACATTTATATTATTTTGTGGTAAAGTTGATTTCAAATATATTGTTTTACCATTATTATCAATAACTCCATTGGAGAAATAATCTGTATTTGATAAATCTCCAACTATTTTGACAGATAAAACTTTAAATATTACTTTTGAAACTGTTACTGAATTATTTAAATTACTAATAACTTGTTCAGAAACAGCATTTTGAGTATCTAATTCTATTTTACCGCCTGCAAAATAATCAATATTAGGGTCGCTTCCCTGAAGTGTTACACTTAAAATTTTATAAACAGGATGATTTATTTTAATAGAAACATTTGTATTACTAATAGTATTTTCTATAACCGCACTAAAAGCATCAAAATAATATCTTTCATTAGGATCATTTGCGGTATCATAAATAGGATTGATCCAAAATTCAATAGTTCCTTCTTTATTATCTAAAATTCCATTATTATAAAGAACAATTGGAGAACTTGTTATTATAGCGCTATCTCCAAAATTTTTATTAATAATACATGTAGATCTAAATAACTTGTTAAATTTTCCAGTGTTAATATATAAATCAGCACTATTAAAAAATGGATATTTATCAAAATTTAATAAAATTAAAGTATTTATATCTTTTTTTAAACGTACTAATGAGTTGTAATCTTGTGTAATAGATCTTTGATTTGGTAGTACAAACTCTCCTACTCTAGTATCAGTTAACATAGTTGAATATATTATCGTCTGATCTAAAATTGAATTAATATGAAATTTATTATCTAGTCTTGATCCCAAATAAACAAGACTATTATTTGGTTCAATTTTTATTGTAGAATAAGTATAATATTCTAATTCATATAACCCTTTTGTTAAAGAATATTTTTCACCAGGAAGATTTGCAATTTCAAATATGAAAAATCCATTCTGTAATCCACTTCTATAAGAAGTTGTATTTAATATTATATAAGTACCATTAACAAATGAACTTAAAGGTAATCTAGATGCAGCTAGTGTTGGTGTAATAAATAATGATTTTCTATCATCAGATAAACCAATTATATTATAATATCCAGCAATATCTATAGGATAATTTATTATTAAACAATTATTTATAAAAACATCACTAAATAAATTATTTTCATCTGTAACTATATTATAACCATCATAATTATGACCATCACAATTTAAATTAGTTCCTTCATTTATAATATAACTATATTTAACAACAGGGTAAATATCATTATCTTCAGGATTTGTTATAAAATCTTTTTCTCTAATTTCTATGGTCAAAGCATTTTTAGATGTATTTATTGGTTTAACTACAACTGTAGTATAATCAATAAATATAAATTTATTAGAAGAATAATTAGTTCCTATATTAGTAAAAGAAATAGTTTCAATTATAGGACCAGTTAATATTCTGCCATGAATTGTTACTATAATAGGAACTGTAAAATCTATATTTGATCCAGAAATATAAACGCTTATTTCTTTACCATCACTACATCTAGATATAGGATCTATTGATATATTATTAGAATAATAATACCCATCAGTTAATGTTGAATTATTTAAATTAATTAACGTAGAAGGTAATAATATTTTACTAATATTTATTTCATCCAATGATATAGGAGGAGGCATACGCGTCATCAGTATATTTTCCCCTACATAACTAATAGAATCAGACCAAGCATAATATTTCTTTATTACTTTTTTATTATTTAATCCAAATGTTCTAATTAAAATAGTATCACTAGCTTTTACACCATTTGAAATGGTTAAAATATTATTAAAATAACTACTTTTATCTAATGAATAATCTGGTCTTAGAGCTCTAAGTCCTGATAATTCGGTTTCATTTGAATATATATAAAAAGTTAAATTTTTAAAATCGGTATTAAGTTTTTCAAAAATTAATATCTTGTTTCCATCTACACTTATTATATTAAATATCTTGTTTAAAGACCCTTGAATTTTTATTAAATCGCCTGATTTTATTCCTAATCCACTAAAATTCATACTAGGAGAATATAAAATATTATCTCCAATCCATCCACTAAGATCTATTCCTTGTGATATTAATTGTAAAGTAGATACTGCAATATTAGACGCTACATCTATATTTGATTTTAATTGTAATTTTACCCTATTTACAGAAAAAGTTCCATTAATAATAGAAATAGGCATTAAAGATGTTAATGTTAATGTTTGACCATTTATAGATTGAATTATATATCCATTAGTAGAAAACCCTTGTTCATCTATATAAATAGTATCACCTGGTAAAATTTGGTGTGCACTAAAATTTATACTTGAACTTACAATAGGACTTCCAGCAGTTGTAATTAAATCAATTGAGCCTACAATATCTCTAGTTATATTTGAGCTTATAATTTCTTCAATATCTATTGTTCTAAATTTTTCTGGAGCATATACAGATCTATTTTGTCCAAATCTAATAATATTAGGGACTTCTAACCCATCTATAAATAGATGCATTTCATCTCTATTATCTATAGTATTAAGCTTCCATGAAGTGGCAATATGATGCATAATACCGGCAGACCAATG
>Ga0209777_10008377_pt1 | contig 11321 bp, 12 predicted proteins | sample FrelakmetHBP12HB_FD_187147 | JGI IMG/M metagenome (GOLD analysis project Ga0209777, IMG submission 187147) | Freshwater lake sediment microbial communities from the University of Notre Dame, USA, for methane emissions studies -HBP12 HB (SPAdes)... | ecosystem: Environmental > Aquatic >...
GCGTATCCAGAAGGCCGATCATGTTGAGCAGCGTGCTCTTTCCGCTGCCGCTGGGGCCCACAATGGCCACAAACTCGCCCGCCTTGATTTTGACACTGACGCCGTCTAAGGCCCGTACCTCTACGCCGTTTCCATAGATCTTGCTCAGATCTTTGAGCACAATTATGTCGTCACTCACTTGCTATCGCCTCCACGGGATCAAGCCTTGCGGCCGCGTAGGCCGGATAAATTCCGGCGATGAAGTTTAGGGCCAGGGCAAAGATCATGGCGTAGATAAAGTACTCCGGGCGGGCTACAATAAGCACCCCGGCTTTGCTGCCGGTGCTTGTCACATCCAGGGGAAGAAGTGATATCAGCTTAGCCAGGCCAAGGCCGAGCAAGCAGCCTAGAGCCCCAGCCGGCACGCTGATGAGCATGTTCTCCAGCATGAATATCTTGAGTATGGAGCGTCTTTCCGCTCCCAGGGCCATGAGGATGCCGATCTCCTTTTTCCGTCTGCTGACCACCATGATCGTCGTATTGGCTATTACAAAGGCCGATATTAATAGTATGAATATGTAGAAGAGCATGTTTGTCACATTTTGATTGCCCACGAATCTGGCTATCTCCTTGCTAAAGTCCTGCCAACTGGTGGTCTTGTATGGGCTTTTTCCATTCATCTCCAGGGCCAGAGCCGGAGCAACGGCGAAATTTGCCAGTTTCACTCCTATCTCAGAGACCACATCGCTCTGGCCGATAAGCTCTTGAGCTGTATCCAGAGATATGTAGACTATAGTCTCATCCTTGACGGTTCCCTTTTCCAGCAGACCGATGACCTTCAGCCGCACAGAATGATTATTAAAATAGATATTGAAGTCGCCACCTGGCCTGATCTTGAGGTTCTGTGCCAATTTCACACCCAGTATGGCTCCCTTCTTATTGAATGTCAGGTCGGAGAAGTTGCCAAAGATCATTGACTCCTGGACACTCATGAGCTGATTCTCCTCTTCGGGGTGCATACCCACAAATTCCACTCCCAGCACCTTGTCCTGGAAACGCACGGCTCCTTGGCCAATCAGCCGGGGCGAGACAGATAAAACGCCCGGATAATCTGCAGTCGTCTCAGAGAGCGTTCGGTACATATTGATGTAGCTTTCTGTCTTCTTGGGATTGATTATGAGGTGCGCATTTTTCTCGATCGTATTATCCAGGATCTGCACCCTCACCCCTTCCGTAAGTCCCAGAGACATGATGATGATGCCTACCGCGATGGCGACAGAGATCATAGTGAAGGCGGTGCCCCTCCGGTTGGTCGCCACATGCCGCCTGGCAATATCAAGTTCGAACATATCCTTCGCCCTCAGCCGCCCCGCAAGGCCATGACCGGATCAAGCCGGGAGGCTTTTCTTGCCGGATAGACGGCCGCCACTATGCTCAAAGCTACTGCCCAAAAGACGAGCAAGAAGATCTCCCAGGGGTTTATGATGAGAGGCAGGGTGGTTATCTCGCGACCTGCCGCTGCTATCTCAAAGGGCACATTTCCCAAAAGCAGTACCCCCGCCAGGCCGAGAGCGGTACCGGCTGTTGCACCCATAAGACCCAGGATGGCGCTCTCCACCAGAAAGATATCCAGGATATTCGATCTTGTGGCACCCATGACCATGAGCATGCCGATCTCTCTTGTCTTCTCCACCACGAGCAGGTTCATAATGCTGGCCACGCCAAAAAATGCCACCACCATAAAGAGCAGGACCGAGAATCTGGTCCAAAAGCCACCGATGTTTATGGCCCGCATGATCTCAGGATTGTTCTCTTGCCAGCTTAATGCATTGTAGCCCCATGTGGAAATCTGAGCGGCCAGCCCTTCTGCCTGGCCGATGTCCTGAAGGCTGATCTCGACGGCATTTATCACTTCCCCCATATCACGAAAATTGCGGGCCGTCTTCAAGGAGACAAAAGCCACTCTTTCATCCAGAGGCGTGCCTGTAAAAAAAATGCCGGTAACGGTTAGATCTGTTGCTCTTGCATTGGGAAACGTGGCGTAGACCTTATCTCCCAATTTGATATCCAGATTCTCGGCTAAGGTACGGCCCAATGCAGCATTACCCGTTTGCTGGATGCTGCCGAAATCGCCCTGCACCATTGATGCGCCGATCTTGTAGATCTTGTCCATTTCCAGAGGATCTGATCCCTTCAGCAGAGCGTTCTTAGTCTTGTCTTTGCGAGACAATGTGGCTGTAGTCGAGAGGGATGCCGCCCGGGATTTTATGCCATGCAGTGTCCCTATCCTATCCAGAAGGCCCTTGTAGAGGTGAATGAATTCCTCGCCGGGCTCTGGCTTGACTACAACATGGGGGAGCTTCTCTTCCACAAGATCGGTGAGAATCTGCTGCTGGCCGGTGACAAGCGAGGTGAAGATGACCGAGATGCTCACCGCTAAAGCTACCGCCAGCACAGAGAGAATGGTCTGCCGTCTTCGGGAGAGGATGTGCCTGATGGCAATGGTCACGGCCAGAGTATCGATCATCTTTTTCAAATCCTTTTTAGATGATGCATAGTATTTCTGTCCTTTGTATCAGACGTTTCGCCTGGCTCACAAATAAACCATTCATTCCTGGGAGAACTTTGATTGCAGTCTCTATTCTTAATGATAGGGAAATGCAGGCACCTAATTTTTCAAATAGTATGAGGTGCATTTATGGTTAGTGATGAGCAAGAGTATTAAGATCTGAGGATGAAATTATGAAAAGAAATAGACTATATCCGATAATATTAATATCCGTTTTATTGCTATGTTGCTCTGCCGTTCAAGGAACAGCCGGAAACAGCCTGCGGATAGAGGGACCAGATGGCTGGACAAAGCATCTGGAAGTTGCCCAGGGATCAACTGCTTTCCTGGTGGTGTTAGCTACAAAAGAAGGCGAAGGCGCACTTTATGATCAGTATCCAGATGGAAGCACTCATAACATCACATATTACTTCCAGGGTTACGATCGTCTGCCTTTCTGTGCAAACATACCAGGAAGACACGTATTGTCCTATGTCATAGACGGCAAAGAGAGCAACCCGGTGGTAATAGATGTAAAAGGCACTCATGCACCAAACTATTGCCCTTCACCTTCAGCTCAGCCTCAAACTTATGTTATGCCCCTAACAAGCATTCGCGTACCATCTACCCGCTTCATACCCCGCGTTGCGCCTATTTCTCTTTCCAGGGGGATATCAATTGATCCCGTGATGCTTGGGTACCATCCCGTAGGTGCTCATATTATGAATTACCAGAATGGAATTGTCATTCCCAAATCGGCATCACAATATCATTTTGGCAAGGACTTCTCGTTGGGTACGATAGATAGCAACGATCCAGGCACACCATTCCTGCTCCAGTATCTTTCCGATCCATAGAAAAATGGTAAAAGGAGATTGGAACCGATCTCGGCTCCTTTCTTCCAGAACATCTTTACCCATCAAATTATTCGGTCTCATTAGCCAAGCTTCACAATCACCTCGCTGTATCGGCATCCTGGGGCATGGAAGCATACATACAGAGCCTTGCGTGGAAGAAGGCTCCAGCCTGCGCACCATCTGCTCATCGGCCCAGATGGTGAGGGTGCAGCCTTTGGGACACTCAGAGAGAAGTATGTCCAGCCCCGTTCTCATAAAAGCGATCTTAAGCGCGGCCTTGACGGTGACATTACATCGGTTCTGATCCTTGTTCAGGGCCATGAATACCTGGCACTCGTATCACTTATTATTCGGCCACCCGCTCGCGGGAGCGCGCTTGCTGGCGTGCGGGCGCCTGCCTGGGGGCGACATGGCAGTCGGCGGCAGAAATCCGGGGCGCGGGGGAAGGACGCGGTCGGGCCCTTGCCGGAGGGGGAGCGGCCGCCGGTTCGGGACGGCCCGAGGGCCCCGGCCACCGAGGCAAGGACGCTGGCAAGGGGTATGCCGACCAGTGACTTTTCTTAACCGTGTCGATTGTCCGCCTGACAAATCTCCAAAGACCACAAATCATTAAAGTAAAGAGAACGTAATATGATCTTATCATGATGGAAGCTGTGATGGTTGATGAGGGCCTCCTAATTCCTAAGAGCCTTCTCACAAAGCTGGGCACAGAAAATCTCGAAGTTTTGACCAGAGGCCGGGAGATTGTGATCCGGCCAAAAAGCAAGATCAAGCAGTATTGCGGCTTTGTAGGTGAGACGGAATACGATGAAGAGTTCATCAAAGAGCTGGAGCGCGACTTTGCAGAGAGTGGCGACATTTGAACCTCCTTGAATACTCATCTTCTGATCAAATTTTTATAGACTCCAACATTTTTCTCGATTATATTATTCCTCATCCAGCATATTACAAGAGGGCATCAGATTTTCTAGGGTTAGTTGAGATTGAGGAGATTCATGCCATCACTACACCAGCTGTCCTGGCTGAGGTATCTCATATCTTGCTAGTTCATCAGCAAACTGGATGGCCTTCAGCTAATTCCCGTTATGCCAGAAGACTATTTCCAGGCGTCGGATCTGGCCAGGGCTTATAATCTGATGTCTTTCGATGCCCTTCATTTATCAGCAATGAGGAGATCTCACGTCAGGAATATCGCCAGCAGAGATCGGGATTTTGAGCGAGTCGATGGAATCGTGGTCTGGAGTCCATGATTGGCATATCTCCGGGTCCCGGTAGAGGATGCCATGTCAGCCCTACCCGCGGGAGCGCGCTTGCTGGCGTGCGGGCGCCTGCCTGGCGGATGGCGGCACTCGCGCCAAGATGAAACACGGATGATGCGCCACGGGCCGGAATAGAATAGACACGCAATTAGAGGATTCATGGATCATAAACTGAGCATCGCTGAGCGCCTGGCCGGTTCGATTCAGCTTGACGACCAGAAGCTGATTGATGAGATCATCGAATCGGAAATCTGGAATTATGATGATGATGATAACGAAGCGACTGCGATCGGCAATGAAAAGCACCCAGACCTACAAGGTGAATGCCACAGCCCGGTCGATGCCGCTCGCTTGTGGCAGAGCCAAAATCCTGGGAAGGGCGACTACAGCAAAGAGCGCTCTCATGTGTGTGATCTTGGAATTGACGAGATCTTTCAGGGAATAGAGAGAATGAAGAAAGAAAAAACGGGAGCTGCAAAAGATGACCGATGATATTGCAGGTGACAAGACCGCCGCTCGCAGGCAATCCAAGACCCGTCAGTATTACGGCTTTGTGGGCGAGACCAATTACAACGAGGCGTTTATAGAAGAACTCACTCGCGATTTTGAGGAGAGCGGCTATGAGGGCTGCGATATTCCCCTGCTGCGGGAAGAGCGAATCGTGGTCGATCCCAGGATCGCCCATGGCAGGCCCGTCGTGCTGGGAACGCGGGTGCCTGTGGACGTCATCCTGGGTGCGCTGGCCGGAGGCATGGAGATCGATGAGACTGCCCGGGAGTTCGGGGTAGAGCGAGAGGACGTGCGGGCGGCGATCGGGTACGCGGCCAGGATCGTCTCTCAAGAAGATATTTAATCCTGGCAAGCCGATGGTAGTTAATGTATGAGCAAGCTACTCCAATGTCAAAGGGAGAACAAGAGAGATCAGCAAATGCTGTTGAAGGTTTGACTCCTGGCGAGAGACAGCGCCTTGAAGAAAGCATGCGGCGTAATGAAAAACTCATGAAGCGTTTAGCCGAAATGTGAGCGCTCAGAGTCTACCGGTGTTTTTCCGAAGCCAGATTTTGACTTCATCGACCTGACATTTGTAACTGGCGATTCTTAGCAGCATTCGGATTATTCTCTCTTCTTTTGCAGTGATGGCGTACCCTTCGCTGCTCAGGATTAATTCTGCAATTTGAAAGGCGGATCTCTTGTTTCCATCCAGGAACGGGTGGCAATTAGCGACGAAATGCAGAGCGATTGCAGCTTTGCGGAAAAGATCTGACTCGGCATTGATCTGATCGACCAGGTAATCGATCGTCCCCTGGCAAAGAACTCCATCTATTCCGCCAAAATTGCGGATTATAAGCTTATGAATATCCAGGATTTTCTCGGAAGTGAGGATCATGATCGCCACCATTGCGTGAGTTGGCATCATTACTACTAACTTGCGGTGCCAGTCAGCCCCGCCCACTCGCGGGTGCGCGCGTGCTCATGCGGGAAGGCGCTCAGGCGAGAGCGAGAATGTACCTCGTATTAGTGATAAATATGAGACAAATAGAGAAACAACCGGCAGGTGACTGATTTGGAAGCTGTGATTCGAAATGGTGAATTGTTAGAGCTTCCCAGTTCAATATTATCAGAGATCGGCCTTTGTGAAGGAAGACGGGTGGATCTAACCGTAAAGGATGGAGAGATACATATCAAGCCGGTTAAAAGCCTCACTGAGCAGCTCATTGGTTCGATCAAATTAGATGATCAAAAACTGATCGAAGAGATAATAGAATCTGATGATTGGCTGCGATAAGCTCCCCGCGGGTGCGCGCGCACGGGAGCGCGCTGGCGTGCGGGCGCCTGCCTGGGGCGGCGGGGCAGTCTTCGGCAGAAATCCAGGGCGCGGGGCAAGGGCGCTGGGTCCTGGATTGCTGTACGCTGGACCTTGTTCTAATTACTCTCTTGGACAGAAGAGTGTGAAAAGCTACTATTCAGGCTTCTGAGCTGGGTGGCTGAGATGATGCCATAGTCGGTCCCAATAAACAGCATTCCAATATCACCCCGTTACGATAATAATAATAAACCCTCAATTGAAGAATACCCTAATTCACTTGCTGGTGTATCCCGCTTGACCCAATCTATAGAATAGTTGCCTGCCCAAGAGTTTGGTACAATCACAGCTCGCTGATATGTCCCGGTATAGCATAGCATTTTAAAAACAACTCGAAGTAGAATATCATGCAAATGCGCACAAATTTTTATCACTTCAAAAAAATCATATTTACCACTTTCAATGTCAAAATAGCTAGAATGAATTACTACTCCTCTATAATGGGAAAGAACATTACACCATTCTCGGCCATCTTTGCGAGGGTTTTTTTGATAATAGTAATCGACTATATCTGAATCATGAAAATCAAAAGCTTTAAGTAAGTCAACCAAAGCAAGACCGAAATCCCTATCTCTATTATTTGAATTCTGGACTCGTTGAGATATTTGTTGCATCGAATTTTTCTGATCTGGTTGGCAAGAGACCTTCGCCAAAGTCCTAATAACCAAAGCTGAAAAATCCAAATTTTCCTTGATTATCTCCTTTTGAAATTCATCAAGCTTTTGAGTTAAGTCCTGAGTACTCAATCCGAATAATTCACATAGGCCATCAAAAGCTCGAAATATATGAGTCATTTTATCCTCAATAGTCAAGCTATTAGAACCAGCAAGTATCAAATGTTTGAGGACCGCAGTTAAGCAAGAATTTTCTCTATGTAATGAGAACTGATAGTTTGTGAGGAGCGTCCCGGTTCCTTGATGACTCACTTCGTCGATGGCTTCATGTCCTTTGGAAAACCGAGGATCGTTTAAATTAGCATGCAAGCGTTGAACTAGCTTTCCCTTATCATCTCGGAATTCAATCCAATTCGCCCCAACCTCGGTTCCGGTGGCAACCCCAAGAATATTTAGAAACTGAACAGGAAACCATTGTTTCATGTTATCGTAGTCTATTTGGTTAGGGCCTATTTCTCCAATCATTAATGAAGTAATCACACGTTGCGCTTTACCTTCCAATAGCTTTTGTTTTCGGGCGTCATAGTCAGTTAATGGCTCTATGAAACCTAATCGATTCAAGAACTTAAAAACAATCAGACGATTCTTTTCTTTAACTCTAACCCTAGCCATAAGCTTCTGGTCATCAGTTAGCTCTTCAGGTATATTAGGTATCGAAAATAAGCGAAGTGCATGACGATTTAGCTTTGGATGATCGCCCATGAATCCCGATACGAAATTCGAAAGTGGGAGTACCCAATATATTGCAGAATTTGCTTGGTTTGGCTGAAATATAGAGCGCAGGATATGAAATCGGAGTTTAATTTCGCTATCTTTATCGGCATGAAAGCTAAAATCCTCATCATAGTAAATTTTTGAGATTGAATAAAACCTGCCATTTTCTGTTATGACTTCGATGAAGCTACAGGTATTTTGATGTAGGAGTTTAATTATCGAACCCACTGTGCGATCTTCAAACTCGACATCCATAGTTATTTCTTTTTTCCCGAATTCATCAAACTTGATTCTTACATGCCCCTCAAGAGTACCTTTTGGATCTGAAAATTCCGCCCTTCCATGACCGTCGTATTCTATATTTGCCTGAAACCAATTGTTGGGAGAAGGAATATATTCATTTAAATAGAATTCCACGTATAGATCCAACCTTTAATCAAAAATTTAGTAGCATGATATTCATTGCTACGTTTAGTGCTTTTTCCCCTTCATCGCTTCCACAAAAGCCAGGAACGGCGGCGACGGCTTGCCCGGTCGTGACTTCATCTCCGGGTGGAACTGCGAAGCGAAGAAGAAGGGATGCTCGGCTATCTCGCAGATCTCCATCAGATCCCCGTTGGTGCCCGAGAAGATCATGCCCTTCTCCTCAATCTGGGCAATGTAAGCGGGATTGACCTCGTAGCGGTGCCGGTGCCTCTCCACTATCTCATCCGTTCCGTAAATCCTGTGCGCCAGGCTGCCCGCTTTCAGATGAGCGGGATAATTGCCCAACCGCATGGTGGCGCCCATATGCCTGATCTTCTCCTGCTCCGGGAGAAGCGCAATCACTGGATTGGGCGTGGCCCCAAACTCAGTGCTGCTGGCGCCCTGCAGGCCGCAGACGTTTCTGGCGTACTCTATCACTGCTAGTTGCATGCCAAAGCATATGCCAAGATAGGGGACCTTCATCTCCCTGGCATACTGCACGGCCTTCATCTTGCCTTCCGTGCCCCGCGAGCCAAAGCCGCCCGGAACCAAAATGCCGTCCGCCTCTCGCAAGATGATGTCCGCCGAGCCGTGCTCCAGCTCCTCGGCATCGATCCACTGCACATCGATTTTAACACCTGCCTCAATGCTGGCGTGCTTGAGGGCTTCCCGGATGGAGAGGTAGGCATCCTCCATGGGATCAGCACATTGCGAGCCCACGGTGTATTTTCCCACAATGGCCACCTTGACAGTGCCCTCCGCTACGTCCATCTTCTGCACGAACTCGTCCCAGTCTTTCCGCTCTTCCAGGGGGAAGAGCCGCATGGCCTTCATCAGATACCTGGCCAGGCCCTCCGCCTCCATCTGCAAGGGCACCCGGTAAATATCGTCGGCATTGTGGGCGCTGATTACGGCCTCCATGGGCACATCGCAGAAGTGGGCGATTTTGTGCTTGGTCTCCTCTAAGAGGGGCCGCTCGCACCTTACTACAATCATGTCCGGCTGCAGACCCAGCTGGCGCATCTCTTTCACGCTGTGCTGGGTGGGCTTGGTCTTCTGCTCGCCATCCATGGTGGAAGGGGCCAGGGTGACATGCACGAAGAAGATGTTGCCCGTCTCTTCATACTTGAGCTGGCGCATAGCCTCCAGGAAGGGCATGGACTCGATGTCGCCCACCGTCCCACCCACCTCGATCAGACATATCTCGCAGCCTCCGTCCCGGGAAACCTGGCGAATGCGCCTCTTGATCTCTTCGGTGATGTGGGGGATGATCTGCACCGTCTTGCCCAGATACTCGCCTCTGCGCTCTTTTTCGATGACTGTGCTGTAAACTTTGCCTGTGGTGATGTTGTGGTCGCGGGTAAGTTCCACATCTAAAAAGCGTTCGTAGTTGCCCAGGTCCAGATCCACCTCGCCCCCATCCTTGAGGACATAAACCTCTCCATGCTGGAACGGACTCATGAGTCCTGCATCGATGTTGATGTAAGGATCAATTTTAATGGCTGTAACCTTATAGCCCCTGTTCATGAGCAGCCTGCCGATGGACGCCGCAGTAATGCCCTTGCCAAGCCCACTCATTACCCCGCCTGTGACCACAATATATCTCATAAATTACATCTCACGCCTTGAGGAGCGTAGCCGCTCCGTATATGATAAGGGTGACGATCAGGATGGACGAAGCCAAAGCGCCGGGAAACTCAGGAATGCTTTCTGTGATGAACGTCAAAACCAAAACGATAACCAGCGCCAGGAATAGGGCCGCCGGGATGATTTTTAATGCGCCCATGCCGCCAAAGGCGCCCAATCGGTCCAGATAGATGGACTCTGCTCCTTCATCCGGCTCGACATAGGCCTCCGGCTCTTCAGGGGCCCTTTCCTCGGCTCTTTGCTCCCTCTCGGTGGCGGAAGTGGGGATCTCCCCCCGGCTCTCGCTATCTGTGTCCCGGAAGCCCTGGTAGCGGTCCTCCTCATAGCCGGAGTTGAACCTTTGCTTATCTTCCGTCCACTCTTCCTTCTTCTCTTCCTGGATCCCCAGAGGTACCTTCCTGGGGACGAAACGCGGGCCTTCCTCCTGTCTATTGCTGGGATCTACAAAACGATCATCAATACGAGCCTTAAAGCGAGTTTCCACGCGGCTATTATTATCATCATTAAGATCATCGCTTCCTATCGGCTTTTGGCCGCGCTTCTCCTTGCTTTGTTCTATTCCGCCGGCTCTTTGCTGACGGGTAGCGGATCGGTATCTTTGCAGATCTTTATCGCGAGAGAATGCTATGCGCCGTGGCTCTTTCTCCTTATCTTCGTCGCCGTCTTCGTCCTCGTCATCGGACCGCTTCACTCGCCGAATTCCAAGAGATTCTTCTTCATCCTCGTCCTCATCTTCGGTCTCTTCTCTGTCCCCTCCGTCTCTTCTCCGGGCAAGATCAGCATCTTCGTCTTCTTCGTCCACTTCCTCGTCTTTCAATTCCTCGTCCCCCTGCAGGCTGGGGTCTTCCAGATCGTCGCCCGGATCTTCCGAATCGCGTAAAAGAGTAATAGGCACCCGCCTTTCTCCACCGCGGCCACAAAGAAGAATCTCGCCATCCAGACGCTTCTTGTTGGCCGGCATCCTGGCCAGAATGGGAATGATCTCCTCTTGGACCACATAGTGATCCGGCTTCTTCAAACGCACCGCCTTTAAGACAGGACTGCTGGCCTGCAGAGAAATATTCGACGGCTCCCCGTGATTGACGACCTTGAGATTGAATATGGTCTCCTCACCGGGAAGAAGACGAAGAACTATGGGCTTGGCCGCACCACCGCCATTGTTGATGTGAACAACATGATCCAATGCCAAAATTCCCCCTCACTACATATCACATAATATTGTATAAATATTTTGCTAGTGAATGCCTTGCCCTTGCCTGCAGTCCGCATAGTACAAGACTAATCTCTCAGATCGGGCGGCAGCATATTGGGTAT
>Ga0209777_10008378_pt1 | contig 11320 bp, 12 predicted proteins | sample FrelakmetHBP12HB_FD_187147 | JGI IMG/M metagenome (GOLD analysis project Ga0209777, IMG submission 187147) | Freshwater lake sediment microbial communities from the University of Notre Dame, USA, for methane emissions studies -HBP12 HB (SPAdes)... | ecosystem: Environmental > Aquatic >...
GGAGATTTACTCCCCTCTGGTCTCCCGGGGACAGGCTGACCTGCTCATCGGGATGGAGTATGTGGAGATGCTGCGGCATATGCGCCTGCTGAACCCCAGGGGAATGTATCTGTTAAATGCCATGAAGATCCCCACGGTCCTGAATAACATGGGACTGGACGAGTATCCCTCGACGGCGGAGGTCCTGAAGGTTTCCCGCAAGTACTGCCCGAAGGGGCACGTCATCGAGGCCTCGGCCCTGGCCAGGAAGCTCGGCAACATCCAGATGACCAATGTGGTCATGCTCGGCGCGCTGGTCAGGCTGGCCCCGTTCTTTCATAGAGAGGAGATCAGCCGTTTGGTCCAGGAACTCTCTCCCAGACGGTTCGAAGCGGCTAATCTGAAGGCTTTCGAAGAAGGATACAACGCCGTTGGAAATTAGCCATTGCCATTTCGGCACAAAAAATCGAAACCAAAGGAGGAAGAAATGAAAAAAGGATTGTTTTTGATTCTAGCTCTTTTGTTCTTTGTCTCTTTTTCCACGGAAGGGATCTGCGCCGGTAAGGACATCAAGGTGGCCTTCCTCGTCCCCTTAACCGGCGGCGGCGCCTTCTATGGCACCCTCATGCGCGATGTGGGGAAGGCCATCGTCGATGAGATAAACAAACAGGGGATCAAGGGCTTCGGGAAGTTTGAAGTCATCGTCTATGACGAAGCCAGCGATCCGACGGTGGCCGTGGGGAAAATGGAGAGGGCGAAAATGCAGGGGGCGAATTTTGTTTGGGGGGGGTTCTCCAGCGCGGTGGAAAAGGCGATGGTTGCCAAAGGCGAGGAATTGAAACTCCCGGTCATCATCACCAATGCCACCTCATATGAAGCTTTCCCGAACAACACAAAATACTCGGTGAATCCCACGATGGGATCCTACGAGTGGGGGGAGATGAGCGCCGAATATTTTAAAAAAGAGAAGGTTAAGACCTACGCTATCATTGGGGCGGATTATTTATGGGGCCGCACCTGGGATAAAACCCTGACCCTGGATATCAAGTGGGCAGGGATCAAAAAGGTCTACGAGAACTGGCATGATTTTTCCAAGGTGGATTTTTCATCCGATATCGCTAAACTCAAGGAGCTGAAACCGGACGCGGTGCTCCGACCTTTCGGGGGAGCCGGGGAATATGTGATCATCAAACAGATGAAAGAGGCCGGATATTGGCCGCGGATCTACATCGGCGATACGGTCGATGGGGGATACCAAGTCTTGTTGGACTCCGTAGGGGAAAACTATGCCGTAGGAGTAACGGCACCGAGCACGCAGAATCCGGAAAAAGCTGCCTGGATCAACTTTGCCAAAACGCATCAGCAAAAATACGGCTACAGGCCAACCTGGCTTTCCGACGGTATGAATGACACACTGTGGTTTATGAAGATGGTAATCGAAAAGGCGGGTTCTCTGGACCCCGATGTCCTCGCCAAAGTCATGCATGAATCCTCCTACGACGGCGTTTCCGGTTCGCCCTGCGGTCCCTTTCAACCCTGCGGGCAGTTGCGCAAGGGGACTGCGTACCTGTTGAAATTTGCGAAGGGCTCTCCCTCCTGGAGCGATAAAATCGGCGTTCATCGGGAAGTGGTTTTCAAAAAGGATGTCGTGCCCCTTTGCAAAGAGGGTGTGGAAGAGCGTTTGAAAGAAGTCAAATAACGAATTTCCGGGGGCCCCTGCAAGGGGGGCCCCTCCTTTCCGGCGCAATCGGCATAGACGGGGGATGAGGCGGATGGGCGAAATTAACGAGCTGCTCACGGCTAGAGGTGTCAATAAGAAGTTCGGCGGAGTTCAGGCAATACGCAATCTGACGGTGGCGATTCAGAAGGGCAAAATAACCGGATTAATCGGCCCCAATGGAGCAGGGAAGACAACTTTCTTTAACCTTATCAATGGAATTTATCCTTTAGATGAGGGCGAAATCCACTTCGCGGGCAATAGGATCAGCGGATTGCCTTCCGATGAAATCGCCGGAGCAGGCATTTCCCGGACCTTTCAGCTGCTCAATAACTTTCCTCGACTGTCGGTTTATGAGAACATCCGGGCCGGAGTGATTACCAAGTTTCTCGATCGGCGGGTGGAGGAGGAGAAGATCACCGCTATGCTGGAGCTCCTTCGCATTCCCCATTTAGCCAATAAGGATATTTCCGAAATTCCCCCGGTAGCGCGAAAACTGGTGGAGGTGGGCAGGGCCCTGATCGCAGATCCACAGCTGGTTCTCTTCGATGAAATCATGGCCGGGTTCAATGAAGAGGAAGTGGTCAATCTGATCGAGCTGATCCGCCGGGAAAACCAAAAAGGAATGACGTTCTGCATCATCGGTCACACGATGAGGGCCATCATGGGCATTTCCGATTGGGTCGTGGTCCTGGATGAGGGCTCCAATTTTCTGGAAGGGACACCGAAGGAAATCCAAGAAAACGCAGAAGTTCAACGGATCTATTTGGGGGGATAAACGATGGGTAATTTCCTCTTGGAAATGCAGGATTTGACCGTCATGCGGGGAGATGTTTTGGTTCTGCGCGACATCGATCTGAACATCAAACGAGGGGAAGCGGTCGCCCTGATCGGTCCCAACGGAGCGGGCAAGACCACGCTCTTCGAAACGGTGATGGGAATCCATAAGGTCGTCAAAGGAGATATTCGTATCGAAGGCTCCTCTATCCGGGGGATGGGAACGGAAAGAATCAGCAGGCGGATCTCCATGATTCCGCAGGAGTTTGCCACCTTTCCTTTTCTGACCGTTTTGGAAAACCTCTGGATCTCCAAAAACAGCTCCCGCCGCAAAGCCATGACGGATGAGATCTTTCAAATCTTTCCGGCGCTGCAGGAGAAGATCAATCAGGAAGCCAGCACCTTGAGCGGAGGACAAAGGCAAATGCTCGCCCTGGGCATGGGGTTAGCCCGCAAGTGCGACATTCTGCTTCTCGATGAGCCGACCCTGGGATTGTCTCCGCTGATGACCCAAAGAATTCTCAATTCCATTAAGGAGATCAGCGACCGATTTAAACTCTCGGTCCTCATCTCCGAGCAGACCCCTTTGGTTCTCAATATTTCGGACCGGGTATACGTGTTAGAAGGCGGGCAAATCAGAATCCAGGGGGCGTCCCAAGAGCTCAAGAAAGATGAGCGAATCCGCAAGGTCTATTTAGGGATGGCCGTATAACACAGGAGGTTCGTTTGGTCTACGATATCATGATCACGGCATTAAGTCTGGCGGGAATCTACTTCCTGATCTCTTTCGGGGTCACTCTGCTTTATGGTGTCGGAGGATTCCCGAATTTAGCGATCGGCCCGATTGGTTTAACGGGGGCCTATGTCACCTGTTCGGCCCTGCGCGCAAACCTCAACGTGGGGGTGTGTCTCTTTCTCGGCCTAGGTACGGCGGTACTGGTAGGCGTCCTCATCCAGAAGTTCGTGGTGGAACCACTCTTCAATAGCCTCGGCGGGGGGGATCGGGGAAGAATTTTTGTCATCTACGGGACCTTCGGGCTCTGCCTCCTATTCCCGGCCATTTTACAAAACGTCTTCAAAACGACAATGATGAATGTCCGTCTTCCTAGTCTGGGGATTTATAAAATCCTCCATACGTCCATCACGGGGTACCAATTATTATCCATCGGCATTGCCCTTGCGCTGTTTGTGGTGCCCCATTTTATTTTCACCCGCACCAAAGGGGGGACGAAAGTCCGGGGGGTGACCCAGAATGCCTTTCTTTCGCGCCTCATCGGCGTGAATGTCCTTAGAATCTATACCGTGACGGCGGGGATTGCCGCCGCGACCGCGTATATCGGAGCGATCCTTTGGGGGGAGATCTTCTCTCTGGAACTAGGAAGCGGCACCATGTTCACCCTCTATGGATTCATGATTTCGGTGATGGGTGGGTTGGGGAGTATCTATGGTGCTTTGCTCGTTTCCATCATCTTGGGTCTTTCCACCAGCGCCACCTCGTTCCTAATAGGGGGCGTATTCGAACACATCATTACCACCTTGATTTTAATTCTGGTATTAATTTTTGCGCCCCGGGGGCTCATCCCCACGAAACGGGAGGTCTAAAATGAAAGATCGCCTTAAATGGATTCTGGGAATACTCGTGGCGGCCTTCCTTTTGTTGACTCCCTTTCTCTTCAGTGACTTTATCAATTATCTGGTCGCCACCCTGTTGATCAACATGCTCTTTGCTACCGCCACCTGGGCCATCTTCCATCAAGCGGGGCAGGCTTTATTTGCGATTGCCGTCATCGGGGGGATCAGCGGATATATCAGCGCCATGCTTAACGAAACCATCAGCAACAACTGGGTGACCATGGCTATTGGCGTTGCTGCTTCTTGTGGAGTGGGAATGTTTTTCTACGTGGTGGCGGCTCGGGTGCGCGGTCACATCCAGTTCGCCACCGTGAATCTGGCCTTTATCTTCGTCTTCCGCTATTTCCTCGTTGCCTTCACCAACGTAACGAAGGGAATCGACGGGATCAAGGTCAAGTATTTCACGCCAGAATCGTTTTTTTCGACGATCCCGCACCGTTATTGGGTCGTTTTGCTGATCACCGTGGGGTCGCTCGCCCTCATTTATTGGATCATGAAATCCCGGTTCGGCAAGATTATCACATTGATTGGAAGGAATACCGATCTGGCCGCCTCCGTGGGCATTAATACCCGAAAATATCTCATTTATTCCTATTTGATCTTTCCGCCCTTTATCGGCCTTGCGGGAGTTCTTTATTCTCATTTCCTTGGGTTTATATCTCCGGATACGTGGAACCCGGATCTGTCGCTTATCATGATCTTCTGCAGCTTGATCGGGGGCAGTACCATGTTCGTGGGGCCGATTGTCGGGGCAATTATCGCCACTGGCATCCCCCTCTACTTCGACGTGACGGCTGAATTTCGCTTTGGCATCGTAGGCATCCTGGCCATTTTGATTTTTGTCTTTAAGCCCGAAGGGGTAGCGGGCCTCTTGGGACGGCTGTTCCATTCCACGGCCCCCAAGATTGAAAGGAAAGGGGCCGCAGGTTGAAAGAACGCGGAGATTCTCTTGGAAGTTGAAATATCAAGGAGGGCAAAGTGAACTTTGAGTATACGGAAGAACAGATGATGATTCGCGAGACTGTTCGCGAGTTCGCGGAAAAAGAGGTGAAACCGGTAGCGGCAGCTATTGATGAAACAGATCAATTCCCGACGCAGATTTATCGCCGCATGGCCGAGTTGGGGCTTCTGGCCATGACCCTGCCTCCGGAATACGGCGGATCTGGGGCGGATACGGTCAGTTGGTCGATCGTGGAAGAAGAGCTGGCCAGAGCCTCGGCGGCGGTCGCCGATGCGCAGCTGGTGACGAAGCTGATGTCCCACAGCCTTTTGCGCTACGGGTCCGAGCAGCAGAAGAAAAAATACATCGAACGGCTGGGCAAGGGGAAAATTACCTGCGCCACCGCTTTGACCGAACCGGATGCAGGGTCCGATTTAAAGTCGGTGAAGACCACCGCCGAGCTCCGTGGAGGTGAATATGTGATCAATGGGAGCAAACGCTTTATCACCTTCGGCGCCATGGTGGATATGGCGATCGTCCTGGCGACCACCGATCGGAAGATGGGCACCAAGGGCATGATCTCGATTATCGTAGAGAAGGATGCTCCCGGCTTTATGCGAGGGAAAAAAGAGCATCTAATGGGCGTGCGAGGGCTCGAAACGGGGGAATTGATCTTCGATAATTGCCGGGTTCCCAAGGAAAACCTGATGGGGGAAGTGGGGCAGGGGTTAAAAATCGCCCTGGGCTCGCTGGATTACGGGCGCATCGGGATCGGTTCGCAGGCCCTGGGGCTGTGCCAGGCAGCGATGGAGGAGGCCATCCGTTACGCTAAGCAGAGAACGGCTTTCGGCCAGGTCATCGGAAATTTCCAGGCGATTCAATTCATGGTCGCCGACATGTCCTGCCATATCGAGGCTGCCCGGCTGCTCCTGCGCAAGGCGGCTTTCTTGAGCGATCAGGGAAAATCCTTCTCCCGGGAGGCGGCGGAAGCGAAGCTCTTCGCCTCGGATTTAGCGGTTAAAATCGCCACGGACGCCCTGCAGATTCACGGGGCCTATGGCTACTCGAAAGAGTACCCCATCGAAAGAATTTACCGGGATGCCAAAGTCTATCAAATCTGGGAGGGGACGAGCCAGATCCAGCGGATGGTGATCGGGCGCGAATTGTTGAAATGAAAGCTGGTGCAGTCAATAACGAAAAGGAGGGTCCATGCGGTTTGCCAATAAAACGACCATCGTGACCGGAGCGGCCCAGGGGATCGGTAAGGCGATTGCCTTGGCGTTTGGCCGCGAAGGGGCCCAAATGGTCCTGGCCGACGTGAACCTCCCGAAGCTGCAGGGAGTGGCAGATGAAATCGGCGGGATGGGGGGAAAGGCTTTGGCTTCGTCCATCGATGTGCGGAACTCCCGCCAAGTGGAGGAACTCGTCAAAAAGGCGATCGGAGCATTTGGGAAAATTGATATTTTGGTCAATAATGCCGGTGTCCTTCGCGCCGCCTCTTTCCTGAATCTTACGGAAGAAGACTGGGACGTAACCTTGGCCGTGAATTTAAAGGGCGTTTTCCTTTGCTCGCAGACGGTCGCCAGGGAAATGATCCCCAAGGGAGGTGGGCGCATCATCAATGTGGCCTCCAATGCGGGGAAGGTTCCGCGGGTGAATAATGCCGCCTATTGCGCCTCCAAAGCCGGAGTCATCCTCTTCACGCAGGTCATCGCTTTGGAGCTGGCCAAATTCGGGATTACGGCAAACGCCTTATGCCCCGGAGCGACCGAGACGGAATTGCTCGTGAAAACCCAATCCGGAGGTCTCTCGCAGGGACTGGACGGGATTATTCGGGGTAGCCTCGAAACTTTCCGGGCAGGAATCCCCCTGGGGCGATTGGCCAAACCGGAGGACCAGGCTTCGATGGTCCTCTATTTGGCTTCCGAAGAGGCGGGGCATATCACGGGCCAGACATTCGTTGTCGACGGCGGCCAAACGATGGTTTGAGCGCAATGCTTTTGGTCATCGCGAGCAGGGAGCGTGGCAACCTCTGAAAAACGCTTCCCTCCTTGCAATTAGGATAAGAGACGCTCTTAAAAGGGGGGATTTGGCAGAGCCCAGAAATCCCTCCTTTTCTAAAGAAGGGCAAACCACCTCAGGAGGTTGGAATGGAGGAAAAGAAAGGGATGGAGGCCATAGAAATTGGAACGGTTGAAACTCTGAGCAAAACCGTCTCCGAGGCGGATGTTTATGCCTTTGCCGGCATCACGGGTGATTTCTACGGGGTCCACGTGAATGAGGAGTTCGCCAAGAAAACTCGATTTGGGACGCGCATTGCCCATGGCGCGCTGCTGGTCGGATTTATCTCGACGGTGATGGGCAAGATCGCCGAGAAAATTCCGCCCCCCGGAGGCGTATCCTATCGCTACGACGTCAAATTCGTCGGCCCCGTAAGATTTGGAGACACGGTCACGACCGAGTTGAAGGTCGTGGAAAAGAATGTGGAGAGAAGGGAAATCATCTCCCAGATTATTACCACAAATCAACGGGGAGAGAAAGTTTTGGAGGGCAAGACGACGCTCAAAGTCATTTAAAAGAAAAGCTTTGCTATGCGAGGGGCCAGGACGGCGGGAAAAGCGAGACGAGCTAGACGGGCGGGAAATTAAAGCCCGCCCTCTATATGAGAAATCAGCACCTCATTCGCCTCGGCCCCGCAGGCCTTCCCCCCGTGCGCGGGGGAAAGTTTTCCCGAGTCCATCAAGGATGAATGTATGGCCAAAAGCAAGGTATCGATCGTTGGGATCGAGCGATCCGAAAGTTTCCGCAGCATAAAGGAGGGCGTCGAAAAGGCCTTGGACCTTATCGGGGGACTGCGGGGGCTCGTAAAGCCGGGCCAAAAGGTTCTGATTAACCCCAGTTGGGTCGCTCCGCCGGTCGAGCCGGGAAAAGGGTGCATCACCCAGGTCGAAGTGACCGAAGCGGTCGCGGAGATAGTCCGGGAATTGGGCGCCCATCCGATCATTGCGGAGTCTTCCGCCGTTGGAGTGAATAGCCAGAAGATCATCGACGCCTCCTCCTACCGCAACCTGATCCGTAAGGGATACGAGGTGATGGATTTAAGAAGGGCCGAAATCGTGAAGGTTCCGGTCTCGAAGGGAAAGGTATTTAAGGAAATTGAAACCTACCGGGTCGTTCGGGAAGCCGACCTGATCCTTCCCGTTCCCAAACTGAAGGCGCATGATCAGACCGAGATTACCTGTTCGATTAAAAAGATCAGGGTCTCCTCTCGGATAAATACAAGAAGTTGATGCACCAGGAAGGATTGTTCGAGGGCATCGTCGATTTCCTTTCCATTCTGCGACCGCAGGTAACGATTGTGGACGCCGTTTATTGCCAGGAAGGGTTGGGGCCTGTATTTGGCAGGCCCGTCAAGATGGATTTGGTTTTGGCCGGCAAAGACTTGGTGGCGGTGGATGCTGTTGCCGGCCGATTGATCGGATTTGATCCCGGGGAAGTGCCGCTGACCCATAAGGCCTTTGAACGCGGCCTGGGCACGGCGGATCCGGGGGAGATTGAAATTTTGGGCCTTCCCTTGCAAAAGGTTCAGCGCAGGTTTATGCGCTCCGTCGAGGACGATCCGGTGCACATGGCCGCATTCAATCTGATCCACGGCGGCGTCACCTGCACGGGATGCCGCAACACCGTCATGAGCGCCCTTGTCGACATGCGCAACGCCGGTCAACTGGAGTACCTTTCCGGCATCACGGTGATAACTGGCGATCCTGAAATCCCTAAGGGGGCCGACGCGGGTTCGATCGTGTCTATAGGGAAGTGCGTTCCTGAAGGGAAGAGAGGGAAAAATTACGTCAGAGGCTGTCCGCTTAATAATGTCTATGTCGTTCAGGCGATCATTGGCGAGCGGGCCAAGGCCAAACGGATGTACGCGGAAGGCGGTTTGGAAGCCGAAGAGGAGAAGTGAGATGGATTCCATTTTCGGGTATATGGAGGATTACGATTACGAAAATCTCTTCCTGTGCCAGGATCGGGCGCTTGGATTCAAGGCGGTGACAGCCATTCATGATACCACCCTCGGTCCCGCCACCGGCGGCTGCCGCATGTGGCAATACCAAAGCGAGGCGGAGGCGATGGCGGATGCCCTTCGCCTTGCCCGCGGCATGACATACAAATATGCGGCCGCCGGAGTCAATTTTGGCGGCGGCAAAACGGGGATTTGGGGAGACCCCGATCGGCAGGGCCGGGAATCGGTTTTTCGGGTGCTCGGAAAATTTGTAAACCGCCTGGAGGGAAAGTCTATTACCGGGGAAGATGTGGGGACCACGCTCAGGGACATGGAGTACATTCGCATGGAGACCCCCTACGTGGTGACTTTGCCTACTTACCTCGGCGGGGTCGACGATATCGCCCCCATGACGGCTTTTGGCACGCTCCAAGCCATGCGGGCTTGCGCCAAGGAAGTCTTTGGAACGGATGACCTGGAGGGCCGAACGGTCGCCGTGCAGGGTCTCGGAGCCGTGGGGAGCCAAGTGGCCAAGCAGTTGATCGAGAATAAGGCAAGGGTTACGGTGACGGATATACGCGAGGAGAGGGTCCGCCAGATCGCCAAGGAGTTCGGCGCCCGTGCGGTTCCTCCCCAGGATATTTATAACCTCGAAGTCGAGATTTATTCCCCCTGCGCGTTGGGAGCGACCCTAAATGATGCGACCCGGAACAAGGTCAAATGCCGAATCATTGCCGGATGTGCGAACAATCAATTGAAGGAGGAGCGGCACGGAGCCGTCCTGAAAGAAATGGGCATCCTCTAGGCTCCGGATTACATCGCAAATGCCGGGGGCACGATTTATGATACGGGCCGTTTAGAAGGCGGGCAAGTCAACCACGCCCGGGCTCAGCAGAAGGTTTCGCGAATTTACCAGACAATGGAGCGAATCATTGGGATCAGCAAGAAAGAAAACATCCCTACCAATGTGGTGGCGGATCGCATGGCGGAGCAAAGAATCCGGACCATGAAGGAAGTAAAGAAGTACGGCGGGGATTTGAAGCCGGCCATATAGATGGGAAAGGACCTTTGATGATCAAGTATAGAACTCTGGGGCGGACGGGTGTCCAGGTTTCCTCTCTCTGCCTGGGGACGATGTTGTTCGGCAAGGAAACGGATGAGAAGGCCTCGGCTGCCATTTTCCATCGTTGTCGGGAAGCGGGTATTAATTTTTTCGACACCGCCGACGTTTACAGCCAGGGGCGATCAGAAGAGATCCTGGGAAAATTAATTAAGGACTGCCGGGAGCAGATCATCCTGAGCTCCAAGGTTTACTTCCCCACCAGAGAAGATATCAACGCTTCAGGCCTTTCCCGACGTCATATCATGGAAGCCGTTGAAGCGAGTTTAAATCGGCTAGGAACCGACCGTCTGGATCTCTATTTTCTACACAACTACGATCCAAAAACGGGGATGGAAGAACCTTTGCGGGCCCTGGATGATCTGGTTCGTCAGGGGAAAATATTATACCCGGGCGTAAGCAATTGGGCGGCTTGGCAGATCGCCAAGAGCTTGGGAATCGCAGACCGCCGGGGATGGGCGCGTTTTGAGTGCATTCAGCTGATGTACAATTTGGTCAAGCGCCAGGCGGAAGTTGAGATTGTGGAATTCGCGTTGGAGGAGCGGATCGGAGTTACCTGCTACAACCCTCTCGGCGGAGGACTGCTGAGCGGGAAATACGGTTTGCATATGCTGCCGGAGCGGGGGCGTCTCGTTGAAAACAGGATGTATAAAACCCGTTATGGCGATCCGCTGAACTTTGAAATTGCCGAAAAGTTCGTGAATCACGCCAAAAGCCGAGGGGTTCACCCTGCTGCGCTTGCCATCGCCTGGGTAATGTCCCATCCGGCGGTTACGGCGCCGGTCCTCGGTGCTCGCAATGTGGACCAGGTGAATGATCTGCTTGGCGCACTGGAGATTCAAATGACCCCGGAGTGGCGGGCGGAAATCTCCGCCCTCTCCATCGAACCTCCGCCGGTCACCGATCGCAGCGAGGAAAAGAAGGGGATTGTCTATATGGATGCAAAAAGGGCGTAGTGGGGCGCAGGTCCTGAAAAGTTTTGAAAATGGAATTTTGGAATTTCATGGATCGGCAGGAATGATGAACGACATCAGAGAGACGGATGTGTTGGTGATCGGCTCCGGCGGAGCCGGATGCCGGGCCGCTTACGAAGCCTGCCGAAAAGGGGCACGGGTGACGATCGTTAGCAAGGGACGCTTCGGCAGAAGCGGGACG
>Ga0209777_10008379_pt1 | contig 11320 bp, 16 predicted proteins | sample FrelakmetHBP12HB_FD_187147 | JGI IMG/M metagenome (GOLD analysis project Ga0209777, IMG submission 187147) | Freshwater lake sediment microbial communities from the University of Notre Dame, USA, for methane emissions studies -HBP12 HB (SPAdes)... | ecosystem: Environmental > Aquatic >...
TAAGCAGGATGGTTTGCGTTCCTTCATGTTACACTCAAAAAAGATCGGGTATCGGATACCCCCATCTTTAGATGGATTCATTTTGGGAGGATGTCATTTTAGCATAATCAAATGAATCATTAAAAATCATATAAAAGAAAGCAAACCATAAAATAATTTCAAATAAATTGAATAAAACCAATGCAATCATTCTACTTGGAGATTTTAGACCCGATGTCCCGGTAACTTTTATTGCATATATTTGATAAACAAATATATCACTAATTCGAATAACTGCCCAAATAGACAAGCCTAAAATCAACACAGAACCTATTAACCACCGATAACAAAAAATTGAAAGTAAACCAATTATAATATCTACAAATACAAGTATTTCAACAAGCTTACCATCATATTCAGTTAACCACTCCGAAGGTTTTTTATCTCGAAATATCCAATAAAAAAAACAACGAATTCTTTGAAATGGAAACCATCGTATGAGGTGTCCAAATCTGCGTAATATTGTTACGAGGTAAGTTTTAACCTCTTTGTCTTTGTCTAAATTACTATCATATTTTGCCAGATATTTTTTAATCTCTTCGTCATTTGGATACATTTTATCAATTTTTTTTATAAACGTTTTTTGTTTATTTCGATATTTAAAGAATGATTCGACTAATTTTTTTTTCATTTTATTTTCCTATTAGTCTTTCCCCGAATGATTGCTTTGGTATGCTCTGTTATTTCGTAACTATTTTTTCTTTAAAAATATATCCTTAGAAGCCTCATGTTTTGTACTAATACTTAACAGAATAAAAAAGAAGAAAAGTATATTGGGGATTAGCTTACATCCCGTAGATTTTGAAGCAGAAATCATACTGAGAATACTGCGTCCAAGTAATACCACCAGTAGAACTATACCACATTACTCCATTCGTATATGGTGTTTTAGAGCCATACCCCCAATAATAACAATTCTTACTCGTACCACCAATAGTCTTCAGAACAAGATAATACGTAGTACCAGGAGTCACGGTCAGGTCGCTGAAATTAAACTCAACCCAGCTGTTCGTTGTTGGGATCCGGGACGCAGACTTTGCTATACTTACCAGATCAGCACCAGTAAGAGAACTACGAATCGATAACACCGCACCACTTGGAGGACTACCTGCCTTCCGCATAAATACCTCCACACGAGTTAACGAAGTCACAGTTGGTTTGAATGATTGACCACCCCAACGAGTAGTGTATAATACAAAATTGTCCTTATACTGCGTCTGCTGCTGGTCTAGGATTTCAACGGGGGTATTAATGAGAATGGTCCGGGTCGACGTATTGGTTCCTCCATCATTATCAGTGACTGTTAAGGTGACATTGTACTTACCATGCGTATAGTAGCAGTGAATTGGGTTTTGCAGGTCTGAGTAGTAGTGGTCCCCGAAGTTCCACCACCAGGAAACAATGGTGCCATCAGGGTCATGTGAAGTATCAGCGAAGTGAATTATATCGGTGTTAATTGGTTCATTTGGTGTATAGGTAAAGTCAGCAATTGGCAGTAGATTTCCGTTTATTTCCATGAATGGATACAAATCTTTGTTGCTCCCACCAGGGATATTATATGGTGTATCACCGATGCCATCATGATTTGCGTCTATGCCAGTGTAATCAGACCAGTAGTTACCTTCTCGCAGGGTTGCATTATACCACGTGTTCGTTCCATGGTCATAAACATTTTGTGTGTTTTTAATGAAGTTATTATGATAGATAACATTGTTTACCGTAGAAGAATCCCATATTGTAATACCCTCCCCATTATTTTTTATAAGATTATTATAAATCGTGTTGTTATTTGCCCCACCATATAATATTATACCTTGTTCATTGTTTGAGAATACAGACCTCGTTATTATATTATGATTTGAACCATCATAAATAAAACAATTACCATTAGTATTAGAAACATTACAGTTCGTTATCTTGTTATATGAAGCAACCTGAAATTCAATGCTATAGCCAGTATTGCCATACATCGAACAATTTTCTATCGTATTATTATATGTTACTAACAAAGTAACTGCCCTGGAGTTATTGTGAATTTTGCAATTCTTAATTACATTATATCTTGGATAATTCCCGCCATATCTTGTATGAATTCCATAAATGTTATTACTTAAATCGCAATTGATAATAGTATTATTTCTTCCTCCCCAAATTATAACACCACAGCCGCAATTATAAATTGAACAGTTATCAATTGAACAGTTCGAGATTATATCAGACCAACACTCTATACTGACACCAGCATAATTGGAATCAGGTCCTCCATTTCGTATCGTAAAATTATTTAGAACTTGCCTGTAACAGATATAAATAACATTGCCATAGCCATTGCCATCAATAATGGTGTTATTCCTATTTTCGCCAATTAATTTTACTGATTTACCTACAACAACATGCTCATAATAAATACCACTGAATACAAAAATAGTATCACCATCACTTGAATGATTTATCGCATCCTGAATGTGTTGATAGGGATGTTCTATTGTTCCATCCCAGGGACCAACTGTGTTATTATCATCAGCGTAGATAATGGTTGGGTCTGCAACAGACATTTTAATATAAAAAATGCCTGAAAAAGTAGTCGCCAGCATCATATATACGATTAACAAACTTATTTTTTTCTGCATAACCATTTCGCTCCCCTAAACTCAAATTTAGTAAGAGTTGTTATCCATTAGATGAATTTAAATGTATGGAAAAGATAAAAATACAGTAAACAGAAGCAATTAACACGTTTTTAAGACTCAATGGTTTTTTGTGCGAATCAAATGACAAAAAGCAAAAGAAAAAGATTGGGATTTTTCAGTATCCCAATAGGTGTCTCAGTATCGGGAACGCATGTGGAAATCGCTGGAACAACAAGTCAAGGAACTGTGGTATCGGATTATATGAATCACTAATATATTTAGCAGACTTGCTAACAACCCCTGCTCCTGAAGCCCGTGTTTGGTTTATATAAAGGGGTATTACACTAGCATAAACTACTTCTATAATGAAAACAAACGAGTCGTGTTTATTCACTTTTATGTTTTCTACTTTTAGAGTTCCGTTCTGACTATTAAATGTCGTAGCAAGAGCAGGTGTCATATTCTGACCATTTATTGCTACTGTCAACCATATCTGACCATTATCAGTATTACCATTACAATTCATACTATAGTTAATGTAAAAATCAACATAACTTGTTTTATTTTCTATACCTACAATCAGGTTATTCTCAGCAACAGCGTCAAGGATACTAGTATTCCCATTCCCAGTAATGTTTGCGTATCCTAGATATATTTGTTTATTTGTGTTTTTAATAGGAAAAGCACTAACTCCAATGCTACTAAGGACCAAAATCCCTATTAACAAAAATGGTATAATTTTTCTCATATTTTATTCCTCCATGCTAAAAGCAGGTGATATTTCTTATCCTGTAGATTTATTTAAATGTTTTGAACAGATAAAAATAAAAAACAGAAGCATTGACACGGTTTTAAGACTCATGTATTTATGAGAATCAATAAAAAAATACAACGCCTAGCGAGAGATTGTCGGCAGTACCTAATACTACCAACTGCTCCCCCGATGGATTAACATTAGATACTAAATACCCTCCGTTAATCCAACTAGGCATGTTATTATTTGTCATTCCTTATATTTATAGTTTGCCTTGTTTTAGCCTGATTTTTACTATTTTCCTTTGTTTTTTCTTACTTTTGTTCGGAACTAAAGAACGGGTAATAAACGTTAAAGCATCAGAAAAGATGTAATTATATTGTGATAAAAAGAAGCATTAACACGGTTTTAACACAAATAACTACATTTAAAAATCAATAGAAAAAATATCTCTTTTCGGAATTACTTTTTTAGGCTTTGAAAGATCTTCCATTACCAACTCTGAATCACGGTCTTCTATAACGTCACCAGCAAATTTTTCTCCGTTAAATAATTTAACGATTGGCATTTATCTCGAACTCCTCGCTCCACCTAATTTTTATTTTGTAACAATTTCTTCTTTAAAAACATATCCTTAGAAACAGAAGCATTGACACGGTTTTTGTAGTTGATAGGGACAGTATCCGCATTCATTCTTAGTAAACATGTTTTTCTTTTGTTTTTTTCCTATGTTCCTTTCTTTCCTTCTTTGTTAAAGGCTTAGATTTCTTTCCGGGAGATATATCTTTTCCGCCCTTGACTTTACTCATATCACCTTCCTCCTTTATCCATATTCATAAAGATAAATAGAAAATGGTTATTTATTTTTCATCTTTTTTCGGCGTTATCTCATTGTTTTTCGGCCTTATCTCATTGATATTTTTCCACGCCTTTTTAACACGTTGTCCAAAAGTTGGCATTCCTTCACCCCTCATTTACAATTACATAAACATTAATCGCTTTATAAAACCAGTCATCAATTGAAAACAAGGAATCGTTCGTTATACAAAGATGTTGAAAAACAGATTATGTGGCCAGCATACCGTGAGAGAACTATTTTAATAGATATACTTGTTCTTTGTTTTGCAACCTAAAAACTGTGACACTGCACTATTTAATGGAAACTGATACTATATGATAGAAATAAAATTACAAAATATTGTAGCATCTACATCTTTTGCAGATAAGTTAGATCTTGACGTGATAGCACAATCATTGAAAGAAGCGGAATATGAACCAGAACAGTTTCCTGGGCTCGTATATCGATTGAGTAGTCCAAAAACCGCTACCCTTCTATTTAGAAGTGGGAAGGCGAACTGTACTGGTGCAAAGAATCTTGAAGACATCAAAACCACTATTAATATCATTGCAGAAAAACTGATGATGCTGGGTGTTGAGGTCTATAAAGACCTTGGGATCGTCATTCAGAATATTGTAGCCACATCTGATCTGGGGGGAGAACTTAATCTTAACGAAGTTGCTATATCTCTTGGTTTAGAAAATGTGGAATATGAACCTGAGCAGTTCCCAGGACTTGTGTATCGTATCAGAGAACCCAAAGTGGCTATGCTCTTGTTTGGATCTGGAAAAATAGTCTGTGCAGGCGCAAGAAAAATAGAGGATGTTTCGTTAGCAGTAGAAAAATTATCAGAGGAGCTTTCTTCGTTAGGGCTCCTTCATAATAAGTAAAGCCTCTTTTTCTTTTTTTATCTTCCTATTCATCAGTTTTTTTATGTTTCTTTTTCGTTAAATAAATTTCAATTGAAGATACATTAGAAGTTCTCCCTTCATCATTTGTAATACTCTCCGTGCTAATCTTTATCTCTTTTAGTTTCGCATCGGTAACAAACCTGTTTCTCACAATTTCTGCTGTATCGACTGCTGTACTTATCGACCTGCCTCTCGCTTTTAGTATAACCTCATCCGAACCACTAGCGTTAAACTGTGTCACCACTGCAAGTACATAGCTCATCGGAGGTTTGTGTCCAACATAGATTACGTTTTCATCAGTTCTTCTTTTTTCAGCTGTTCCCGCTTCTGTTGTTTTTTCTGTCATAATTTTTTTCCCGTTCAAAACTACAATTTTATAACAACCTTCCCCTTTAAAAACATACCCTTAGAAACACATGTTTTTGTGCTGACCGATAACAGAGTAAAGAAACGAAAAAGAGATGGTGGAGGAGATTATTCTAGTCTACCTTATACATTCTTTTTTTTATTCGCTCCTTTTTATGGTATTTACAAAAAAAAACTGGTATTAGTTCACCTTCACTCTTTAATTCCTCCTCCCCTGCATAAAATAGTGGGATTTCGTTTTTCATTTTATAACCACTTGCACGACACAATCCTTCACCAACATAAATTCCGGAGTATTCAAAATATTTACAGTCTCTACACATATATTCCTTTATACTTCCGATCCTCATGTTTTCGCTTCTCCTTTATACTTATAACATGTCACTTTTTACGTCTTTTCCTTTTCTGGTCGCTATTCAGAAGATAATTTCTCGTATGGCTTTTCTAGGATTACACCACTAAAATCGTCACCCTCGATTTAATGATTAAAATTACACTCACAACCAATATACCATTCATTTCCATCTACCTTTCCTCCCAGACGAGACTCCCCATTTCATGGTTATTGTTTGTTTTCAGTTGTGATTTTCTCATATAATTTTTCCAAAACGATTTGTGAGAAAACATCACCATCTAGAAATATGTACTCTTTTTTGTCGCCTAAAATCTTGATAAGTTGCTCTCGTGCTTTATTCCCATAAAAATATTTGTCACTGATTGTCATTCCAAGGTTAGAATGTTGGGACATACGAAATTCATCGGCTGTCATTTCTTTTATTCTTTCCAAGAATTCTGGTGGTAATGTTTTCAGAATGTCATCGAGTATTTTGTCCACGGTTGAAAATTCAACTTTCTTCTCTTTTTTTTTGCCAATAATCCTGATAATTTTTCACCCCTGTATTATCAGTCCACCCATCTTTTTTTTCTTTAATAACATATCCTTAGAAACAGAAGCATTAACACGGTTTTAACGCATGTTTTATGATTTATAGTAGTTCTATATTCTCAATATATTTTTTATAATCACTTGATTCTGTTTTTCCTTCAAACTTGTGCATTATTGCTCGGTGTCGCCCATCGTCAAGCATTCCCGAGTGCATATTAAAAAGGTCGATGCTTAAATCATTCAATTGTTTAAGAGTATAATTATATTTCTTCATGCTACGTTTAATGAGCCAATCATCAGCTTCGTCTTCTCTTGCATATGCATAAACAGCTCCAAAAATCCCACCAAGTGCAAAACCAGCAACAGTTCCTGTCACATCTGTTTTAACACCACCACTAATATACTTTAGTCGTTTTTTATCTTCCTTTGGCATCTTTGTATAACATTCACCACAAAACAACAGTTCTTCTTTTTTATCATCCTCAAGCACGATTGCCTTTCCTAGTTTTATTTTTTGACTACACACACTACATTGTTTCAAATTTCCTTTGCCTCCACTATCTTAATGCTTCGCCTATATACGATTTCTTCTTTCTTGCTCTTCCTTATGCTTCCTGAGATACTTCGAGACGTATTCCTCACACGCTTTAGACTTGACTATTCTATTCCTTAATACAAGAGGAATAAAGAAAATAATTACTCCTACAAAAATAGCACCCATAAAGACACTAAAGAAAAGTTCTTTATCAAGATAAAAAACCAAATAAACAACCAGGAATAATAAGAAAAAACCACCCACATAGTATTTCATCGCGGTAAATTGCCAGTATAACTTCTCAGCCTTTTTGAATAGTCTATCTCCCCGTAATGCTTCTGCTTGAGAAGTATGTCTATGTTCCCAACAATACTTGTAGCCAGACCTTATTGGTCTACCGCAAACCTCACAAGTTCGCATAACCTTACCTCCACTCCACAGTTTGTAACCATTACATCTTTAATACCATTATCCTTAGAAAATCATGTTTTGTGCTAATCGTTGACATTCTTCTTTCGATGTTTTGCTTTCGATACTATACGTTCATCGTGACGAAGCACCCACTTTTCACCATTACTTTCCCACACTTTGTGGTTTTTCACTGTTTTCTTCGGATGTGTTCTATCAATAATTATCGTTTCTTTAGCAGGTCTCTTTGTTTTACAGGATATTTTCTTTTTTTGAATAAGTTCGTAGGCATTCCCAGGGATACCAGGTCGTTTTAGTTTACCTCGAATAGATTCATCAGGGCTTGATATGTTGTCTTCTAGATATGCATAATCATGTCTAAACGAACCACCACATCTAGGACAGGGACGCTCGTTATCTGCTAATTGTTTCCCACAATTTTTACAAAAATGTTCAATACGCATTATCTTTTTCTTCGTCACAATCACTCAACTCAGCAGTAACAAGCAGGGCAACGATTCCTATGATTACTAATTGTTTTTTCATACATCACCATTTAGGTTTTGGAATTGTTATTTTAGGAATCAAATAATCCAGAGAATTACTTGATTTTCTCTTACTCTTTTTCTTGGTTGATTTCTTTTTTCTTTTAGGTGTTTTCTTTCTTGTAGTTTTTTTCTTGGTCTTTAGTTTTTTACGAGTAACCGTTTTCTTTATTTTCTTTTTTGGATGTTTTTTAACCTTTAATCTTAAGATTGTTGATTCTTTCCTATTCCCCCCAAATAAATTATGATGAACTACGACCTTTATTTTATGTCCATATTTTTTATGACATTTAAGACAAAGAAATTGAACAGTTTTAGCTGTTGGTGAAATCTTTGGGTCTCTCCAATGATGAAAATGTCCAAGGGATTTTTCTGTTTTTTCTCCACAACTTTCACAACATCCCTTTGCTCTTTTGTACACTTCTGTCTTAACACTAGCTAAAATAGGTTTTCTACTTTCAGTTCCACCAAATATAATTTCCTGTTGTTTTTTAGTTATTGTTGGAATTCCATATTTCGACATATTATTTCCCTTGTCCCTCCCTTGCATCTTTGTAACAATTACTTCTTTAAAAATTTATACATCTAAAAACTTAACCTAGGTTTTGTGCTAATCGATTATAGATAAAAAAAGAGAAAAAGATAGGTATTCTCATTACCCAAATATTTGTCGTAGTATTGGAAACGCATGTGGGAATCGCTCAAACAACCACTCTAGGAACTGACGCATCGGCTTATGCGAATACGGCATCGTTATAGGCAAGGGGTCTGACCAAACACTTTCATGTCCATAGATGTCTTTTGCTTTTACTTTGATGCTAAACGAACCTTTGCCAGTCCAATTATAAGTCGCACCTGCTGTTACACCAGAGTCGAAGGGACCAAGCCATCCGCTGTTGTTACCATCACCCCAATCCCAGAAATAGAACACCTGGTCTCCATCAGGGTCAGTTGTACTCGTTGTATATGAATATTCTTGTTTTATGTTACCATTTGTTGGTCCAGATGGTTGATTGGGTTTCAGTGGTTCATGGTTTCCTGAAGGTGCCTCATGGTTTTTTATCTGGAACTGGCCACTGGTATCAAAGCCAATATTGTTGTCACTATCCATTGCTGATATTTGCAACAAGTATACTCCATCAGGCAGTTTTGTGGTATCCCAACTATATCCACCTGTGTTTTCTTGCGGATTGCTGGTAAATGGCGACCAAGTTCTGCCATTATCGGAACTATAATAGAAGTATATTGGGAGATTATTACCATCTTCTGAGTCATATGCAGTCCATGTGATTTTCACGGAGTCTTTAAGGGTTTCGCCGCCTTGTGGGTAGAGAAGATAGACAGAAGGTGAGCTTCCACCGCTTTTAGTTATTTCAACTTGCAATGGATCTGACCAATCGCTTGTCACTCCATTACTATCCATTGCTATCACTCTAACTGAATAATTACCTACGTTATTCCAAATGTGATAGGATTCAGCTGATTCACCTGATATATATGGACCAAGCCATTCACTAAAGTTATTATCACCCCAATCCCACTGATAATAGAGATTATCACCATCAACATCTACAGAGGATGTATTAAAAACATATTCCTGACCAAGTACAGCAGATGTTTCTCCATTTGGCCTTAAGGGTTTATCTGGTGCATTTGAAATCATTTCGAACTCTGTGTAATTATAGTCTTTCGTCGTATAGGCATCATAGAGAAAGTCAACTGTTTTCCCCTTAGATAAATATAAATATTTTACACTATACGGTCCGTTGATCATGTGATAGCTAATATCCGTTCCATTAAAACGTAACGATAGAGTATTCGGACCCGCGTTGAAAAAAACAGTAGTATTAGCATAAGCAATAGCATTTTCACTGCCATTACATAACCAACCACTAACAGTATACTCACCAGTGGTTTCAATATTTACTCCCACATCAACTCTTAAATAATCATATAGGCTATTAGAGTTAACATCCGAACCATTATCAGAAAAATCACCTGTGAAAACAGCATCTTGTTTCTCAAAATCACTACTGCTATACGACCCTGAACGATAGATATTCTGGTGTCGATCAATAATTTCTCCATATGAATTAGCTAAAAATGAGGTTATATTATAGGGGCCATCAACTCCATAGGAACGAATCTTTAAACCATCAAAGTCCCTAGAGATATATTGCCTTCCCATCTCTAAAACAGACGCATTATCAACAAACGTTATCATATTACCAGCTGAATCGCACAACTGAAAACCTGGATAAAATAAGCCACCAGAAGTAACATTAATTTCAGCAGTAATCGTTAAAAAATCATACAATCCATCACCGTCAACATCACGCCCATGATCAGAATAATTCCCAGTAAAATAACCATCTGAAGACCCATTATAGTTTAAGCTAGACATACTGACTATTGGTGGAATAGATTGCTTCCCAGGGTAACCCCAATCGTTACTCACAATTCCTTTAGCCCTATTACCCGCTCTATGTGCCATATATTCTTGATCACCGTACGTACGATAACTTGATTGTTGTAAATGCTCTAGATCATAAGTATCAGTATCCTTAATCGAAGTATGACTCCAGCCTGTTTCGTACCAGTCTGGGAGCATATCATTACAATCGGGTGCCTGTAACATAAAATCTGTATCAGTTTTTCCATAGAATACACCTCCTGGTTCCCATTGATTATTAACCCATACATGATAGAGTTCATGCGCAGTAACAAAAGCGGAACAATCAATACCTGTCACCGTTGGTCCTCCGAAACTTTCTGTACCAAAGTATGTATGTAAAACAAGAGGTATATCAAACATTTGACCATTATCATATTGCGTTAAATATGCGATATTATTCTTTACTTCTCCATAACACATACAATTAGCTTGCCCAGTCCATACTTCATAAACTGTTTTATCCATATCCGGGACGGCACGATCTTTTTTCCAATTTTCATACCAATTCGGAATGCCATTTTGATTATCATCAAAACCTTGGACGAACCATACTTTAAAATATTTATCTCGGACAGCCATGCCAACGTCTCCTGTCCTAGTGTTATGATAACCTACATAACATCTTACTACTTTATTTCCATAATAGCCTCCTGGTATAGCGAAAAGATACGGGTTGCCAGATCCCGACAAGATCTTTACCTTGTTATTATGTTCATGAGCCGGCTCGGTAACTTGATTGTTATACAATCTCCATATAACGCTATCTATAGTAAAACCTGTCTCAGGATGAATTATTGCTTTACAACCAAACCCACTAACTCCCAAATGGACTGAACCCCTTTGAGTAGACAGATAGTTAAGCAATATTATTTAAATTTGCCTCCTGCTCGAAATCGATAGGTGAGCGATATTCGAGTGAAGAATGCAGTCTTTTTCTATTGTATACCTCATCA
>Ga0209777_10008380_pt1 | contig 11320 bp, 7 predicted proteins | sample FrelakmetHBP12HB_FD_187147 | JGI IMG/M metagenome (GOLD analysis project Ga0209777, IMG submission 187147) | Freshwater lake sediment microbial communities from the University of Notre Dame, USA, for methane emissions studies -HBP12 HB (SPAdes)... | ecosystem: Environmental > Aquatic >...
GGCTCGGGCCTACTTGTAGTACCCGTTGACGTCGAGGATGAGGTGGACGGTGCCGGTCTTGCTCATGCTCGTGACCGACAGCTCGTTGCTCGACATGCTCCCCAACGGCACAATCGCCCCGTTCGCCAACGAGGTGTCCGTGTCCGCAAAGTTGATCGTCGAGTTCCCCGGCCATGTCGTCCCCGACGGGTACAACGCCAACCACGCCCGCCCACTCATCACCGGCTGGTTGATCGTCACGTTGAACGACACCGCCTGCGCATCCGTCGGCACCCCACACCCACTCGCACCCTTGATCGTGAAGGTCCGCACCGTCCCCAAGGTCATGACGCCACCGTACCCCACCCGCGTGTCCACCACCCGACACGGCGTAAGCGGGTAAAACCGATACGGCCCCGCCGCCTCAACCACCGCCGCCAGTGCAAACGCCACGAGCGCCAGAGCCACCCAACGCACCCCCCTGCTCCCAGCGTTTGCCATGGCCTGCCCCCCTGTGCTGTCCCTCGATGTGCCGACACGCATCGCCTTCATGACCCGACCCTCACTTGTAGTACCCGTTGACGTCAAGGATGAAGTTGACATCCGCCCCCGTCGATACCACGTCAAAGCTCCCGTCCGGCGCCAGCCTGATCTGGCACATGCCCGCCATCGCCCGCGTCGCCGGGAAGCTGATCGTGCTCGCCACTGGCGTCGGCCCATGCCCCGGGTAGGCCACCAACTGCCCCGCCGCCGTCCCCAACGTCACCGTGACGTTCACCGAGATCGCCCGCGCATCCGACGGTATCCCACAAACCCCCGCCACCGTGAAGCTCCGCACCACCCCGTTGCTCAGGATCGGCCCGCCCAACGGCCCATTCGCATTGCGCGTGTCCAGCAGCCGACACGGCGCCAACGCGTAGTAGTCCGACCCCGTAAAGGTGCATGTCGGACAATTCCCCACCACCTTGACGTCATCAATGTGCCACCCCTCGGCCGTGTTGGCGTATTGGTCCACCGAGTCAAAGCTGAACCGCAGCCAGACGTGGTGCCCCGCCCAGGTATTCACACTGTACGTCGGCGTGGTCCACCCACCCGTGTTGGTCAACCCCCCACCGTTGGCCTGGTCGCGGTCCAGTACCGTCCACGTGGTGCGGTCAAAGCTGTAGAAGACCGTCGCCTTGTCAAACCCCACGAGGCTCTCCGTCGCCAAGAAGGAACTGAACACGAGCTGCAGCGACCCCGACGCCCCAGTGAAGTCGATCTCCGGACTCTCCAGCGTGCCCGATACCGCAGACCCCGTGTTGTAGTTGCACGTGCCGTCCTGCCCAAAGTAGTAGTCGGTCGGGGTGCTGTGCCCAGCCACCGCCGCCGAACACGCCGCCGAGAGGTGCCAGAGATTCCCGTAGACATGCCATCCAGGCGCCCCACTCTCGAAATTCTCCAGGTACGCCTGCGTCCCAACCACGAACTCCTTGGTGTACTCGTTGTCCGATTCGTTGCCCTCCCCCACCACACCCGTGCTGTCACACACCAACCTCAGCGTGTGCACACCAGCCGACAGCGAACCCAGCGATACATCACTCACAGACAGGTAGTAGGTGGGATCCAACTGGAAGGCCGCCTGCCAACGCCCCCAGAAGCTCCCGTCGAGGTACAAATCGAAGTAGTAGCTCGGCGACGCCGGCACCGATGCGCTCCCGTTGTTGATCGCCGCCCAGTCCACGTACAACGTGTCGGTCGGCAACAACGGGTAGCTGTCCGTCGTGGTCCCCGTGACGTTCGACACCACGATCGGCGCCGACCACCCCGATGGCGCAAAGGGCGTCAGATTCGGCAACGAACCACCCACCGTCGTCGTGCTGCTCGAACTCGACTGGTACGTCGTCGTCACCGGAGCCACTGTGGTCGTGGAGGAACGATACGTCGTCGTGCTGCTCAGAGGAACAGTCGACGTGGTCGTGCTCGACTGTACTGGCCCCGTCGTGGTCGTCGTCTTGTACGTGGTTGTGCTCGACTGCAAAGGTACCGTGGTCGTCGTGCTCGACTGCAAAGGCACTGTGGTCGTCGTCTTGTATGTCGTCGTGCTGCTCACTGGGATGGTAGTCGTTGTGGACTGGCTGACATCGACACAACTGCCCACCGGTACCACCGTCACCGTGTACCAGTCTGAGAACGCATCGTAGTTGACCCAGGCACCAGCCATGTAATCCCACGTACTTCGGACCTGCACCCAACGCACGTTGTTCACATAATCCGTGTCGTCATATCCGACCATTACCATCGAGTGCCCCTTGAAGAGGGACTCAGCATCAAAAAGCCACTGCTTCAACGATGCGTTCCATCGCCAGATGTTCCAAGGCAAGTCGCCCGATACATTGAACGACACGGGACGCTGACTATCTATCTCCCCGGTCATCTCCGTCCAACTTGTAATATCACGGTTTACGCAGGAGAAGGTCAGGCTGGAACCGCATCGTGCGTTCGCCACAGCATTGACGGCGACAGGGACCTTTGACTTGTCATACCCACCTACCCAAATCCCGGCCACCGTAAGTCGGAGAAGTGGCTCCACGATATTGAAAATCTCCTCCGTCCGCTGTAACTGCAACGCGGATGGCTGAAGCAGACTGGGCGGCGCAACTACCCCTGGGAACAACCCAGGATATCCCGTCTGATCCCAGTATCCCATGATCATGGTGACCGCCGTTGGAGTACAGGTGCCATCTGGGTCGGTTTTGGGAAAGTCGTCTTGAATGTAGAACGGAACAGTTGGGATGCTGTGAGTCTGGTTGTTTTGCGGAACCATGGTTGTAGTTGTCGTGCTCGAGCTTGTTCGATACGTGGTCGTCACAGGTGCTGTCGTCGTCGTACTCGAGCTTGTTCGATACGTGGTCGTCACAGGTGCTGTCGTCGTCGTCGTACTCGAGCTTGTTCGATACGTGGTCGTCACAGGTGCTGTGACTGTGATAGGCGTGCTGGCCGTATTGTTGCCGGTATTGGTTTCGGTGTAAGAGTTGTTCGGGTTTACGAACACACCGACGTATCCACTAGTCGCATTGCTTGGGAGATTGCACGTGTTGCTCATCGGCTGGTTGGCGTTGGCAGCCAGAGTTTGCGTGCCTGCGCACATGATCCAGTCCGAACTCTGAAGATTCGAGTGGGTCGCCCACTGCACCCAGTACACAACGTTCGTTGCGCTACTTGTCGAGGCATTGTGGAAGTTCCAAGTGAGCGTTACCGAACCGCCGGGCGCAGCGGGGTTCGGCGACACTGAGAGGTTGGCGGGCCAGAAATCGTAGGTCTGGGCAGCGGCAGGCCCGGCCAGCACTATGAACGCCAGGACGAAAAAGAGGGAAAGAAGGCAATACGGCCATTTGGCAGTCGAACCTTCCGCTGTCGCGTCTTCGGGCTCGTTGCTTAGAGCGTGGGGACGCCGACTGAGGCTTTGGCCGCGCAAGAGCCGATGCCTTCTGAACGATCGTCCCGGCACGCTGGTCATCGTGTGCCTCCATCAGCTTCCCGCCTAGAAGGTAGGGCATGGGCGACCACCCCCCCCATCAGCGAGGCGCGGCGTCGCTGGACCCGATGGCACGCCATAGAAATCACACACCGGTGGACATTTGCGCGTTCTGGTTCTGACGTCATACCTCGTCTCGCGTCACCCGGCCTCACTTGACCATCTGATGCTTCTGACGAAACCGCTCTACCGCGGCGTTCCACTGCTCACTGGTTCTCTTTACCTTTTCCTCCCGCCTAGCTGTCGCCGCAGCACGCTCAGCGTGGCCCTCTAGTGTCCCCTTCCTGAGGTCCTTGAGCACGAGGTTGCGCACCGGGTCGAACAGGACAACATCGCTGCCAACAGCAAACTCGAGCAAGATCGTGAAATCTCCCATGAAGATCGCGCGACGGTATTCCGGCTCGCCGTGGAGAACCGGGACCGCCTTGATCGCTTTCAGGGCCCGGGGAAGCACTCTCTGACTGATCGGCGGCCCGTCGTACATCATCAGGAGGGGCGGCGCGTCCGCTTGGGAACTCGTCACGACCGTCACAAAGCGACCGGCCGACGCGCTCTTGAACACGACCTCCCGCGCGATCGCGGCACCTTCCGGCGAGAACAGGGGACGACGTTCGTCCACCTTCGCTTCGGGCATTCGCGTGGCGACAACGCGCGTGGCCTCCTCTTCCGCTACTGCGGCCAGGTCCACGGACGCCGCCTGTACCGATGCACTGTTTTGTGCGTACCCGAGCCGCCCGCCCAGCAGAACCATGAGCAACGGCACGACGAGAAGCAAGACAGTATTCCTGGATGCCACCACTGATCGCGCTGCCGTTGGGCCAGCCATCATCGGCCTCGCTTCTTCCCGCGCGTTGCGGGCTGCATCACAAACAAAATGGATCCCGCCTGTGCAGCACCTGTGACCCACCACGACCACCGCCGTCAACCCACTGCCCAGGTGTGCCTTCTTCTGCCGAGTTACTGGTAAAAATGCACTCCCCCTGACAGAAAAGAGACAATTTCCGACTTTCTTCTCCGAGGCTACCCCCCCCTCTTCATGCTGTCAAGACCTTTCGCACCATTGTCAAGCCAGTCTCAGAACGCTCTGTCACGATGCAAGAGCGTCTCACGCCCCCGCGGCGTTCTCGCCGTTGCACCAGCCCCGATCGGGAACAGGGGGACGGGGTCAGTACGGCGCTCCTGCCTGCGGACCAAGCATCGGACATGATCTTCGGCAGATGCGAGGCAGCCAGCACAGCACTTTTCGCAGCCCTTGATGGCCTAAGTTGGCGCAGCCCCGCACACGGACGAGCGTCTCGGGTACCCGCCCCGTCTTAGTTGATCGCAGGCGCTACGGTTTCGCGACCAAGTTGGCCTGTCATCGAGCCACGACTGCGTAAACGAAGTAGCTTTCGTCGGGCACTATCGCCGGCGCCGTTGCTGCAACCTTCTCGACGGAACCTGCGTAGCGACCGAGGTCGAGCGGGTAGTCCAGCACCAGGAACACGGGGGCGTGGGTGTCCTGGTGTAGTCGCACTCCGCTCGCCACGACACCATCGATCTTGCGCTGGTTGATGTCACTCCAGACTGAGTCCCAGTTCTCCTTGTTGGCGTCGGCCCAGGCCGCGTCCCACACCACAAACGACCCCGACCTGCCCGTTCGCGGAAATGCAACATCCCGCCCGAGCCACCCTGCGATCGAAACGCCGGACCAGTCCCGGTCGGAAACGACGCGCACACTCGGGCCTCCCACACGCGTCACGACCTGGGCTGCCTCCTTCGCCGAGGAGAAGGGAAACCGCCACTCCAGGACCACGGCAGGTATTGCCGCGGCAAGCTGACAGCCTAGAACTCCGGCGGTGAGGCCCGACCTCAACGTGCGACGCCACTGCGCGCCGACCTCGGGGCAGCGCGCGTCGATTTCGGCAGCGATCCAGAGGGCGGCAAGCAGCACAACGAAGAGGTGACCGTAGTGACGGGGAAAGCCGAAGTCCTTGGCATAGGCGAAACCAAGACATCCGACCGCGCCGGCGAGAAACGTCGCAAGTGCAAATGGGCGATCGAAGAGCACGACGACGACCAGCACGAGGAGTACGACACCGAGCACCGCCTGGGTCCGCGCAGAGGTGATCAGGTTGTCGGCTCCCATGTACCCCCAGAATGTCCTCCGGAACGGTGGGATCGGCACAAGCGCCTTCCAGACGTTGGCCAGCGCGAGCACGGCACGCCCGGGGATCCAGCGGAAGAACCATTCTTGGGCATAGCCGTTGTCGGCCGGCGGCACCATTCTGAGGACGGCAAGACCTGCCGCCAGTCCCCAGACGCTGCAACCGACGCCGATCTTGAACCGCACCCAACCACTCTCCACGGAGGCCCGGTGATCAAGCGCCAATTCGATTGCATACGCCCCGAAGAGCACGACGCTGAGGATCATGCCGAAGACGCTGGTCTCAGCCAGCCAAGCAACTGCTGCGACACACCCGAGCAGATGCTTGGGTCCCTGCCTCCTCAACGTGAGAAACAGCACGACCATGAGGACACCCATGCCGTACATGCGTGCGATCGTGCCGTATTCGAACAGCGCGAAGTAGCCAAAGGGGAAGAGGACCCGCTGCCACCACGGAAAGGGAGCAAAAAGCAGAAAGACCGAGACATAGCCGATCGCAATCCCGAAGTTAAGGACTTGGATCGCCTGGGGCGCTCGGAATGTCTTTGCGAAGGGGTACACAACGAGGTACCAACCATCCGGATGCCCCTCATAGCGTTTGTTCGCCAGCATCTCGCTCAGTGAGTTGCTAGCGCGGGCGAGGTTCCACACCTGGAACTCATCCCGCCACATCTCGTGCTTCGTCAACAAGGCACCACCCAACAGCATGAACAAGATCAGCACGCCCAAGGCCCTCCGGTTGGCCAGTCTCGCCCGGAAGGTGAGGGATGGGTCGATCGACCCGGGCCGCCGGTGAAACTGAAACTTCACTCTGGTCGACCCCGCATTGGCGATGGGCTCAGAGCCGGCTCGGGTGGCCGAGGTGCTAGACGTTGAGCGTATCTCACCAGAGCAAGAAACCGGAGAATATCCCACGGGCCTGCGCACTCCTTCGCCACGTGACGATAGTGCCTCACGGACTATGTGCCTCGTCAGCAGTCTACCTCGGCCGTGCCCAGCTCACCGCGAAGGCACGAGGGCTCGCAAGGAAAACGGTGCGCTCAGAGCGAGCCTGACTCTCCACCAGATCGGCGGCGGATGCCGCGGGCCTCGTCACAGCGGCCCTCACCGGAGCGCGGCCAACCGATGTGTAACCGAGCCAGGGGTGCCCAGGCAGTTGACAAGCTTGCACGCATCGTCTGACAGTATTGACGTGCAAGCATCTTGTCTTGGGTGTCACTTGCCATTTGAAGGACCCGTTCAAGAAGGTTCGGGCCGGCTGAGCCCGCGAGGACAGCGGCGACGCGCGCATCGCCTGACCGACCCGACACGCACAGCAACCGAAGGTGTCCCGGGACAGGTATGTCGCTGCTAGGAACCTCGTTTCTCTGCGTTTCGGCTGCACTCGGTATGCTGGTCATGGCACGAACGAGGCTTGCAGGTCGCTCACTGCTCCAGATTCTCGCCGCCGGGACAGTGGTCGGCATAGTGGCGGGCACCTGGGTGGCCTTTCTTCTCTCGCTGGCTATGGGGTTTCGCCCCGTCTGTATCGCGGCCGCGACTCTCGGCTTGGCCATCGCATGCGTCGCGCTCGTCGACGCAGCCCCGCCCAAGCGCTGCGTGCTCCAATTCCGATTGTGGCGTGTCAACGCTCGAGGTGTTCTCCCCGTCGCCCTGGCCCTTCTCATTCTTGTGCCTTTCTTCCTCTTCGGGATTTCGCGGTCTTTTTCTGGCGACTGGCTCTACCGCGGTAACTTCGAGGACCTTTCGTTCCACCTCTCGATCGCTTCGGGGTTCCTAGAGCAGCGGACGTTCCCACCGCTCAATCCACAGTCGGCCTCTGCTCCTCTTCTCTACCACTTCATGGCCGACTTCAACCTGGCGATCGTTGGCATGGGTAGTGCGGATCTCTATCGCGCCGTGACAGTGCTGAATGTCGTGTTCGCCGGCTGCCTTGCGATCCTCCTCGCCCGCTTCTTCATCCAAGTCCTTCGCGACCGCCTTGCGGCGAGTTTAGGTGTGCTCCTGTTCCTTGCCGCACATATCGGCGTCGCCAATGTGCTCTTCGCCGCTCTGGGCCACCCCCCCGAGCCTTTGAAGCACCTTTCGCTCGCTTCATGGCACGGCTTCAAAGATGTTCTTCTCTTCCCATTTCTCAACTTCCTCGATCCGATCATCAACCTCTTCGAGCCGCAGCGGTCGTTTCTTCTCGGGTTTCCCCTGGCTCTCGTTATCCTTTCGGGTCTTTACACAGCAAGCAGCGGCCGGCTCGACCCCGTTCGCACCGGCATCCTTGCCACGCTGACAGGTCTGATGCCACTTGTTCACATCCACTCCTTTGCCTTTGTCGCCCCATGCCTCGTACTCGTCACCCTCGGATCCCGTCATCGCGAACGGCACACGCTTCTTGCCCTGACGCCGCTCGCGATCGCGACCCCGCAACTTTGGTTTCTTCTTTCCCACCGCACAGCGCAGAGATTTTCCGGTTGGGATGTTAACCGCCTGGGCGGAGGGCTCATCGAGCTTCAGGTCCTTGGGTCACCGCTCCTCACGCGGATCGCGTTCTGGCTCCGCGCTGGCGGGCCCCCTCTCGTGCTCGGCATCGTTGCTGCGGGTTGGTGGTTGTGGCAGACCCGCCGTGGCCTCCAGACCCGACACCAAGTTCTTCTTAAGGTGATGCTCATTGTTGGACTCGCTTTCTTCGTGCTCATCAACTTCTACCGCGCCTCGCCAAACTGGGGCGATAGCAACAAGTTCTTCCTATATTTCTACCTTGCCCTCTGTATCCCAGCCGCGAACCTCCTAGCGGACTCACTACGAGCGGGCTGGAGACGTCGTGCGATCGCCTCGGCGTGCTTCCTTGCATGCGTGCTGCCAATGGGCGTGGAGGCGGCGGGCATTTTCTCACGTTCTGCCTCGCGACTCTTCTCCCGAAACGAGGCGGAAGTCGCAACCTGGATCCGGCAGAACACCTCGCCCGACAGCGTGTTCCTTACCAGTGACAGCGTCGCCCACTTTGTCACGGCCCTGGCCGGCCGCCGGGTCGTGGATGGCGCTTACACCTGGAACACCGGCTGTCAGGCCCCCGGAATCCAGGAGGAGATCGCGACCTTTTACGAAACTGGGGGGCGAGAGTTCCTCAGAAGCCACGGCGTTGGGTACATCGTTGTGTCATCGCGGGAGCGGCAGCGCTACCGCGTGAACCGGGCTGCGCTGGCCGTGTTGCCCTTGGTCAAACACTGGGAGCACCCTGAGGGCGAGATCGAGTTGTTCGCTGCGAGCGGGGAGGGTGGCCCGACCTCCCACCCGTCCCAAAACGGCGCCTTCTTGTGGCTTTCCCAGCTGAAGCCGCAACTGGCGACCCAGACGGTGGGCACCGTCCACTTCGATTCAAACTTCAACGGCGATCCCATCACACTCAAGAGGCGGCGGTACGACCACGGTGTGGGTGCGCACGCACGTTCAGAACTGCTTTATGCCGTGCCAGTTGGGGCTTCCGAGTTCGTCTCGGACATTGGGCTCGACGACTCGGAGGCCGGATCACCCGGTAGCGTGATCTTCCGTGTGTTTGTCGACGACGCCCTCCGTTTTGAGAGTCCGGTGATGCGGTGGGCCACGCCAACGGCACAGGTGAGAGTCGACGTGCGGGGAGCCAGGACGATCCGGCTGATGGTTGACGACGCTGGCGATGGCGACACCTGCGACCACGCGAGCTGGGCGGACGCGCACATCCTCCTCGAGGTGCCGACCGAAGCAACCGCCAGGAAGACTCTAGGGCCGCTTAGAGTTCGCCGAGTCGATCACGTGCCGGCCCGGGACCATTGACGGCGTGCCACCCGGTCGCGGCGTCGTGCCCGGCGTGATCAACCTGTAGAACGCGTAGCGGTAGTTGCGGACCCTTGTCTCATCTACAAGTTCGTGCGGAAACCTGTCGAGAGCAGATCGGCAAAAAAGCACCTGCGCGGGGTCGTCCACGTTGCACCAGTAGTTCCAATGCAAATACAGTCCTCCCGAGTAGCGAAGCGCCAGGACATCGCGGACGTAGCTCTCATCGGTTGTCACCAGCGACGTCTGGCCGGCATTCACTCCCCAGATAAGAAACATGTGTGGGTTGTGGGTGAGCACGTACGAGTTCTTGGGGAGGTGCTTTGCGAACTCCTTCGCGTAGGCGACGTCGGCCCTCGCACCCCAGGCTTCCTCGCCTTCCGCACGCAGCAGAGGAGTGAACCAAAGGCAGGATAGTCCAACAGCGGCCACAATCCATTTGTATGTCGCAGTGGGAGCGCCCCGCCAGGCTTCGAGGCGGTCATGGACTGTCTTCGCACCAAGCCCAGCGAGCACAGCAAGCGGTGGGTAGGTCAGTAGCGAGTAGCGCACATCAGCACCGTAGTCATAGCTGCCCGCATAGAAGAGGAGGTACACCCCGAAGAAGGCGAGGAAGTTTCCAAGCGGCAGCAACCATTCCTGCCACCGGCGCCGGCTCAGGATCCCGGCGACGGCCAGCAGTGTGCAAAGCGCGGGAAACCTCTCGTTGTTCAGGTAGAAAAGGCCGTTGGACTTCAGGTTTCCGAGCAGAAACGACAGCGAGATTCTGTCCCCGGTCGTCCCCCACCCCTCGCCCCGCACCGCGTATAGGTGTGCAAGTAGCGGCGCCACCAGTACGAAAGCCACCACTCCGAAGAGCCAAAACCGTCTTTCAACAAGGGTCCTCGGGGCTTGAACTGCGACCACTGCCAACACGACTGCGGCAATCAGGACTGACTCAGGTCTGAATTGCATCGCAAAGACAGTCGCCAACAGCATCCATGCAAGAGCGAGGCTTGTCCTCTGCCTGGCAAAACACACAGCGGCAAGAAACGCGAGGGCACAGAAGAGAGAGGCCGTCGGCTCAGATGCAGCCGTGTTCGACCACAGCAGTTGTTCCGGGATGAGTCCCATCACCAACCCACTTAGGAGGGCGGGTTTCCATTCGCCTGTCAAGAGCATTACCGTCAGAAAGACGACAAGGACCAAGAGGCCTAGGGACAGGCAGTTGAGCCACTGGGCAGTGGCTGCGTGCACGCCAAAGACTCGATATGCAAGGCTCAGAAGGTATGGATAGCCATGGGGTTGCTTGTTGTACTCCCCGCGGTAGCAAATGAGGCGCCCATATTCGACGTTCCCGTCGTTGCACATCTGGGCCACGTGCTGATCAGACATGCTCCGGCCGATGGCTTCGTAGATCTGCTCGTCATAGAAGATCCTGTTCGTCCGCGGTACGACGAAGGCAGCGATGCCCACGATGCCAATTGCGACGACGCCGGCGGCAGCAATGCCTCGCCGATCGATGGCGCCGCTGGTGAACATCGACCGAAGCGCCGAAAACGTGAGGGCCACAAGCGCTACGAATTGTGCCTCCAGCACCCAAAACTGCAGAGCCGACAACTCTGACCTCAGGGCCGAGTCAGGTGTGTGTCTAAGCCAGTAAAGCAGCACGGCAATGGCCGCGATCCACATTGCCGTAAGCACGAGGGTAGTGCGCTTGTTCAACGATGCTCCAGCAACCACCCATCCCCACGCTTTTTTCACATCTGCCTCCGCACGAGATAGGGACCGATCGCAAGGACGTCTGCTTCACTTCTATGGTAGACCTCAATCGCCTCCGAAGGGGCGCAGACGATCGGTTCCCCATGGATGTTAAAGCTCGTGTTGAGCACCGC
>Ga0209777_10008382_pt1 | contig 11315 bp, 6 predicted proteins | sample FrelakmetHBP12HB_FD_187147 | JGI IMG/M metagenome (GOLD analysis project Ga0209777, IMG submission 187147) | Freshwater lake sediment microbial communities from the University of Notre Dame, USA, for methane emissions studies -HBP12 HB (SPAdes)... | ecosystem: Environmental > Aquatic >...
GTGTGCCCTGTCCAGTAGCCGTTCTCTTCATCCTCGAAGAGTACGTTCACGATGTTTCCGACATGGTCTTCATAGAAAGCTCGCTTTTTGCGAGACGATAGATCAATCAGTTTGCGCGCGCGCGCTTTCTTTGTCTGCGGATCGACCTTGGGCTTCAGGTCGTGCGACTTTGTCCCCGGGCGGTCAGAGTAGCTGAAGACGTGGAAGTAGTAGATCGGCAGCTCGGTAAGCGCTTCTTTGGTGTGTAGGAATTCATCTTCCCCTTCACCGGGAAAGCCGACCATGATATCGGCTCCGATCCCCACATCGGGAATCGTCTTGGCAGCCCACTCGATAAACTTGCTGAACGTCCCGATCGTGTGCTTGCGCTTCATCGCCTTGAGGATACGATCATCGCCGCTTTGCAGGGGCAAGTGTAAATACGGCACCAGTTTCTCGGATGATGCCATGTAGCGAACCAACTCCGCACCGATGGTCGTCGGTTCGATCGAGCTGATTCGTATTCGCGCCAGTCCGTCGATCTTCTCCAATTCGCTGATTACCTGCAGCAGCCGCTTACCATCATTCTTGTAGGTGCCCAGATTTACGCCGGTAATTACCAGCTCGCGATGTCCGAATTCGACCAGCTCGCGCGCTTCGCGAATAATATCTGCGAAGGTGCGGCTGCGGGCGCGACCACGCACGGTGGGGATGATACAGAAGGAACAGTAGTAGTTGCAGCCGTCCTGAATTTTGAGATTGGCTCTGGTATTGAAACTATACAGCCCCGGAGATTCGATAGTGAATTCTTCCTGCGGCAATTCACGTGAATGGATCACCACGGGATCGATCTGCTTGGTCAGACCGTTAAGGTGATCGACCACCTTGAGTTTGTGCTCGTTGCCGATGATCAAGTCAACGCCTTTGATTTGCCTGATCGCTTCCAGCCCAATTTGTGAGTAGCAGCCAACGACGGCGACGTAGGTCTGCGGATTTAATCGGAGCGCCTGTCGGACTGCCTGGCGACATTTGGCGTCGGCTTGCTCGGTGACGGTGCAAGTGTTGATGACGGTCAGATCGACCGGTTCGCCGAACTCGACAATTTCATAACCGCGCACCGACAGCGTCTTGGCAATAATCGCCGTTTCCGCCTGATTCAGTCGGCAGCCGAGGGTATGTAATGACGCACGAGGCATGATACGAAATCTCTCAAGTCTGATTCACGTTACACGACAGCAGTTAATGGCCGCAACAATGGAGTACTTCACTCCATTTAGCCGCGGAGCCAATATACCGTGGCAGCAGCAAACGGTCAAGACGTACGGGATGCGGTTTATCTCTTGACCAATATATGCGATTGTGATAGTTTCTGATCGTGCCCGACAAAAGTCGCCGTTTCTTACTCGCCCTGATCGCTCTCTGCGCCATTCTCTACTTTTTTGGTATCGCCGTGCCGTCGCTGACCGATCCGGATGATGTCTTTTACGCTGAGTCCGCCAAAGAAATGGCTGATAGTGGCAGCATTCTTACACCGGTGATATTCGAACACCCGCAATTTGAAAAGCCGCCGCTCTATCTCTGGTTTTTGATGATCTCATTCAAATTGCTCGGAGTGAGCGCCGTAAGCGCTCGTCTGGTGTCGGCACTGTTTGGATTGCTAAGCGTAGTTGGCACTTTTTTCTTTATGAAGAAGCTGATTGATGAACAGGCGGCCTTCATCACGGCCGTGATACTCGCATCCGCTGTCTGGTGGATTGGCTTGACGCATGTCGTCCTTACCGACATGGTGTTCTCGACTTTTGTTGCCTTCTCGCTATATAGCTTCTTTCTCTGGTACAAGCTCGAAAAACGCGGTTACCTGTTCTTCTTCGCCTTGTTTAGCGCGCTGGCGACTCTGGCCAAAAGCCCGCTGGGGCTGTTACTGCCGCTCGCGACCGCCGCCGCTTTTCTCATCGTCAATCGCTGTCGCCGGCAACTGGGACAATTCTTGCTCGGAAGCTGGTGGCTACTCTGGCTGGTTATCGTACTGCCGTGGTTTCTCTATGCCGGATTCAAGTATGGGAATGCTTTCCTGTGGGAGTTCTTTGTCAACTGTCACTGGAATCGCCTGATTCACGCAGAGCACCATGGGTTTAACACGTTCTATTTCTATCCCGCCGTAATCACGGTCGGTCTGATTCCCTGGACCTGCTATCTCCCGTTCGTGGGGGCGAATTTCCGACGACAAAAGACCGAATATCTCTTTGCCATTGTCTGGTTTGTTGTGATGTTCGTGATCTTTATGGTGGCGCAGTCGAAACTGTCGACCTATATCTCGCCGGTGTTTCCGGCTCTGGCCATGCTGATCGGTCTGTCGTTGACAGGCGGGCAGATCGCGAAGTATCGCGTTTTCGCTGTGGCAGCGCTGCTCGCCATCGCCGGTATCGGACTTTGTGTGGCGCCGTTGTTTTTGAACAAGGACTATCCCGATTTTGTAGTACCGGGGCTCAAAAGTTTTGGGGTCATCGCAATCGGACTGTTTGCTGCTGCTGTGTTCGTGGTTCGTCAGCGCTTTCACGCAGCGCTGACTGCCAGTGTGATCGGCATGATCGGCTTCGCGGTTATCGCCCCGCTGACAGTATTCCCAAAGCTGGAGACCGCGCTCACGGAAAGCAATCTACAGACTCTGGTTGCGGAGAATCACTATACAAATCAGCCAATACTCTGCAACAGTCTGTATGTTCGCGGGGTCCATTTCTATTCCGGCAATCCGGTCATCGTGATGGCGGGAAGCAAAAATCCTTTCTGGAGCAAACATCCAGTGACGGTGCTTTCGGAAGATCAGGAGTTGCTCGGTTTTATCGACTCCAGAGACTCGCTGCTGTGTGTCTTCACGAAACGCGACCTGGAGCGATTTGACAAGTTGACTTCTCCCGGACGCGAAAACACAATCCTGTCCCGCAATATCGATCGGCTGGTGGTGTTGAGTATCAAACGCGCCGGTCTCACGGCTTTCCCTGTGGATCAGGCATCGATCGTGACGCGAACATTTCCTTTGTCTCGCTAAATCACTTAACATATACTTGCTGCGATGATAGTTGGATTGATCGGGCTCGGTCTGTCGGGGAAAACGACCGTCTTTAATGCCGTCACGCGCGGCGATGCTGAAGTCGGCAGTTTTCAGTCGCAGAAGGACGCCTTCCATCGCGGCAGGGTGCTCGTGCCCGATGCGCGTGTTGATTTCCTTACCGAAATGAGCCAATCGGTAAACGTGGTCTATGCCGAGGTTGAATACTTCGATGTGGCCGGTTTCTCGGGCGAGAAGGACTCTGCTTCGGAGTCGGATATCCCTCAAGTGTTGCGCGAGAGTGATGCGCTGGCTCATGTTGTGCGCGCATTCGCCAATGAAAGTGTTGCTCATCCGAAAGGTTCGATCAATGTTCGCCGCGACGTCGAAGCTCTCGACGAGGAATTGGTTTTTACCGATCTACTGTTGGTCGAAAGGCGACTGGATCGAGTTGAACGCCAGGCGAAAGTTGTTAAGGATGACAAAGTCCGTCACGAAGCTGAAGTCCTCAAAAAAGTCAAAAATATTCTCGAACAGAATACTCCGCTGCGCTCGGTAACGCTTCCACCCGAAGAAGAAAAGTTGATTCGTGGTTTCCGCTTTCTCTCCGAGAAACCGATGCTGATTATCATCAACATCGGTGAAGATCAGATCGACAAGATTGACGCGATCACCGCCGACTTTGCGGATCTAAGAGGCAAACCGAATCTTGATCTGGCCGTGATCTGCGGTAAGATCGAGATGGAGTTGGCGCAGCTACCGGATGACGATCGACAGACTTTTATGGCTGACATGGGACTGAAAGAATCGGCGCTGGATGTTGTGATCCGAAAATCCTACAGTCTGCTTGGTCTGATTTCTTTCCTGACCACTGGCGACAAAGAAACGCGCGCGTGGACTATCAAGCGAGGATCGACGGCGCAGTCGGCTGCCGGCGCTATTCATGCCGATTTCGAACGGGGCTTCATCCGCGCTGAAATAGTTGCCTATGAAGATATGAAACGCTGTGGCTCTTATCCCGAAGTCAAGAAACACGGACTGATGCGTCTCGAAGGCAAGACCTACATCGTGCAAGACGGTGATGTAGTAATATTCCGTTTCAATGTCTGAGTCCCATTCAAGGTGTTCGCTGGTAATTGTCGTTCTTTCGGCGCTTTATCTCTGCGCCCTCGCCGCGCCGATCACCTACCCGCCCAGTTTCTGGGGCATCAATCATCTGCAGTACTTTGACTGGTCGAAACGCCTGCTCGTGTTGGCCGGTGGAATTATGTTGTCGGTTGTTCTGACAGTGGTAGTAAGACGGTTCCGGGTGTCGGCGACCGTCAAGCGACTAGCTCTCTACGGGCTAGCGCCGTTGTCGCTTTCATGTCTGTTTTACTTCCTGCATGTCAGACATCACTATCTCGGCGATGGAATTCTGCGCATCGGGCAGCTTGACACTGGTTACATGCTCATGCCCACCGAGCCGCTTGGTTATCTGGCGAATGTAGCCGTCTATCGTTTTGCCGGACCGCTGTTTCATTTCACCGGCGCGCAGGCGATGGAAGCGCTGTCGTACATCTCCGGCGTCATCACTTATTTCGCGGCTCTCTATTTCGCACGCACGCTGTGTCACTCGGCGGAACAGCGCTTAACCGCTTTCGTGGTGCTGATGTTCTCCGGTGTCACTCTTCTCTATTGCGGCTATGCAGAGACCTACACGCTGCTGCCCGCCCTCCTCATGCTCTTTTTTGCTACCGGAATGCGCGCGCTTCAATGGAAGTTGTCGATGCTAATACCGGGCTCTCTATTTACTGCTCGTGCTTTTTCATTTCCAATTCCTGTATCTAATTCCGAGTATGCTGCTGCTTGGCTATTTCGAATACCAACGGAAAGATCGGCGCGCCTTCGCTGTAAGCATTATCTTATCGCTGTTGTCTCTGGCTGCCGCAATCGTCGTCCCTTTGCTGTCCGCGTCGCCAGCCACGTCACTCGGCGGTTTCTTCATGCCATTCCTGCCGGGAGATGACGCCTATTGGCTCTTCTCGACAAGACATATTCTCGAAATCGCCAATGAACTCCTGCTAACCGCCATCGCGCCGCTGATTCTGTTGATCGCCGTTCTGATGAGCCGTCCCAAGGTTCTGACTATGAGTAACGGATCGACGCTTTTTGCGATTGCGTCGCTGCCGGGCGCGCTCGCGCTGCTGACACTGCTGCATCCTTCACTCGGTTATCCATCCGATTGGGACCTCTTCTCATCGGCCGGCGTGATTATAGCGATCTGCGCGACTACTCTATATGCCACACAGAAAAAATTCGCGCTCAACCGTGTCGCTTCGTTCGCACTCGGCGCGGTCGCAGTAACCTCGTTTCTCGCCTATGCTGCCGTCATGGCGGACTATGACAAGGCAATGGCGCGGCAAGTTGATATCCTGTCAATTTCCGGCGAACAGGGCGCGTACGGATTTGAATCGATCGGCACGGATTTGTGGCGACGTGATTTGCCGGATCAGGCCGAGCAAATGTGGAAACGCTCACTCAAGCTCCGACCGCACTGGCGTATTTATGGCAATCTCGGCCAACTGGAGCTGAACCGCGGTGACACTGATGCTGCGGAGTATTATGCGTTGAAAGCTTTGTCGCTCAACTCCACGAATTCCGTTCTCTATATGACTCTCGGCATGGCATACTTGGCGCAGAAACGCTTCCAGTTGGCGGAGACAAATCTGCGCCGCGCCTGCTCCATCACTCCCAGCGAGCCGGGCTTTCACCATAATCTCTCCCTCTGCCTTGGCGAGCAGGGAAAACTTGCCGAAGCCGAAGTCGAAGCTCGCACGGCACTAAATCTCGGTCCGGGGGTCGCGCGTTTTCTTGCAGGACTAGGAATCATCCTGGGCGACCAAGGCAAATACGCTGAAAGTGAAAGCGTGCTATTGTCGGGGCTCAAGAACAATCCTGAGAACCCGGAGTTGATCGCAAATCTCGCAGTCCTTTACAAGAAGGCAGGGCATCCTGACCGTGCCCGCGAGATTCTTTCCAATTATATCACGGCATATCCGCAAAACAAGGATAGACCGACCATAAAGTCTGCTCTTCAAGAGATCAACCTCCCGTGACAGGTTCGTTTTTGGGCGCAGCCTGTAGTTTCTCTGCAATGTTCTGCCTTAAGACGGGGGCTCTCACGTCGCGGCAATTGCTATCGACATGCGATAGAGCACTGTCCGCCCTGACGTATTCGCCACGATTGTAATAAAGCGCTGTCAGGTTAAGCCAAGCGTCATCAAACCGGGGCGCAATGCGCACCGCTTGCTCATAGTAGTCTACCGCTTGATTGTGATCGCCGCCCAACTCGGCACAGGTTCCGAGATTGTTCAGCACGTGGGGATGGTTGGGATTGTCCCGATATGCCAAAGCAAAATCCCGACAGGCTTGCTCGGTCTTATCCAACGAAAATTGGGCTACTCCCCGATACCAGGCCAGTGGAGTTGCCGTAGGATCGAGCGTCAGCAAGGGTGAGCGCGCTTGATCGACTTGACGAATCACTTCCGACCAGTTCTTTGCGGATTTGGCAAGCCACGTTGACTTGACGTGAGTCTCGCCGTCCAGACGGATTACGCCGACAACACTGGCAGCTATAGCAGAGAGCAGGCACACTGTCAACGTGATGGCGACGGCACGGTGTGAAAACTTTTTCGGTGACTTCTGTAACCGGTGATAGGTTGATACAATTGCTGCCAGAATTAAGTTCGAAAATGTCAGGAGTTCGACCCGTTCGCGAGGGTAGTGGAAGAAACTATCGATCAGATAGCAGATCATCGCGAAAAACATGAGTAAGACGAACACCGCTTCATCTTGTGACGGACGGCACAGCAGAACCCGGATAGCATACCCGAAGGCAAGCGCGAACACCAGCAGGTAGGCTGCCAAACCAAGAACACCGGTTTCCGTCAGCACCCACAGGTAATCGTTGTGTGGTTGCTGGAAATAGACGTCTCCTCCTTCCGCGCCGGTACGGGTCAGACCGAGGCCGGGACAGGCAATTTTCCAGTTGCCGAGTCCCACTCCTGACAAGGGATGCTGCTCGAAGAGTTGCCAGGACTTGCTCCAAAGAGCCAGTCTCACTTGGCTCGAGTTATCCTGATGTGTGACAATGGACTTCACTCGAGCGAAGATGGAACCTTGTCCCGACCGCAGAATGCTTCCTGAAACAGCGCCGAGAACGATGAGCAGAGCGACGGCTGCAACTGCCAAGAGTCTCTTGAAAGCTTGCGATCTGCTTGCGGACGACAGTCCGCTCCTGAACAGCCAGATCATATAGAAGGGGATCACTACAGACGCCGCCAGCGTGAGCGCCACCCAAGCGGCACGGGTCTGTCCGAGCAGGATGACCCAGAAAGAGAGCATGACCTCAAGCAAGCCGACAATCGACCACGCACGGTCAAATCGCAGCGTCGCATAAAGTCCAAATGGCAATGCGAGGCAGACGATACTTGCCAGCAGGTTCTTGTTCGCCATGGTGCCGGCGGGCATGCCGTTGCCGGGAATGTTGGTGAAAGCGATGCCGTAGTATTGACAAACTCCAATTGTCGCAAGCAGACCACCGCTAATCAACATCGCCTTTGTCAGCAGTCTGGTTGCTCGCCTATCCGTAGACAACACTAGCGTGGCACATACAAGCAGTACTCCAGTCAGAAGTACTTTGGTAAGATCGTAGATGGCATCTGCGACATTGATTGCTTGCATGACTGAGGCGGCGCTGATCAACACATAGATGCCGTACACCGGGAAAATCAACCTTCGCAACGCCGACCAATCATGGTTGCTTCGGCTGCGGTACAGGCGCGCGAGCAGCGTTCCCGACAGAATCACAAGTGTGACTGCCAGGATCAAAAAGCGAAGAGGTTGTGTCGGGTCGAGCGTGGTGTTGAGATAGACCAGCGGGAGACAGACAACAAGAGCAGCAATCAGCAAAATTGGCATCAGTCACGACCGCCTTGGCTTAATCGTTGATATATCGACAAAATCACCTGCAAAAGGACGATAGCTAATGTCTTCCTGTCGAGCAAGTATTTTGCGACAAGGGTATTGAAGCGCGTATTCAAAGCCCGAAGATCGCTCCGAAAGATGCGGTCGAAAGAGCGCCTGCGGCGGGGAAAGGCAGGTCGGATACCCCTGATGAATGCGATTGCCGTATTCAATCTTTTGACAAAAACTTACGATAAATGTATATATAAAGCGGGAACACTGAGAGGGTTCTCCCGATTATAGGGCTGGAACGACGCCTTTCGCTGTGGCTGTTGACAACAGGAGGAAAGATTGGAATCGCAAGTGCTTGTCAAGGACGAAACCCAGCTACCAAAAATTGACTCGATGCCTTGTCTGCCGGTCAAGGGGATGGTGGTTTTCCCTTATCTCGTCATGCCTTTGATGATTGTCGACCAAAAGCAGGCCAAGCTGGTTGACGACGCTCTGATGGGAGGCAAGGTGATTGGGCTGTTCACACAGAAGGAATCCACGATAGCCAACGCGGGGCCTGACGATATCTATCATGTCGGCACGGCGGCGACGGTGCTAAAGATGCTCCGTTTCCCAGACGGTTCGGTGCGTTTTCTCGTGCAAGGTCTGCACCGCGCACGCATCAAAAAGGTTGTCGAGACCGAGCCGTATATTATGGCCGAGATGGACATCTACAATGAGCCAGATACCACCTCCGTCAAGATTGAAGCGCTGAAACGCAACTGCCTTGATTTGCTCAAGAAGGTTGTTGATCTGGCGCCAAACGTCTCTGAGGAAATCTATATCACTGCTATCAATCAGGAAAGCGCCTCGAAGCTCGCCGACTATGCCGCCTCCAATCTGAATTTGAACATTGCCGACAAGCAGGATTTGTTGGAGACCTACGAAGTCCAGAAGCGTATGGAAAAACTGGTCACGCATCTCAATCGCGAGGTCGGCGTGCTGGAACTATCGCAAAAGATTCAGGCGGAAGCTGCCAACGAGATGGGCAAGATGCAGCGCGATTATATCCTGCGCGAACAACTCAAAGCCATTCGCAGAGAGCTTGGCGAAGAGGACGATCGGACGGCCGAAGTTGGCGAATTCCAAAAGAAAATCGAAGAAGGGGGTCTGCCCCCGTTGGCGCGTGAAGCCGCAGTGAAAGAGCTTGATCGCCTCAGCAAAATGAACCCGTCGGCGGCGGAGTACACGGTCAGTCGCACGTACCTTGACTGGCTGGTCTCGTTGCCATGGGAGCGTTCGTCTCCGGAAGAGCTTGACATCAAGAAGGCGACGAAAATCCTGGACGAAGATCATTATGGTCTGGAGAAAGTCAAAGAGCGCATCCTGGAGTTTCTGGCGGTTCGCAAACTCAAAGCCGACCTCAAAGGACCGATTCTTTGCTTTGTCGGCCCTCCGGGTGTCGGCAAAACCTCACTTGGTCGTTCAATTGCCCGTGCCATGGGACGCAAGTTTGCCCGCATCTCACTCGGTGGCATGCATGACGAAGCGGAAATCCGCGGTCATCGTCGAACCTATGTCGGTTCGCTGCCCGGTCGTATCATCCAGAGCATCCGCCGTTGCGATTCGAACAACCCGGTATTGATGCTGGATGAGATCGACAAGATCGGCAAGGACTTTCGCGGCGACCCGTCCTCGGCGCTTCTCGAAGTGCTTGACCCCGAGCAGAACAACACTTTCTCCGATCATTATCTCGATGTGCCGTTTGACTTGTCGAGAGTGATGTTTATCACGACAGGGAATATTCTCGATACAATTCCATCGGTATTGCTTGACCGTATGGAAGTGATTCGTCTTCCCGGCTACACCGATCGCGAGAAACTGCAGATAGCCAAGAAATACTTGATACCGCGCGAAATTGAGAACCACGGGCTTAAGCCGACACAGTTGCAGATGCCAGACGAAACCGTGCTCAAGTTGATTCAAAACTACACGCGCGAATCGGGGCTGCGTAATCTCGGCCGCGAAATCGCGAATGTCTGTCGCAAGATTGCCAAGAAGGTTGCCTCCAACGAGAAGACCAAGGCGGCAATTCGTCCTCAGGATATCCCAGAGTTCCTTGGTGCGGAGCGTTACGTACTTGACAGGCTGCCTCGGCAGGGTGAGATCGGAGTAGTTCCGGGTCTGGCCTACACCTCCACCGGAGGCGATATTCTCTATATTGAAGTCACACAAATGTCGGGTAAGTCGAGTTTGACCCTGACCGGTCATCTCGGGGACGTCATGAAAGAATCAGTGCAAACGGCGCTATCTTGCGTCCGCTCACAGGCCAAAGAGCTTGGCATCGACCCGACATTTTTTGAAAAGACAGACATCCATGTTCATGTCCCGGCCGGGGCAGTTCCTAAAGACGGACCGTCGGCAGGTATCACTATCGCTACCGCCTTGGTGGGAATGCTGACCAAACGCCCGGTGCGCCCCAAACTCAGCATGACCGGCGAAATCACACTACGTGGAATGGTGCTCCCCATCGGCGGACTGAAAGAGAAGTGTCTGGCGGCATTGCGCTATGGCTTCAAGGAGATCATCCTTCCGGCTGATAACGAGAGAGACCTGGCAGATCTTCCGAAAGAGGTCAAGTCGCATTTCCGTTTCCACTTTGTCGATCATATCGATCAAGTATTTGAGATTGCTTTTGCGGGGCGGAAAAAAGAGAGCAAGTTGCTGTCACCATGAGGCTGGTCTCTGTTCAGCAAATGCGCGCCATTGACCGGCGATCGATCGAGAAAATAGGCATACCCGGACTCGAGCTTATGGAAAACGCAGGCCGGGGCATAGCCCATTTTATCAAAGATATCTCCAGTGGCGAGACCAAAGGTAGGCGGGTTGCCATCTTCTGTGGACGTGGCAATAACGGCGGCGATGGTTATGTCATTGCGCGTTACCTCCATTCCTGGGGAGCAACCGTCCAGGTTTTCTTATTGGCTGAGCGCAGCCAAATCGAAGGCGATGCGTTGGCCAATCTCCAGAAGATTGAGCAGCTTGGGCTTCGCATCACCAAGATCGGAGCACAAGACGCTCTGCCGATTCTTTCGGGCATCGACTTGATTGTTGATGGCATCTTTGGTACCGGCTTCCATGGACAGGTTGAACCGGTGATTGCTAAGGTCATCGACTACCTTAACTCCAGTGGCATACCGATCCTTGCAGTCGACACACCTTCCGGTCTAGACAACGATACCGGTGGGGTTGCTAGCGCCTGCATCAAAGCCACCCATACTGCGACCCTGGCACTTCCGAAGATCGGACAGTACTTCTATCCGGGTCGGGGACAATGCGGACAGAAGTACTG